>Ga0209296_1000759_pt1 | contig 27285 bp, 26 predicted proteins | sample S_130206_EF_Meta_FD_187319 | JGI IMG/M metagenome (GOLD analysis project Ga0209296, IMG submission 187319) | Freshwater microbial communities from Lake Simoncouche, Canada to study carbon cycling - S_130206_EF_MetaG (SPAdes) (version 2) | ecosystem: Environmental > Aquatic > Freshwater > Lake ... | reverse complement strand
CCGTGCTGTTGCGCCTTGTACCAGAAGATTTGCTCCTGCAGTTTGTTGGATTTCGCATTGTTATTGATCACCAAGCACTCAAAATTCTCGGTGCACTGGTCCATCACCTGACAAAAGCTCTCAAACGTGGGGAACATGCCCGCGTAGTTCTCGTAGATGCGTTTGCGATTGGCGATGTAGGGCTCGCGCAGGATAAACACGTAATCAATGTTCGTGCGCAAATTGGGCGGAATGCCGAGCGGATATTGCATTGTGATGACTAACATGATCTTCCAATGCCTCCCGTTCATAAAAAGTAACCGCATCATGACGTCCTTGGTCCATTTGTTGTCGTAGAGGCAGTCGTCCAGGACGACGAAGGTGCGGGGGTCAATGTTGGAGCGTTTGTAGGTTTCAATTTCCTTTTTCACTTGTTTGAGGACGGCTTTTTGGCGTTTGAGGATGTTTTCGATGATGGCGGTGTTGTAGGCGTCGTGGATGAAGAGCTTGGGGACGTGGGCGGCGAAGAAGCCGTTGCCGGCTTCGGTGCCGGAGATGACGGTGCCGATGGGGATGTCTTGGTGGTGGAACATGAGGTCCTGGACGAGGAAACTTTTGCCGGTGTCACGGCGGCCGATGAGGACGATGACGGGGCCCTTGTTTTCGTCGGGCCTAAAGCTGATGGAGCGCATGTCAAATTTGGAGAGTTCCAGGTTCATGGAAGGAATGCACTTATGAATAGAACGAATGTACGAATGTGTTTGCTCCCCTATTACAGTATAAATAAATAATATTGCCAATGTTTAAACGCGCAACAACGTGTATCGTGCGATGAAGGAGTGGATTCAGCGGTTTTACTATGGGGTGCTGTATGCGTGGTACGGGCTGTATGCGGTGGCGCTGCTGGGGATTGCGACAGTGGCTCCCGGGTATTTGGACACGTTGAATTCAGTGTTAAAGTATTTCATAATCGGGTTTTTGCTGGTGCGGTTCAATCCGTGGGTTAATTATGAAATGACCGCGTTTGACCGGACGATCGTGTTTAGCGCGGCGTTCTTTTTGCTGGCATCTACGGCCGTGACGTCGCTAATCACAAATGCGTTGAATTTGCCGAACATGCACTGACATGGTATGAGTTATTGAATTGTTTGTCTTGGTTTCCTTGTTTGTCTTGGTTTCCTTGTTTGTCTTGGTTTCCTTGTTTGTCTTGGTTTCCTTGTTTTCCTTGTTTTCCTGATTCGTTTTGTTCGTTTCAGTTTTCTGTTTCCACCAGCAAGTGGGTTGCAGTTCATTCTTGCAATGGTTTCGTGAAAAACTGTTATCGCATTTGCAATGTTGCCCTCATTTAATTCAACATACGTTTCCATGCCGGCGTCGTCAACGAAAAAAGATTTAATTATTTCATCAATGTTTGGAGTGTCCTTGTTTATGCTTCCTCCTTTGGCAACTGCATTAAACCGTTTTATCATTAAAAATGCGGATATTATATTGATTGCACTAGACTCCAATCTTTCAACCCGTTCATCCAGCCTTTTTGATACAATTATCGCAACAGCTCTCAACAACGTGTTGAACTTTCGCCCCTCATATCGTGCATCCGTTTTAGAATCAATGGCCAAAATACCATCATGTACCGCAGTTATTGTTATAGACGACACACAATCATTTCCAGTGAATAAACACAATACAATACGTGGTTGAAAATAAGAATTCAAATTAATAGCCCTGGTAATATCCCAATATAATGATGCAGTGCTGTCTCTAGGGAATGACGCGATGTAATCAATGACCAAATGAAAACCCGGACAAGTTTGTTGGAGCGCATCATTTAATTCACTAACAATGCTTTTTGCATTTGTTAAATCAATGAGCTTGCAACATGGTCGTTCGCGTATGATTGCAAAATTATGTGAATTATTATTCATCTCGCGCCATAATGCTATAGATTTTCCAAGATTAATTGGTTTAAAAAAAAACTCATATAACGTTCCTCTAATTTGTTCAATATATTCTTTAAACTCGGCTGGAAATACGCCATTCTCTTTCAAGTTAAAAATGTGAATGTTGCCGGCATGTTTTACGGCGATGAACACGGTGGAGCGTGGCGTGAACACGTTGACTGGGCAGTCAGTCGTATGTATTGAGTAACAATCGGTACCGTTTATAGTGGTTGTATTGCGTATTTTAAGTAAATCCGTGGAACTATACACGATTTCAGATTCCATTTTATAATATTCATGTGAAATTATTTTATTTATTTGCATAATATAGTAATCCCTGTAAAATGCCGGAACTGGACGATTTAGAACAAGAGCTGGTGAAGCAGGCGGTTGAAACCATAGAGGCGCGGATTGGCGCCAAAAAAACGAGCGACCCTAAAATGAAGGACATCCTTTCAATTGTGGAGCGCTTCATAAAGAAGCACGAGTTGGTGTGTTACGGCGGCACGGCCATCAACAACATTTTGCCGGAGGAGGCGCAGTTCTACGACAAAAAAACGGAGATCCCGGATTATGATTTTTATTCGCCCCAAGCGCTGGAGCACGCGAAGGACTTGGCGGACGAGTTTTACGAGAACGGGTTTTCGGAGGTGGAGGCCAAGTCGGGCATGCACCACGGCACGTACAAGGTGTTTGTGAATTTCGTGGGCATCGCGGACATCACGCAGCTGGATCCGACGCTGTTCAAGAACATCCGAGCGGACGCGATCAAGGTGGACGGCATCCTGTACGCGCCGCCGAACCTGTTGCGCATGGGCATGTATTTGGAGCTGTCGCGCCCCGAGGGCGACGTGTCGCGCTGGGAAAAGGTGAGCAAGCGGCTGGCTCTATTGAACAAGCACCATCCGCTCAAGGCGGAAGGCTGCACGCCGGGCAAATTGGCGGTGCCGTTTCAAACGCCGCAAAAGGACGTTAATCAACGCAATCAACAACGCAATCAACAACGCAATCAACGCAATCAACGCAATCAACACAATCACGTTGGAAGCCCCACTGCAGATGAGATTGATGAATCGCGACCCAATAAAGAGGAATCCGATGAAGTGCGCCTGTTTCGCACGGTGCGCAACGCGTTCATAGACGAAGACTTGGTGTTTTTTGGGGGGTACGCCATTTCGCACTACGCGCGGCACTTGCCGAAGTCGGAGAAGGCGCTGTTTGCGCAAATCCCGCACTTTGACGTGCTGTCGGTGGATCCCGAGTCCAGCGCGGCCAAGGTGAAGGAGAGGTTGGAAGACAACGACTTCACGGGCATAATTGTGACCAAGCACTCGGGCATTGGCGAGATTGTGCCAGAGCACTACGAAATCACGGTGGGCAATCACCACGACCCAGTTGCGTTCATTTACAATCCGGTGGCGTGTCACAGCTACAACGTGATTCAAGTGGGCAAACGGCGGGTGCGGATTGCCAGCACGGACACCATGCTGAGCCTGTATTTGGCGATGATTTACACGGACAAGCCGTACTACGACGTGACGCGCATTCTGTGCATGTGCCAGTGTCTGTACGACATTCAGCAGCGGAACCGGCTGAAACAGATCGGGTTGCTGCGGCGGTTTGGACTCGCGTGCTACGGCAAGCAGGAAACGCTGGACGACATTAAAGCCATGAAAGCGGAGAAATACCAAGAACTTAAACGCAACGATCCCGAATACGAGGAATGGTTTTTAAAATATGCGCCGATGGAGTATTTTGAGCACACGTACAATGCCAAAAAACACAAACTCACCGTGAAACGGTCGCCGAATGCAAAAAGTCCTAGCAAAAGTCCTAGCAAAAGTCCTAGCAAAAGTCCTAGCAAAAGTCCTAGCAAAAGTCCTAGCAAAAGTCCTAGCAAAAGTCCTAGCAAAAGTCCTAGCAAAAGTCCTAGCAAAAGTCCTAGAAAAAGTCCTAGCAAAAGTCCTAGCAAAAGTCCTAGAAAAAGTCCTAGCAAAAGTCCTAGCCCGACGAAAAGCGTAAAGAGTCCATCCGTGAAGAAGACGAAGAAGACGAAGAAGACGACGAAGAAGAGGACGAAGAAGAAATCCCACGCATTGAACCAAATTTTCAAATTGATAACATGATCCGAAAAAATATAATATTTGCATACACAAAATGCAAACTTACATGAAATGGGGGCTATTTGCGATGTTGATTTACTACATCGCAAAATACAATTACAAACAACAGGCGGCACAAACACATGAAGGGTATGAAAACTGGTCGGCGTGCGTGGAGCAAGGCTACCCGAAAGATTGGTGCATGTTTACGCCGGACCCGATGCAGCCCGCGCCGGGGTATTGCAACTGCGGCGGCGGTCATTACGGCAGTTATAATGCCGGCGGCAAGTGCAACTGCTACTTGTACAACCCGCAACTCTCGCCCATGTATGTGGACAAGATGTTTCACGATTTTTTGGCGTAGGCATGAAATGATTCGCACGAGTCGTCATAATATGTATTGGGATCATCGTCGTCGTCGTCGTCGTCATCATTGTGACAACCCGTGCAGCAGCAGCACGCAAACCCGCCATTTTCATAGCACCAGTCCACGTCGCATTCCAGCGTGTCTTGCACGATGTCGGCGCATTCAACCCGGGTGCAGCACTTGAGGTCGGACGCAAATATGCATATGCTGCCCATTAGCACGGTGGCCAACGGAAAAAACGGCAACAACAGCATGACGGGCATTGTAAAATAATTAAATTCAATTTACATTACATGAATTTAATTATTTAATTATTTTGATGGAAGGTGGTTTTAATTGCGCTTCTTGCAGCTGCGCTTCTTGCCGCCACGCTTCTTGCAGCTGCGCTTCTTGCCGCCACGCTTCTTGCCGCCACGCTTCTTAGACGGGCGATTGTTCCATGCAGCTTCATTTCCGGCGAATGGGTTTACTACGGTGGGGGCGGTATCATGCAATTTTTTTAGTAGAGACGAAGGTTGTCTACCAGAGGCGTGGGAGGTGGTTTCCATTTTTTTGTTATAATTAATACACATATATTATATTTTTGCCATGATTTAATACAAATGCGACGGCGCTTAATTTAATTTAATTACGTCAACTCCAAATCAATTCAACCCGAAGTTGGCGGGCAGCTCGGGAATGGACGTGCCGTAATACGACTCAATTTCCTTCAACTTGCGGAAGTCGCGACGCGTGACAAAATTCACGCCGCTGCCCTTGCGACCCCAGCGCCCGGAACGTCCAATTCGGTGCAAGTACGTGTGGACGTCGCGCGGCATGTCAAAGTTGATGACCGTGCTCACTTGCTGAATGTCAATGCCGCGCGCCGTCACGTTGGAGGAAATGAGCACGCGGTGCGCCCCGCTTCGGAACTCTTGGTACGCCTTGTCGCGCACGTCCTTTTCCATGCCGCTGTGAATGCAGCACACGGGGAACCCGTCGTTCATCATCGCCTCCGCCAAATCGCTCACGCGGCGAATGCTGTTGCAGTAAATGATGCACTGCGACACGGAAATGCGCGTGAACAAGTCTTTCAGCGTGGCGTACTTGTCGTGATCCGTCTCCAACGCCACGTGGAACTGGCCGATGCCCTCCAGCGTCAGCATCTCGCTTTTCACCAGGATGCGCACCGGGTCGCGCATGAACTTGTCGGACAGCGAGTGCAGCTCGGGCGGCATGGTGGCGCTGAACAAGCACACTTGCACGCTCGTGTTCAGCTGCTGAAAAATGTTGTAAATTTGCTCGTTGAACCCCGCCGACAGCATTTCGTCGGCTTCGTCCAAAACGAGCATGTTCATTCCGCGGCCCACGGCGGGTTGACGGCGCAGAATGTCGTGCACGCGACCGGGACAACCGATGAGAACCTGCGGCCCGTTCGCCTTCAAATCGGCCACGTCGTCCTCCGTGGACGTTCCGCCGATCAAGAGCTGCACGTTGAGGCCCGTCATTTGCGAGCCCAAGTCTTTGACCACGTCGTGTATTTGCTTGGCCAATTCGCGCGTGGGTGCGATGATGAGCGCCTGCGGCTGCTTCAAGTCCAAGCGCACGCGGTTCAACAAGCCGGTGGCAAACGCGCCGGTCTTGCCGCTGCCCGACTGCGCCTGGGCAATGACGTCGCGGCCGTCAATGATGGACAGAATGGATTTCTGCTGAATGGGGCTGGGCTTCTCAAAGCCGTAGCCGTATATGCCGCGCATGAGCTGTGAGTTCAATTCGGGGATATCTTCCCACGCTTCAAATTCGCGGTGGGGGGGGGCAATGTCGGGGGTGGTGGTGGTGGGTGCGGTCATGGTCTATAGAATGGGTACGCTAGGGTATCATGCCGCGGTGCATTTAAGCCGTTTTATTTATTTATTTATTTGGACATCCCGTTGATTATTTCATGTTTTCCAGCAAATCAGATAATTTATCTTGACTTTTGCATTTTTGTTCTTCGGACAGAGCAACCGGGCTTAAAAAAAGGCACCAGGGGCAAACAATGCAAACCCGAAGAATATTTTAAATGAAATGAATATAAACAAATCGCAAGGGATACAACTAGGTTTTGCGCAATACAGTTTTAATGACAGCAATTGAGCCGCCGTGTTTGGTTGCAGTGCCGGTGTATCAGCTCGTTGATTTTGAAGCCATCAAGTGGAACGGGTTTGAGTGCGACTTGCCGGAAGCCGTCATACGGTTGGTTTCACGCATAGCGGATCAAGTGGGTGCGCCGTCCTATGTGAAGACCCCCATTTTCCCGAAACGAGACAGCGAAAAGGGGCATGCGGACGATACCTCCGCGGGGATGCCGCGAAAGCCGCGAAGTACCGCCGCCGCCAACGAAATCACGCCCGACGATTGGGAAACCATCCGCCGGTTCCAAGCCACCGAGTTGAAAAAAAGGGAGGGCATTGACGCGCACTTGGACAGCATTCGTTCCGACTTGAACAAGATCACGGACAAGACGTTTGACGAAGTGTTTGCCGCGCTGTGCGTGCGCATTGACGAGCTGAAGGACGAGCCCGATGCGAGCCATTTGCAAACGGTGGGAGGCGCCATTTTCAACACGGCCAGTTCCAACCACTTTTTTTCGGCGGTGTATGCGCGCTTGTTTCGCCAGCTGTTGGAAAAATACGACGAGGTGTTCAAGACCGTGTTTCAAACCAACTTTGATCAGTTTATGGCGCTGTTCAAGACCATAGAGCACGCCGACGCGAAGAAGGATTACACGCGGTTTTGCGAAGTGAACAAGACGAACGACAAGCGGCGCGCCATGAGTTTGTTCATCATCAATTTGATGAAACAAGGGGTCGTAACGACCCTGCAAATCGTGGACATTGTGCAGCAACTGCAGACGCTCATTCAGGAGCATTTGCGGCAATCGGGCCATGCAAACGAGGTGGAGGAGCTTACCGAAAACTTGTTCATCATTTTGAAGGACGCGCACCCGCAGTTGATGAAAGCGCACGCCGAAGAATGGGCGACAATATTGCGCGAGGTGGAGCACAACAGCCAGCTGAAACCGAAAAATGCAAAGCATCCGAGCATAACCAATAAAACCATTTTCAAGCACATGGACATTTTGGACGAATTGAAAAAATCGGTAACCAAATCCAAATAACAAAAATAAAACAACAATGAATGAATGAACAAATGCATAAAATGCATAAAATGCATAAAATAAATACATAAAAACAATCCAATCATTGTATCTATGTTGTTTGTGTAAAACGCCATGGTAAAGGTTGATTTTCTGACCCATTTGCGGGGTAGTGTCGCCGACATCGTCGTTCGCTCGGAATCGGCGGTTGAGCTGTGTATAAACAGCGAAACCAGTCCCGTGCAGTCGTCCTCATTGGAATCGTCCATGTCGTCGTACGATAGCATGATGCAGTCGTTGCACGAGGAATTGAACAGCGCACCCCCGAATTTGGGGGATGTTGAAGACGTGGATTTTTTCAGCATGGATTGCGCCACCGCAATTTCGTTTGACTACGATATGAATTACACGCTCAAACACTTGAAGCACATTGCCGCATACTACGGGTTGAAGTGCAAGACCCGAAAGGCCGATTTGATACAGGACATTGTACTGTTTGAGATGGATGATAAAAACGGGGACGCGGTTGTGCGCCGCAAGCGCATGTTTCATTACATGGACACACTTAAAACCGACGAGTATTTCAAATCGTACGTCATCATGTGAAGAAGGGGGGGCATGCGCCCCCCCTCAAACCCCCTATGTTAGGGGGGGCATGCGCCATAAGGAGGGGTTCGGGGAACGTAGTTCCCTGAGTATTTGTTGAAATAAATGCATAAAAATAATCCCATAGTGCAAATCAGCGTGCATATCATGTCGGCAAAAGAAGAACGCGCCCTGCATTTGGAAATGCACAAAATGACGCGCAAGCACACCGAGCTCGCTGCAATCCACGCCGCCACCGAGGCGGAATGCAAGCGGTTGCGGTGGCTCCTTGCGCAAGAGTCCGAAACCCGTGCGGCAAATCACAGCGCGGCGGTGCAACAATTCAATACTGCATTGGATTTGGAGCGCGAAAAAACGAACGCGCTGCATTCCCGCATGGAACAGGAACGGCTCGTCGAAATGGAGCAGACGCGGCAAGAGTCCGTAGCCCAGCGCCAGTCCAACGCGGACGCGCTTGTTGCCATTAAGCGAACCATGGATGCCCAATTCAGCGCAAAAATGACTGAATTGCGCAGCGCCAGGCTGCAATGCGACGAAGAACGGGAGCGAATCAAGTGCGACGAAGCCCGGTTTAACCAAGAGCGGGAACAAACCCACCGACAGCTGAATGAAGCGCGGGAGCAAATGAAACGGGACGAAAACGAACAACTGCTTCAGCGCGTGTTTCGCGTGGACTTGGAGCGGGAACAAATGCAAGCCGAACGAGCGCTCATTATGGAGCAGGCGCACAAAGAAGCCGTTGCGCTACGGCAAGCCAACGAAGAGGCGGTCGGCGTGATTAAGCGACAACTGGACGCCCATTGCCTGCGCGCCATGAAACTCTGCGAGTTTGACGCCGCAATGCAACAACTGAACGAAGAACGGGCGCGAATCAAGCGCGACGAACAGGCGCAAATCGCCAAGTTGAACGAGGATGCAACCGCATTGAAGACCCGGCTGAACGACGAGCATGTTGCAAAAATGAACGAACGCGCGGCGGCGTTTGACGCGGCAATGCAAAAAATGAACGAAGAACAGGCACAAATCAAGCGCGATAAACGGGCGCAAATAGTCAAGTTGAACGAGGATGTGCGCGCGTTGAAGACCCGGCTGAACGACGAGCATGTTGCAAAAATTAACGAATGCGCGACGGCGTTTGACGCGGCAATGCAAAAAATGAATGAAGAACGGGCGCAAATCAAACGCGACGAACGGGCACAAATGGTCAAGTTGAACGAGGATGCAACCGCATTGAATACCCGGCTGAACGACGAGCATGTTGCAAAAATGAACGAATGCGCGGTGACGTTTGACGCGGCAATGCAAAAAATGAACGAAGAACGGGCGCGAATCAAGCGCGACGAACGGGCGCAAATGGTCAAGTTGAACGAGGATGCAACCGCATTGAATACCCGGCTGAACGACGAGCATGTTGCAAAAATGAACGAATGCGCGGTGGCGTTGGGCGTCTCAATGCAAAAAATGAATGAAGAACGGGAGCAAATCGCCAAGTTGAACGAGGATGTGTGCGCGTTGAAGACCCAGCTGAACGACGATCATGTTGCAAAAATGAACGAATGCGCGGTGACGTTTGACGCGGCAATGCAAAAAATGAATGAAGAACGGGCGCGAATCAAACGCGACGAACGGGCGCAAATCGCCAAGTTGAACGAGGATGCGACCGCATTGAAGACCCAGCTGAACGACGAGCATGTTGCAAAAATGAACGAATGCGCGGTGGCGTTTGGCGTCTCAATGCAAAAAATGAACGAAGAACGGGCGCAAATCAAGCGACAGAATGAAGAGCGGGAACAAACCCGACGACAGATGAATGAAGATCGGGAACAAACCAAACGACAGATGAATGAAGAGCAGGAACAAATCCGACGACAGATGACGGCAGAACGGGAACAAATCCGACGACAGATGACAGCAGACCGGGAACAAATCAAACAGGACGTGCTGGACCACATGTCTGATTCCATCACTTCAAATCACGCGCACATGCAGTTCATTTACAGCATGGATTTAAGGGGCAAACGGGTGGTCGTTTATTCGCATTATTCCGAACACAACGAAGTGGAAAGCTACAACGTGTTGGCAATAGAGCGCATTGAGCACTATTTTGATCACGTCATAATTTTGACCAACTGCCCGAACAAATGGGTTCTGCATTCCCCGAATTACAACAAATGTCATTTGCTGGGGTACAACATGAAGAGCGATTTCCGCAATTACGGGGTGTTCCTCATGCAAGCCGCAAGCACGCTGATCAACGCGTCGCGGCTGTGTTTCATAAATGATTCGTTTATCATCGTGGATGTGAGCGCGTTTGGAAAATGCGTTAAACAATTGTTTGAAAATGAAAGATTGTCGCACGATTTCGTTGGATTGACCAGCAGCCACGAAGGCGTGTTTCACGTGCAGTCCTATTTCATGTGCTTTGACGCACCCGCGATCCCCGCCGTCCTGTCTTATTTTGAAACGCACGGGCTGCCCATGAACCATCAATCCGCCATTTCAAAATATGAATTGGGAATTACGGCGCATTTAATTGACACCGGGTTTTCCTCCTTTGCGGTTGTTTCAAACGGCGACATGCGATTTCCGGTAAACACCACGTGCTGCAAATGGGCGGCGGTTCTGGAGCACGCGGGCATCATTAAACGCCAGCATTTTTTAAAACAGTACCCTCGCCACTTGGCAATGACGGACGCCAACATTGCGCTAGTTGCCGAAAATCACGCATACAACAAGCATTTCATTGATTTTTTGAAGTACAACCGCAGCGACGTCTTCCCCGCATAGTCCGTTTAGGCGCCTGAAATATTTTATCATCCTTAATTAATTAATAAAATTATCAAACCCACATTCCCTAAAATCCAGTTCCATACAACCCAAATGCTTCGTCAATTTCACGACATAACCAACGTGGTCTACATCAACCTGGACTCGCGCATCGATCGCCGCACCCATTTTGAATCGCAGTTTCGCAAAATAGGGCTTCAGCCGCAGCGCTTTACGGCCATTCGGAATGCGGACGGCGCCATTGGATGCAGCATGAGCCACGTTGCGTGCATGGAGCTGGCGATCCAAAACGGCTGGGATCACGTGCTCGTGTGCGAAGACGACGCCACAATCACCAATCCCGGGCAACTCGTGTACCAAGTCAACCAATTTTTGAAACGGTTCAACGATTCGTGGGACGTGCTGCTGCTGGCCGGTAACAATTACCAGCCCTTTCGCCAAGTGTCGCCCGAATGCGTGCGCGTGGCCAACTGTCAAACCACCACCGCGTATTTAGTGCGTCGCCCCTATTTTGAAACGCTGTTGGCGAATTTTAAGGAGGGACTCCGCAAATTAAAAGCGGAGCCGGCCGAGCAGCCCAGTTACGCAATCGATCAATACTGGAAACTATTGCAGCGCAAGGACCGCTGGTATCTGATTGTGCCCATCACCGTGATCCAGCGCCCCGATTACAGCGACGTTTCCAAGCAGCACGTGAATTACAGCGATGTAATGACGCAGGTCAATAAAAAATGGTACGGGAACGGGAACCTTAGGTTCCCGTAAAACCTCCTACCGGGGAACGTAGTTCCCCGCACCCCTCCTCCGAACCTTTCCCTCCTCAGAAAACCGTAGCGAACCAAAGGTTCCTGAACCCCTCCTCTTCAGAAAACCGTAGCGAACCTAAGGTTTACAAGCCCCTTGCTCCCCCACATTCGACAGCGCATCCGCGCGCTGGTTTTTGTCCCGATACACGTGATCGTAGTCAATTTTCGTGAATTTGGCTGCCAGGGTGACGGCGCATTTGTGCAGCGGCGCCAGTTTGGGCGAGTTCACCTTGTATTTGCCCTGCATTTGCCGGATGACGAGCTGGCTGTCGCCGCGCACTTGCAGTTCCGTGATTCCCTGTTTCAGCGCCGAATTTAATCCCAATATGAGCCCCGTGTATTCCGCCTCGTTGTTGGTTGTGCTGTGCCCGGCAAACACCGATTCCGCAAACACTTCGTTGCCGGACGCGTCGTACAGCACGGCGCCTGCGCCCGCGCGTCCGGGGTTGCCCTTGCTGCAGCCGTCAAAGAACATGGCGTGCATGTTATAATTCGTGTTTTTACGGTTATTACGAGGGGCATTAGAGAGAATATGTCAAATTCAATTTTTAGTATTATTTCAATTATTCCAATTTAAATAGTACAATTCACTGTGTATTACTGCCATGTCCAACAACAACAACATACCCATAAAGCACGCGCTCTACATCAATCTGGAGTCACGCGCGGATCGGCGCGCGCACGTGGAAGCGCAGCTGGCCTCCCTTATGCCGCAGCTGGTCGCCGAGAGGTTCAACGCCATTAAACACGCCACGAGCGGCGCGATCGGCTGCAGCATGAGCCACTTGCGCTGCATTCAGCTGGCCAAAGCGCGCGGCTGGGACCACGTGCTGATTTGCGAGGACGACGTGCTGTTCACAAACGTGCCGCTGTTTTTAACACAATTAACTACATTTATGGCCACCGTCCCGCGCTGGGACGTGGTGCTGCTGGCCGGCAACAACATCCCGCCGTATCGGGTCGTGAATGACGCGTGCGTTCAAGTCGGCAGCTGCCAAACCACGACGGCCTACATTGTGCGGGCGCACTACTACGACGCGCTCATTGCGAATTACCGTGCGGGCATAAATTTGTTGATGCGCAGCCCCGCGCAGAAATTCAACTACGCCATTGACCGCTACTGGTTTGAACTGCAGCGCCGGGACAGCTGGTTCTTGATCACGCCGCTCAGCGTGGTGCAGCGCGAGGATTACAGCGACATTGAGCAGCGCGTGACGAATTACGGGCACTTGATGCTGGATTTGGACAAGGAGCAGCTCATGCGGCGGCAGCTGGAACGCATGCAGTTAAATAAATAATAAATAATGAATCATGAATCACGGCGGGGTACCCGTTTCAAAATCGCACAGCAGTCGCGGGGTGGTTACGCCATACACATAATGCGTGGCGTGGCCGAATTCATACTTGCTTTTTATGAGGTCCTGCATGGGACCCTGCATGGGGCCCTGCATGGGGTCCTGTATTGCATCATCCACTTTTTTCATTTTGATCCTAGGACTGCAGCAGTAATTGCACAAGGACAATGACTCCATGTAACCATTGTTGTTGGCATTGGTTGCATTGTTTGCATTGTTTGCATTGGTTGCATTGTTTGCATTGTTTGCATTGGTTGCATTGTTTGCATTGACGCCATTCGTCATGGGTGCCAGGTTCGGGGATGCAGGACCCAGCACGGGACTGGATTCCGGACTTATTATTTTTTTGTAAACCGCAAACATTTCAGTTCAATATGAATTTAAATGTTGTATTTATTGTTGTAGTATGCGTAGATAAAACATTGTATTAGAGTTAATGTCTGCGAACATCGCGATCACGTTTTCCACGTGCTGGTACCCGTTCAAGGCCAAGTTTGATTTCGCCGTGTATGCGCAATGGATCCGCAACATGCTGTCCAACGTGCGCGCATACAACCTCGTGATTTACACGGACGAAGCGGGTCGCGCCGCGTTTGATTTTGACTCTTATGCCGCCGTAAATCCGCGCATTCGCGTGATTGTGAAACCGTTTGAATCCTTCCGCAATTACGCGCTAAAAGACATGTGGATCGCCAACCATGCGAAAAACGCGCTCCTCAACCAGTGGGTGGACTGGCGCGTGAACGCGCTGTGGTCCGAGAAGGTGCACTTTGTGAATGAGACCGTGACCCAACGGTATTTTGACACGGAGTACTACGGCTGGTGCGACATTGGGTACTTCCGATGTCGCGACGCGGGTCCGTTGCGAGACTTGTCCATGTCCCAGCTGCACGGCTGGCCGAATCCCGATAAAATTGCCGTGCTCAATCCCGACAAAATTTACTACGGGTGCGTGAACAACGATTGGACCCAAATTGAGAGCTGCATCAAAACCATAAATCAAAACAATCAATCCAATCAATCCAATCAATCCAACGGGCTGGACCCGCGCCTGAATTTCATCGCCGGCGGGTTTTTCATGCTGCACAAAAACAAGGCGGAATGGTGGGCGGTCACGTATGATGCCAAACTGCACCGCCACTTGTCCCAAGGGCGCACCGTGAAAGACGACCAGCAAATCATAGTGGATTGTGTGTTTTCAAAAGACACGCAATCCCATTTCCGCATTTGTCGGGAAGAGGGCGGCAAATACGACGTGTGGTTCCTGTTTCAGCGCGCACTGCTTTAATGTTTAATGTTTAATGATTCATTTGACAAATCAATCATTAACCAATCATCAATCAATCAATCATCAATCAATCAATCCACTTCCTCAACGCTGGGGCCTTCATTAGCGGCGCCACCACCACTTTGGCCTTGGCCTTGGCCATACAGTTTTGACACAATGGGCGCAACAATGCCCTCCATCTTTTTCTGCTGGGCCGCGCAGTCGGCGGCGGTCAAATCATTCGCGGCCGACTCCAACCACGCCAGCGAGTCCTTGCACGCCGCCTCTATGGCGCTTCGCTCCTCCTCCGACAGTTTGTCCTTGGCTTCGGTGGCGGAGCTCTTCACGGAATAAATGTAGTTCTCCAGCCCGTTTCGGGCGTCAATGCACTCCTTGTGCCGGCTGTCCTCCTCCTTATACTTCTCCGCCTCCGACACCATGCGCTCAATGTCCTCCTTGGACAGCCGCCCCTTGTCGTTCGTTATCGTGATGTGGTTGGACTTGCCGCCCGCCTTGTCCGTGGCGTTCACGTTCAGCACGCCGTTTGCGTCCATGTGAAACGCCACCTCAATCTGCGGAGTGCCGCGCGGCGCAGGGGGGATGCCGTCCAGTTGAAACCTACCCAAACTGTTGTTGTGCTTGGTGAGCTGGCGCTCCCCCTCAAACACCTGAATGAGCACGCCCGGCTGGTTGTCCTCGTACGTGGAAAATATCTGGCTCTTCTTGCACGGAATGGTGGAATTGCGCTCAATGAGTTTGGTCATGACTCCGCCCGCGGTCTCAATGCCCAGCGACAGCGGCGCCACGTCCAGCAGCAGGATCTCTTGCGTGATCTTAGACTGGTCCCCCGTAAGAATGGCCGCCTGCACCGCCGCGCCGTACGCCACCGCTTCGTCCGGATTAATGGAGCGGTTCAGCTCCTTGCCGTTGAAGTACTCGGACAGCAGCGCGCACACCTTGGGAATGCGGGTGGAACCGCCCACCAGCACAATCTCGTGAATGTTGCCCTTGGATATTTTGGAGTCCCGAATCACGCGATCCACGGGGTCAATTGTGCTGCGGAACAAGTCCATGCACAGCTCCTCAAATTTGGCGCGCGTGATCTTCGTGGCAAAATCCACGCCGTCAAAGAGCGCGTCCACCTCAATCGTGGATTCAGTGGAAGCCGACAGGGTGCGCTTTGCGCGCTCGCACGCCGTCCTGAGCCGGCGCATTGCCCGGTTGTTTCCGGTCGGGTCGGTTTTGTGCTTGCGCTTGAACTCCTGCACGCACCAAGTCACGAGCCGATTGTCAAAATCCTCGCCACCCAGGTGGGTGTCGCCCGCCGTGGCCTTCACTTCAAATATGCCGTCGTCTATCGTGAGCAACGACACGTCAAACGTGCCGCCACCCAAATCAAAAATCAGGACGTTGCGGTTTGAGTCGTCGGTGCCCTTCTCTTTTTTGTCCAGGCCGTACGCAATGGCCGCCGCGGTGGGCTCGTTGATGATGCGCAGCACGTTCAGCCCCGCAATCGCGCCGGCGTCTTTCGTGGCTTGGCGTTGCCCGTCGTTGAAATATGCGGGCACGGTGATCACCGCATCCGTCACCGCGGTTCCCAAATAGCTCTCCGCGGTTTCCTTCATTTTGGTCAAAATCATGGCCGAAATTTCCTCGGGCGAAAACGTTTTTTGCTCGCCTTTGAACTCCACTTGCACGTGCGGCTTGCCACCCTCCTTGGCAGTCACCTTGAACGGCCAGTGCTTCATGTCGGCTTGAATGTGGTCGTCGTCTATTTTGCGGCCGATGAGGCGCTTCGCGTCAAAAATGGTGTTTTCCGGGTTCATGGACACTTGGTTCTTCGCCGCATCGCCGATCAGGCGCTCGGTGTCCGTGAATGCCACGTACGACGGCGTGGTGCGGTTGCCTTGGTCGTTGGCGATGATTTCCACGCGCTCGTTCTGCCAAACACCCACGCACGAATACGTGGTGCCCAAATCAATGCCGATTGCCTTCCTTGTCTTTGTTGTCATGGTACTGGGGGGTGCTGGGGTTGCTGGGGTTGCTGGGGTTGCTATTGCGTTACATCATCGTCCAATCTTTAAATTAGTTCCGGGCAAATATTTATTTTAGTTTAGCCATTATCATGGCAACGCACTCCTCCGTCAATGCGGGCGACGGCGCGTGCAGCCCCGCCGCATCCGGATTGTGCACGTGCTCCATTGCAAACTCGCTTGCCCGTTCGCTCGTCGGAACCCGATACTCCGTTTCGTGCACCTTGAGCCAGTGCGAAAAATACACGTCTTCGGGAACACCCCCTTGCGGGTATGGATGCTGGCGTGCAATGGCCAGCATGGCGCGTACATTGCGCAGCGAGAGGCCGCCGTTCCCCACCGTCAGCCGCACGTGCCGATTGTTCGGCGGCAGCGCTGCCCGTATGCCGAGATTCGGCCACGGCGCACCCACGTAATCGTACTGCAGGAACGCGTTAATCGCGTCACCGCCTTTGAGCAGCAGCGTGTCGCACTGAAAAATGAGCGCGTGTTCGCACTTGAAGCCGTCCAGCAAGCACTGCCATAATAAGGGGGCGCCCAGCATGGCGCTGTATTCGCCCGTGGTCAAATTGCGCGAGGTCATGCGCACGTAATGCACGCATTCGTCCGAAATGGCGTCCCGCAGGCCGTCCTTGACAAACCGCTCGTTGTCGGGCCCGTGGAACACGACGAGACCCCACCCGGTGGGCTGCAGCAAGAACATGAAGTTCTTGATCACGGGAATCAGGTTCGGGTGCTCGCGCGGCTCCACAATGATGCAGAACTTGCGCACAGCGTGCTTGGACTGCATGTGCCGGAATGCGTCCGAGCCCAAGCCCGCGTACCGCTGCAAATATTGCGACCAAGCCGGAGTGTTCATGATGTATGCAGAGTATGCAGATTAGAAAACCTACGGGTTTCCGAACCTTTATCAGAAAACCTACGGTTTTCCGAACCTTTATCAGAAAACCTACGGTTTTCCGAACCTTTCCCTTATCAGAAAACCGTAGGTTTTCCTTGTGAAATACGTTCCCAGTTTTGAAGAGGAGGGTTTACGGGAACCTAAGGTTCCCGTGTAGGTTCCCGTTAGAAGTCCGGCCCGCCCGTGAATGCCGCCACTTCTTTGGCTGCGGATGAGCCAGTGTCGGCGTGCTCTTCAAACTGCGAAATGAGGTAGAACCCGAGCAGCGACGACGCGTACACCAGCAGGGCATCGCGCAACAGCACCTTCAATGGCTTGGGCTGCGCGACGGCTTCCTCCTCTTCGTCGGTTTTACTGAATCGCATTTCAATGAACTTGGCCACCAGAAACACGAAGGCAATGATGCCGCTAACAACGTAAGCGTTGCCGTTCATTTAATTTGAGGGTTGATAAAGGATGTATGCTAAAGGTATATACTATTCAAAACGAAACATTTGGCTCTTTTTACGAATTTGATGTAAATGATGCAAATGATGCAAATGATGCAAATGATGCAACCAAAATAAAAAAAAATAAAAAATTGATTATGTCATGATCCAATCCAATCCAATCCAATCCAATCCAATCATGCCTAAGAAATCCAAACAAAGACCGAAAAACCCAATCCCAAACCCACGTGCTACAAATGATCACAAGATGTGTCCCATTCTGTGGGACCGAAATGAATTCGGCATCACCGTCTTGACAATGGAGAATGCGTGCAGCCATTATCAATGTTACCCCATGGTTTATGTTCCGCTGCGCACATTCATGCAATGCGGGGGCTTGTGGTCGGTTCTCAAATTGTGCACCGTGTTCTGGGAACCACCCCTATACGGAATCCCGCGAGATCATGCGGAAAATGAAAGAATCAAGGGCGCGTATTTGATTGAGTTTGCATCGGATTTGGCGCCAATCTGCAAGAAATGGGCAAGGGAGTGCATTGAACAATGCGGCCAATGCAGCCATGAAGCATCAAGCAAAGTGTTTGTTCAAATCGTGATATTCAACGAGGCCCGCCAGGCTCTAATAATGGATGCAATTTCACGCCACAACTTGAAGGTTTCCATTTGTGAAGCTACCAATGCGTGCACGGATTAAGACAAGATTTCAATGTCGTCCAGGTCGGGTGCGTCAAAATTCATCTTGCGCGGCGGTTCTTCCATGGAATGCACGTCAAACACGTCCAAATGCACGTCTTCCCCAATTTTCAGTCTATCTGAATCGTCGTTGGCGTTGTCTTCTTCTTCTTGCAGTTTGCGCTGCGTGTATCTCTCGTTGCTAATTTGCTCCAGTCGTTCATCGGTCTTGGGCGCATGAATGGCGTGTTCCGTGTTATTGGTGTCAATGGCGCTGTCCATGTCGTTGAACTTGATGGATGCGGTGGACGCGCTGGACAAGGACGCGCCGGACAAGGACGCGCCGGACAAGGACGCGCCGGACAAGGACGGGAATGCGTCCAACCCGGGCTCAATCCCGGCCGCGATGATGGCCGCGTCATTGGACGAGATTGGCTGTGTTGATTGCGTTGATTGCGTTTGTTGCGTTGATTGCGTTTGTTGCTGCGGGTCCGACACCTGCTCTTGTGAAACGATTTCCTCCTTAATTTTGATTTCCGTGTGATCTTCAATGGTCTCGTCCATGTACGTCCGAAGAATCATTTCAAGCGGGATACTCTCCCGAATGCTGTCCAGAATGCACTCCTTAATGATGATCTCGGTTTCCCGCATGTTCTTCTGCGTGGTGAGCGGCGCAATGCCGCGCTCAAATAAATACACGTTGGTGTACAACTTGCGCGCGCAGTGCACGTACACCTTGTGAATGAAGTCGTTCAGCTGCGGCACGTCAATGTCCACCTTCTTCTGCTTGCTGCCCACGCGCATGCAGGTCAAGCTCTTCAGCTGAATGATGTGCACGCACGTTACCAAGTCGGACAAATACCCGCACCCGCTGCGATCCACGATGCGCTGCGTCTCTTGCGCGATGATGGTGGCGTTCCACTTCGGCACGCGCGAGAGAAAATTCTGAAACGTCATCAAGTATTTCCCGGTTTCGTTGTTTTGTTCGCACAATTTCCACGCCTCGTCAAAAATGGAACGAAAGCCTTCCGCCGCCATGGGCGCTAAAATGTTCACCAAGCGCGCGCACCACTCGTTGCGCGATTCGTGCAGGCTGGGAAGGGAATAGTCGTCCATTGGAAATGAGTTTTATTTGGCCTGGATTTACATAAATGATATATTTTCTAAACCGTCATTGGAACGAAATAGCATGAAGTGCAGCATGAACAGCATCAGCAACTTCTCGTTCCTAAATTCATGGCGCACCTTCTGAAAGGCAACGAGCCTCTCGCATTTTTTGTCCAACGGTATTTCGGACTCGGGACGGCCTTCCAACCACCGCAACAAATCCATGCCGCCGTAAGCCCGCTCGTGCAAGTTACTGGCCAGCGAAATCAACTCGCCGTGGGTGTACTCTCTGCCGAACGACACCCTTTTTTCCAACCACTCGGCGCGCTGTTGCCTTAACTTGTCCAACGCAAACGTCTTCCGCAACAAATGCGCGTGCAGGTTCACCGGCACACCGTCAACCACCGGCTCCGGCACGTGGATCTCGCAGAACCGAGACAGAATGGGGCGCAGCAGCTTGCATTTGTCCTCCACCACGATGAAAAACCGGGTGGAGTGGTTGAAGAGCTCAATGCAGCGGCGCAGCGCCGATTGCGCATCCGTGGTCAGCTTGTCCGCGTTCATCAGCACCACGCTCTTGAACGTCTCTCCGTCTTTCAAATCCACGTTTGTCTTGGCAAAGAACTTCAAATCCTCGCGAATGAACCGGATGCCCTTGCCGTGCGCGCAATTCACGTGCATGACGTAATCCTTCAGCGCCCCCTTGTCGTTGCCGTAAATGCTGCGAATGAAGTTCCATGCCAGCGTGTTTTTGCCGCAACCCGACACGCCGTGAAATATGATGTTGGGAATCTTCTTTTGCGCAATGAAGTACTGCAACTTCTGCCGAATGTCGCGGTGAATGTCCAGCGCAACGAAGGCCGACTGGGGGGGCTTGACGACACACACTCGGGGGTTTACCTTTGCGGAATCATTCATCCGAGAGAAAATGGGAGGTAAATTAAGTAGGATAAATACACACGGATCATGTCTTTAATATTTAATACAGATTAGGTATAAATCGCGACAATAATTGTTTTAAAAATTGATTTAAACCCGACGGCACAGTAACGTACATACACCATTCCCGGAATATACAACCCCGATCACGCATGTCTTCGTGGGCAAGTATCGTCAAACGCGGCAATCCAGGCAATCCAGGCAATCCAGGCAATCCAGGCAATCCAGGCAATCCAGGCAATCCAGGCAACATTGAAAATATCCGTTCAAATCATTCCGATCAACAATCGCAACAATCGCACCAATCGCAACAATCGCAAGAGCAGCAGCCATTTGATTTTGGTTTCATTGACCATTCGGGTGATATACAGCAGCGGGCTCTGGCCACACTTGCGCGAGAGGAACAGGCACAATGCAGGCCAACCAATATTTACATGATACGTCCAGACGCGCCAAGCGCGTGGCCCATCTTCAAAACAACGGAAGAGCAATATCACTGGATGCGCAATCAAGAAAAAAAAAACAGCGAATATTCGGACGAGGTGTTTGAGCGCCGCATGCTGGAATGGCGCACCAAGAACAATTGGCTGCTGCCGCCGATGAAAATCGCGGTGACTCAAGAAGAACAGCGCCGCGGGTTTTACGTCAGTTCAGAAGTGGACAAACCCGGCAACCCGATGGTCAAATACGCGACACCGTATAGCACCGCCCATGATTTGCAGAATGCGGAACTGGTGAACATGATGTGGTGTCTCATTCATTCCCGCGCCGACAACTTGGTTGCGTGCAAGACGGTGGGCGAATTCAATGCGCTGTTTGATCAGACCGTCCGGCTTGAATATCCGGCGTATGAGCGTCGGATGAACCGCATAGTCAACCCGCGCAAACTCTTGTGGCTGTTTTCGCAAAAAGCCAACGTGTTCCCAGGCAAGGCACGGTTCGGAACCGCTCGCTGGACGGTTGACCCAAATTACCAGTATCCGGCGCCCGTGTTTGACCCGAAGGTGTACACTAAAAGCATGGTGTTCTTCAACCCGAGCGATGATTATCGCTGCTGCGCTAACGCAGCTAAACCCGTGTACCTTGTTGGCGCAGCGGGCGGACGCGACGAGACGGGCATCTGCGTGGTTGAACGGTTGACACAGTTCGGAGACGAAGCCAAGATTCGCTGGTTGCTTTCAGCCGCACAGCTGCGCAAAATGGAGCGCGTCGTGTTTTCGCCCGATTGCTGCCCGTTTCGCACCTCACAGGCCTATGACAGCGATGATTATTATACTGATGATTGGTTATGACGATGATTGGTTATGACGATGATTGGTTATGATGGATGAATGATTACGTAAATTTATTAAAAAAATTGAATGCATGAAACCTGTATTATTTTTCATGCAATCAAGAACCGCCAAATCAAACCATGCAACCAGAACCAGAACCAGAACCATGCGAACATGCAAATGCAATCATTGAAAATCTAATCAATGCAATCATTGAAAATCCAATCAATCCAATCATTGAAAATCCAATCAATGCAACCAATGCAATCAATGCAACCAATGCAATCGCATCGGAACAGCTGCTTTCCGTTAACAGTTGGAAACACGCCAATGCATTCATCAACAATGCCCGAAGGGAAACCCAGACGCAGTATTATGACAAAATGAATGCTGCGCCGGAAGTGCTTGAACTGGTGAGCCTGGACTCCAAGCCGTTTGGCTCCGTCAGCGAACTAATCATGACCGAACTGTTCCAAATGGCGCCAAGAACGTCCAGCCAGCATGACGGCATATTTGAGGGTCACAAATGCGAAATCAAGTGCGCCCGGTACTGGGCAGGGAAAGACGACTGCCGATGGCAGCACATGGAGCCCGACCACGACTACGATTTTGCAATGCTGGCTCTCCTAGATTTCCACGAGTGGAAGGTGTGGTGCGTGACAAAGGCGCATCTCATGGGCGAACTGCGCGAAAAAAAAGTCGTCACATTTCAAGGCAAGCAAGGCTGGTGGACGCTGAAATCGGCCATCATGCCGTATCTCACGCCGATTCGCGGACTGGAGTGCCTCCGCAAATTTGTCAGCATCATTCCAAAATAAATAAATATGATATTAAAAACAATCAATATGTATAATATGTGTAAGCGATGATCATCGTGGAATTATTTCTTTTTTACACTGCATTGATAATCCTGTATCATCTCCGCACAAACACGTAGGTGCACTCCTCCGTTTTTTTCGGAACAAGCTCCGCTGCCGCTGTAGGCTGCGCCTTTTGCCCCGGACGCCGGCTGTTGGCCATCGTGAACACCGCGTCGTCCAAAAGGCGCCACCCGTGCTCGTCGTGGATCCGGATTACGTCGTCCAGCAGGTCGTACTTCTTGTCGGTCTTGAAGTTCTTCACGCTCCAGCAGCTGTATTTCACGCCGAGCCGAATCACGCCCTGAATGACCGGCCTCAGAAACGTGTCCAACCACGCTTGGTAACCAGATTTGGGTTCATCGGGGGTTGCTGCAACGCTCTGCGTCGGTTCGTCCGAGTAGAGTTCCAGGTTGTAGTACGGCGGACTGGTGAGCGCAATGTCGTAGGTGCCGAGCTGTTCTTGTTGAAGCGCCACTTCGGCGGGCTTGTGAATCAGGGTGACGTTGGTGAGCCCGAGCTCGTCGCGAATGGCGCGCAGCGCTTCATACGTCTTTGCGCAGGGGTCAATGCCCGTGTAATGCACATTGAGTCCGGGGAGCGTCGTGTAACCCACGCTCATCGCACCGATCATTCGGCCGCCCCATCCCGCGCACACGTCCAATACACGCACCTCCGTTAGTTTATCTTTGTTAACCAAATAGGACACCACCTTTTTCGCCATCAGAGGGCGGTACATCGTCACTTTACCCAGTCCGTTGGCGAATGATAGCGAGCGAACGATTTCGGACACGTACGGCGTGGAGTGCTGCGCGCGGTTGAATCGCAACGCCTTTTCCAGGCACGGCTGCGTCCAAAGCGACTCCACCGAGTGCCCCTTGTAATTTCGCACGGCGTGGAAGTGCCGCATGTGCTTTCGCAGCACCTTCATGCCCGCCACCTCCGTGGCCGAAATGTTAAACACGCTCACAGTTGTGTCCTTTTTTTGGAGCAAGGTCCAGTCCTTCTGTATGTCGTCATCGGTATAAGATTCACGCAGCACACCGTGCGCCGCCAGCTCGGCGGCTAGCTGCGGCAGCATCGCCTCAAACTCCGCGTCCGTTAAACGGCTGAGCGCGTGCTTCTTATTCAAAATGTCGTTCATCCGGGGGGTCGTATCATTACAGTCTATTTACGCGCCCGGTTTAATTCAATTTTAAGAACAATTCTGAAAAATAATATTATCATATTACATAACCCACCCTTAAATGTCAAGTGCACACTCACACTCCTCAGCAGAAAAAATTACAGAAAAGCAAAACGAAATTATAACGTATGCGTTGAGAAAACATTTAATCAATGAGGATGTGTATACTGATCAATATCAATATCAATATAGTGGGAAAATATTCCGCGGTGTAATGGGACCTTTTAATTTTGAGTTTCCTAATTTTGACGTAGAAATAAAATATCCTGATTGTGTTGTTACATCCGACGGTGGTTTATGCGCGGAAGTAACCATAATCGCAGTCATTCTAAGATGTGTATTTGTTGTGTTCAAAAAAACATATGTTGATACCATACCATTGTTGTATCATTGTCGTGACCTTCCATCAAAGCACACTATATATACCCTAGACTCGTCAAACATAATAACTATGGCTGAGTATACCAACCCCCGAGCGTCCCCTGACGCTCGGGGAAATAATTACAGGAATCATATACCCGAACCAAAAATATTTAATTATGGCGACGGCACTATTTTAGCGTTAAATGAAGAAACAAAATTAGCAATGTTACAATTGGCAAAAGACCATATTAAATCGGTTGCTGATGCTGCTCATGCTGCTGCTCCGAAGGAAAAAAAAGGAGGATCGTCTCGTAAACGAATTTACAAAAAATCCAAAAAATCCAAAAAATCCAAAAAATCCAAAAAGCATTGAATTGAATGCCCTCAAATAATGGTGATCGTGGTTTGCGTGTCCTGCTTGACCATGTCGGTAATGAGCTGATGGAACGAGGTGCGCGGGCGCCATCCAAGCACTTGCGCCGCCTTGGACGCATCCCCCCACAGCACGTCCACTTCCGTGGGCCGGTAGTACTTCGGGTCAATGAAAATAAGGTCTTTGCCGGTAGCCTCGTCGTACCCCACCTCGTCCGATCCCGCGCCGCGCCACTTCAACGTTATGCCCGCCATGCCGAACGCCAGCTCAATCATTTCGCGCACGCTGTGCGTTTCGCCCGTGGCCAGCACGTAGTCGTCCGGCGCGTCCTGCTGCAGCATGAGCCACATGCCCTCCACGTAATCCTCCGCGCTGCCCAAGTCGCGCTGCGAATCAATGTTGCCCATGATCAACCGGTCCGTCTCGCCGCGCAGAATCTTGCCGAGCCCCAGCGTGATTTTGCGCTCCACGAAATTGTGGCCGCGGCGCACGCCGCCGTGGTTGAACAGGATGCCGTTGGACGCGTGCATGCCGTACGCCTCGCGGTAGTTTTTGACGATCCAGTACGCGTACAACTTCCCCACCGCGTACGGCGAGCGCGGATAAAACGGCGTGGTCTCGCGCTGCGGCATCTCCTGCACCTTGCCGTACAGCTCGCTGGTGGACGCTTGATACAATCGGGCAACGGAGTCCAGCCGGTTGTTGCGCACCGCTTCCAGCAGCTTCAGCGTGCCGAACGCGTCCGTGTCGGCCGTGTATTCCGGCATCTCAAACGAAATTTTGACGTGCGACTGCGCGGCCAAGTTGTAAATCTCCAGGCGCTCCATGCACGGGTGCGCCGCCTTGATGTCGCTGAGAATCTTGTACAGGCACGCGCCGTCCGTCATGTCGCCGTAGTGCAACTTCAGCACGGGGTTGTGAAACAGGTGCTCAATGCGCGCCGTGTTTATCGTGGACGAGCGCCGGATCAAGCCGTGCACAAAATACCGCTTGGCCAACAGGAGCTCGGTCAAATACGACCCATCCTGTCCGGTGATCCCGGTGATGAATGCAACGCGCTGCTGCTGCTGGGTTGTGTGCGGGATTGTCGTTGTCATGAATTGTTACGGCCCGTATGCAATAATACAATACAAACATTAATTGTTTATATGGTTTAACCCCAAATCACATACGAATGAAATAATGAAATAATGAAATACTAAAATAATGAAATAATGAAAAAATTGAACCGACAAACGGACAAACTGACTCTCAATAATCAAGACAAACAAGTCAATCAAGACAAACAAGTCAATCAAGACAAACAAGACAAAGTCAATCAAGACAAACAAGACAAACAAGTCAAATGTTCATAGGAGAGATCATTGTGTTATTCATTGCCATGTCGTTGGCGTTGACGCTGATATTTATCATGCTATGTTGCAGACCAAACCCGAAACAAAGATACCCCATCATGTCCTCATCATCATGTAATTGCCGCAGTTGCCGCAAGTGCCGCAAATGATTGAACCAGAACTATAATGCAACTGTCATGTGCATTTTTTTTTCATATTTATTTTCATATTTTAGTTTTCAACTTTATTTTGACAATTAAAAAAAAAATTGAAAGCTATTTCCAAGTCCTTGAACGAAAACCAGTTTACAACAACAACAACAACAACAACAACAACAACGCAACTACAAATGGCCACCATCAACAACAACGACAACAACAACAGCAACGACTCTGAATTCTCTCTTCCCGTCCTCGTTGAAGACCAAGACCAGATCCCGAGCCAAGTCCCGAGCCAAGACCAAGACCAGGTCCCGAGCCAAGACCAGGTCCCGAGCCAAGACCAGGTCCCGAGCCAAGACCAGGTCCCGAGCCAAGACCAGGTCCCGAGCCAAGAACAAGACCAAGAACAAGACCCTGCTGTGCCTGTCCTCGCAGTCAAGGACATGCACGTCACCATTGTGCAAGACGACAGCGGTTCAATGCAAGACCAGCGCCGTCCGGTTCTAACCGGCATCAATGAAATCATCGACGAAATCAAGAGCCGTTACCGGGAGCCATGTCCTTACACAGCAACCTTCCGCTTCATCCGCTTCTCATCCCACGATTGCATCCACATTGGACCCGCAGTTCCGGTGCAAGATGTCAACCTCATGACGCCTGCGGATTTGGAGTGCAAAGGCATGACTGCGTTGTGGGATGCCGGTGCCGCCGCAATCAACCTCATGAACACTGAACACGCAGGGGTTTCTGCAACCACCTACATCTTCACCGACGGCGACAACAATGATTCCAAGGAATGCACCCAAACCAGCGTCAATCAAATGATTGCGGACAACAAGAAAAACAACCCGATGCATTCGGTCTTGTTCATTGGATCAGACGCATCGGCAAGGCGAAATGCCAGTGCCATCGGGCTTGACCGGGTGCACTCCATTCAGCACGACGCAGACAACACACCGAACGTGTACCACGCATGCCGACGCGCGCTGGGACGTTGCATCAGCGGGGACACGCAGAGCACCGAATTCAACGATGACGACATCATCTTGTCCGAAACGCCCTCCGAAGCGCAACACCCACAACACCCACAACAACAACGCCAACAACAACAACGCCAACAACAACAACGCCAACAACAACCACAACCATTTGCCGACTCACAAGCATTTGACCCAGTCACCGACCAGGAGCCCTCAGACGTCCCATTTTACGACAATCATGCGTCGTCAGTGAGATGTCGGAGTTCCGGTTCCAGATAACCACCCCCCCCCCCCCCCCAAGCAAAAAAAAAACAAAAAATTTTATAAAAAAA
>Ga0209296_1000758_pt1 | contig 27328 bp, 21 predicted proteins | sample S_130206_EF_Meta_FD_187319 | JGI IMG/M metagenome (GOLD analysis project Ga0209296, IMG submission 187319) | Freshwater microbial communities from Lake Simoncouche, Canada to study carbon cycling - S_130206_EF_MetaG (SPAdes) (version 2) | ecosystem: Environmental > Aquatic > Freshwater > Lake ... | reverse complement strand
AACTGGCAAGCGACCAAAGTTAATTGGCACAGATCTTGATGGCACAATTGTTGCCCACTACGGATTTATTTCAGAGCGCACCAAGATTGCATTTGCTGCAGCTCACGCCGCCGGGATTGAGATCTACTTTGTAACGGGCCGTCCCATCAGGTGGATGGTTGAAATCAAAGAGAACTTTAATTTTGGCTTAGGAATTTGCGCCAATGGCGCAATGCTCTATGACTTTATTAATGGCAAAGTGTTAGAGGAGTGGTTATTTTCAGTAGAGGCGCAGTTAGAAACTGTTAAGCGATTACGCGAAGTGATCCCACCAATCTCATTTGCTACTGAAATTGGGGAAAATTTTCACCGCGAGAAAGAGTATGTGCCAAGGTGGGATATTGGCGCAGATAATGTTGGCGTTAATAAAATAGAGGAGGTGATCACAGCCCCTGCCCTTAAAATGTTAGCAAGATGTTCTGATGGTGAGTTTTCATCCGATGAGATGTTAGCTCTTGCAAGTAAGGCATTAGCTGGTATTGCAACGGTTACTCATTCAAACTCAACTGATTCGCTATTAGAGATTTCAGCTCATGGCGTTAGTAAAGGTGCAACACTTTCTAAGATTGCAGCCCGTCATGGATTTACTGCGGATGATTGTGTGACATTTGGCGATAATCCAAATGATTTTTCAATGCTCTCTTGGGCAACACGCTCTTGGGCGATGGCAGATGGACACCCTGATTTAATGAAGCATGCAAAGTTTCGAACAGATGCGCATGAAGAAGATGGTGTGGCAAAGGTGATCGAGCGGTTAATAGAACTTCCCGAATAATTAACGGTTAATTTTGGCACCACCGCTATTGCGGGTAAGTTTGCCCACGGAGGGCTCGCATAGTGGCCGAGTGCACCGGTCTTGAAAACCGGCAAGGGAAACCTTCGTGGGTTCAAATCCCACGCCCTCCGCCAGAATTTATAAATTTGTGTTTGATTTCATATCTACTCAGCCCACTCTCACCTAGCGCTTACCAATTACCAAGAGCAAACTTGGCCCATGGCGGTTATCGATAGCGGCAAAAAGAAAACAGGTGTTTTCTCTGCCGGTCGCGCACTTCTTTCTGATCGCACGCTACGCACCGACAAGTGGTGGTTACAACCAGCATTAACATTTAGCGTATTAATTTTATTTGTTATCTATGCAACCTTTAGAGCATTTGAAAATAAAAGTTATTTTGCCGAACCTTTAATCTCACCTTTTTACTCACCATGTTTATCAACTGTATGTGTGGAGGGCGCATCCCACCTTGGTACTCCAATTGGTTCAATAACTATTTTTGGCTTACTAATATCCCCTGCTCTATTTATTTTAATCTTTCCATTAGGTTTTAGAATGACCTGCTATTACTACCGCAAGGCTTACTACCGATCATTTTGGATGTCACCACCTGCATGTGCAGTTGCTGAGCCTCATAAAACTTACACAGGTGAAACCAGAGCGCCATTGATCTTACAAAATGGTCATCGATGGTTTTTCTATGCCGGCTTGGTATTTAATATTTTACTTACCTACGATGCAATCATTGCTTTTAAAAATCCAGAAGGTCAATGGGGACATATGAGTGTTGGCACATTAGTGCTGTTACTAAATGCCGGCTTTCTTTGGCTTTACTCCGCCTCCTGCCACACCTGTCGCCACACAATTGGTGGCCGCCTAAAACATTTTTCAAAGCATCCAATTCGATATAAAACTTGGACAATTGTTTCAAGGTTAAATCATTACCATCCAAATTTTGCTTGGGTCTCACTCCTTTGGGTTGCATTCACTGACTTCTATGTCCGCCAGGTCTCAAGTGGGGCCATAACCAATCTTTACTTCTTTTAAAGGTTATTAATAATGAGTGAGAAAATTCAAATGGAGCGCCACAACTTTGATGTGGTGGTAATTGGCGCAGGAGGGGCTGGTCTTCGCGCAGCTGTTGAAGCAAGAAGCGCTGGACTTCGGGTAGCAATTATTTGTAAATCATTATTTGGTAAAGCACACACCGTTATGGCAGAGGGTGGTGTGGCAGCTTCGATGGGTAATGTCAATGAAAATGATGGCTGGAAGGTTCACTTTAGAGACACAATGCGGGGTGGTAAGTTTTTAAATCATTATCGAATGGCTGAACTTCACGCTAAAGAATCACCTGATCGCGTGTGGGAGCTTGAGTTATGGGGAGCACTATTTGATAGAACTAAAGAGGGAAAGATCTCACAGCGTAACTTTGGTGGACATGAGTATCCACGGCTTGCCCACGTTGGAGATCGAACCGGTCTTGAGTTAATTAGAACAATGCAACAAAAGATTGTGGCAATGCAACAGCAAGATAAAAAAGAGCATGGAGATGCAGAGAGTTACATAAAAGTATTTGCTGAAGTTACAATTACTGAAGTATTAAAGGAAAATGGCAAAGTATCTGGTGTTTATGGATATAAACGTGAAAATGGCGTTGAGGTTTTATTTGAAGCACAAGCCGTTATTTTGGCAACTGGTGGGGTTGGTAAAACATTTAAAATTACCTCAAACTCTTGGGAAGGTACTGGAGATGGACATGCGCTCGCTCTAAAAGCTGGCGGAAACTTAGTTGATATGGAGTTCTTACAATTTCATCCAACTGGCATGGTTTGGCCACCATCAGTGCGTGGAATTTTAGTTACTGAATCAGTACGTGGTGAGGGCGGGGTTCTTACCAACAATAAAGGTGAGCGCTTTATGTTCAAATATATTCCAGATGTATTTAAAGATAAGTATGCCGATAATGAGGCAGAGGCAGATCGTTGGTACTTAGATCAAGATAACAACCGCAGGCCTCCTGAATTACTACCAAGGGATGAAGTGGCCCGGGCAATTAACACTGAAGTTAAAGCAGGCCGTGGAAGTGAACATGGCGGCGTATTTCTAGATGTTTCAAAACGTTTAACTGAAGAGGTAATTAAAAAACGATTGCCATCGATGTGGCATCAATTTTATGAATTAGCAGGCGTTGATATAACAAAAGAGGCAATGGAGGTTGGACCTACCTGTCACTATGTAATGGGTGGGGTTGAGGTTGATCCAGATACTGCTGCAGCTGTTGGTGTTCCTGGATTATTTGCAGCAGGTGAGGTTGCAGGCGGCATGCATGGCTCAAATAGATTAGGTGGCAACTCATTATCTGATTTATTAGTTTTTGGACGCCGTGCAGGAGCAGGGGCGGCTTCCCACGTTAAACAATCACAACCTGTGAAGGTGTCTGAGGCTGCAATTAAAAATGCAACTGAGCGAATTGCAGCTCCTTTTAAGCGCACAGGGGGTGAGAATCCATACTCACTTCACCAAGAGTTACAAGAGATTACTCATAACCTAGTTGGAATTATTAGAACAAAGAGTGAGTTAGCCGATGCCATAAGTAAGATTGCCGATATTAGAAAGCGTATTGAAAATGTCACAGTAAGTGGGGATAGATTATTTAACCCAGGCTTTCACCTTTCATTTGATCTAGACAATATGTTGCTGGTGGCAGAAAGTACGGCAAAATCTGCAATTGTTAGAGAAGAATCCCGTGGTGGTCATACACGAGATGATTTTCCGTCTATGGATCCAAAATGGCGAACATTAAATAACATCTCATCCTTTAATGGCAAAGAGGTTGTTGTTAAACAACAAGGACTACCATCAATGCCTAAGGAGTTATTTGACTTATTTGATGTGCATGAGCTTGAAAAATATATGAGCAGTGATGAGATGGCAAAGGGCGGCAGGTAATGGCTAAAAATATTAAATTACGTATCTGGCGCGGGGATGCTAATAACGGCAAACTAGAGGATGTTTCAGTTGAGGCAAATGAGGGTGAAGTAGTCCTTGATGTAATCCACCGCGTGCAGGCAACTCAAATGGGTGATCTAGCGGTTCGATGGAATTGCAAAGCTGGTAAGTGTGGTTCTTGTTCAATGGAGATCAACGGTAAGCCACGTCTTGCCTGTATGACTCAAGTTGCAAACTTTAAAGAGGATGAGACCATCACCATCACACCACTTCGGGCGTTTCCAGTGATTAAAGATTTAGTAACTGATGTGTCATTTAATTATAAGAAGGCGATGGAAGTTGAATCATTTACTCCCCCTGCTGATTTAAAGCCAGGGCAGGCCCGGATGCAGCAGATTGATGTTGAACGATCACAAGAGTTTAGAAAATGTATTGAGTGCTTCCTATGCCAAGACACCTGTCATGTAATCAGAGACCATGAAGAGAATAAGAAATCATTTGCAGGCCCTAGATTTTTTATTCGCATCGCAGAGCTTGATATGCACCCACTAGACATGCTTAAAAACCGTAAGAAGAAGGCGCAAGAAGAGCATGGCCTTGGAATGTGTAACATTACAAAGTGTTGTACTGAAGTGTGCCCTGAGCACATTCGGATTACCGATAATGCAATTATCCCAATGAAGGAGCGGGTAGTTGATATTAAATATGATCCAGTTAGATGGCTTGGATCTAAAATTCGCAAACGTGAGGGTATTCTTTAATACGTGAGATTGCTACTCCGCCTAGTAAGTGGGGCGTTAGCATTTTGGGCAGCAACCTCTTTAATCTCAGGAATAACAATAATTGGTGGGGCTAAAACATATCTTTGGGTCGCCTTCTTATTTGGCCTAATAAATGGCCTTATAGGATCTCTAGTTAAGTTATTAACCCTACCTGCAATACTTTTATCCTTAGGGCTATTCTCATTTGTAATAAATGCTGCAATGTTGATGCTAACTGCCAGATGGAGCGATAAGTTAGATATTAACAACTTTTGGGCAGCACTTACGGCTTCATTAATAATCTCAATTGTTACTACATTCCTAAATCAATTATTTAAAAAAGTTACTAAGTAATTACTATGGGTGCTAATAATCAAATGCCCTGTGATTTTTGTGGGGCGCCATATGACCCAGTTTCAACTAGATGGTTATGCCCAAATTGTCATATGAAGACAAATTGTTGCGATGGGGCACCTTGTGAAGTTATTGAGGTTAAAAAAAGTACAAAGAGTTAATTGTTAAGCAGTTTTGCCATATACGCCTCAACCTCATCTGGGTGACGAGGTAGGACGTTACTTAATATCTTGGCCCCTGAAGCTGTAACTAAAATATCATCCTCAATCCTTACGCCAATACCTCGATACTCTTCAGGAAACAATGTGTCATCTGGTTGAATATAAAAACCAGGTTCAACAGTTAATATCATTCCAGCCTCTAAAACCGCATCGGCATACTGTTCTTTTCTAGCATGTGCGCAATCATGAACATCAATACCTAAGTGATGCCCAGAGCCATGAAACTGCCATCTTCTATGAAGGCCATTTTCTGGTTTTAATGATTCTTCGGCGCTCATTGGTAGCACGCCAAGCTCTGATGCACCCTTTGCAATCTCAACCATACAGGCATTATGAAAATCTTTAAACTTTGCACCTGGTTTAACCGCTGCAATACCTGCCTGTTGGGCCTTATAAACAATCATATAAATCTTACGTTGGGCCTCAGAAAATTTGCCATTTACTGGAAATGTTCTGGTGATATCTGCGGTGTAGTGGGATTCAACCTCAACTCCGGCATCAATTAAAATTAAATCTCCAGGTAATACATCCCCATCATTCCTAATCCAATGCAAAATACAGGCATGAGATCCGGATGCAACAATGCTTGGATACCCATTCTCATTTCCTTCTAATCGTGCTCTGCCATAAAAGGCGGCCTCAATTACTCGCTCACCTCTTGGCACAGATGTTGCAGCAGGAAAAACACGGACCATGTCGGCAAAACCACGCACTGATGCATCAATTGCTTTTTGCATCTCATCAATCTCATACGCGTCTTTTACTGCGCGCATTACTGAAATAAAGTTTAAGAACTCTTTTTCACCCTCTTCATCTTCGGTAATTAATTTATCAATCGCACTATCTTGATCTCGAACTAAAAGTGTTTCCTTCTTATCCGTTAAAAACTCTTCAATAGATTCAATCTGGCGCACCTTTAATTGATACTTTGTCTCAGTCTCTTCCAATGTCATCCGGCGTCCTACCCAAAACTCACCAAATCTTGTGTCTTTATAAAACTCATTGTTATTGCGAGGTGATCTTGGGTGGATAAATAAAAGAGCTTCATGGGATGAACCATTTGGTTCCATTACAAATAGTGAGTCAGGAACACAGTCGGAAGCAACAATGCCGGTAAACCAGCTAAAGGCAGAGTGAGCACGAAAAGGAAAGTCAGAGTCATTACTTCTAACCTTTAATGAGCCAGAAGGAAAGATTAATCTTTTACCAACATATTGTTTAGACAATTTCTCTCTGCGTAATTTTGTATATGAAATTGATGGGTGGGCAGTGATACCAGTAAGTGGTGATGGCGCCCAACCTTGCATCATAAAATCTGTCATTGCTTCAGGATTTGCAAGATCATGTGTTCGCACTTCAAGTGCTTTTTCATTGTTGTTTGATCCAGAATTCATTTGGTAAGCCTATCTAGTAGGGCTAAATTGGCTAGGCCTGCATGGGGGAGCACATTTACGCTTTGGAGACTTCGCATAGCCCGGTCTAGTGCGCCGCACTGCTAGCGGGGTAAGGTTTAATCACTTTCAGGAGTTAAAATCTCCTTTTCTCCACTCATTTACCAAAAGGTTCTCAAAGGCATGCTCGATATAATTAAATCATGAAGAGTACATCAGCAATTTTAAAGGCTCTCGAGAACGAATCTATTGAGATTCTACGAGAGACATCTGCGGCATTTCGCAAGCCAGCCCTTCTTTATTCAATTGGTAAAGATTCTGCAGTTCTCTTACATCTAGCGATGAAAGCCTTTCATCCAGCAGCGATTCCATTTCCAGTGATACATATTGATACAACTTGGAAATTTAAAGAGATGATCTCTTTTAGAGATGATGTAGTACGTAAATACAACTTAAACTTAATTGTTCATACAAATCATGATGGAGTCAATCAAGGAGTTACTCCATTTAGTACCAGTATTTCCGAATACACGAGAATTATGAAAACAGTTGCACTTAGACAGGCATTAGATGCAAATATGTTCGATGCTGCAATTGGTGGATCTCGTAGAGATGAAGAGAGAAGTCGAGCTAAGGAGCGAATCTTTAGTGTTCGTGAACCTGGGCATAGATGGGATCCGCGAAATCAACGCCCAGAACTTTGGCGGACATACAATCCGAAAATCACCAATGAACAAAGTATGAGAGTCTTTCCGCTGTCGGATTGGACTGAATTGGATATTTGGAGTTATATACTTGAAAACGATGTACCAGTAAATCCTCTTTATTTTGCAAAAGAACGGCCAGTGGTTTTTAGAGGCGAGCAAATGATTATGGTCGACGATAACCGCTTTCCGCTTATTAATAATGAAGTACCCACTATGAAAAGAATTAGGTTTAGAACTCTCGGCTGCTACCCACTTACCGCCGCTGTTGAGTCATCTGCAACAACAATAAGTGAGATCGTCGATGAAGTTATGAATGTAAAACTTAGCGAGCGAGCAACTCGACTTATCGATGGTGAAAAAGAAGATTCAATGGAAAAGAAGAAGGCCGAGGGCTATTTTTAATGCTGCAGCCAATAATTAGATTAGTAACTTGTGGAAGTGTTGACGACGGGAAGAGCACTCTCATCGGTAGGTTATTGGTAGAGACAGATAGCGTTCCTCACGACACAGTGGCTGCAGCTAGAAGTGTACGGCGAACTGGTTCTACCGTTGTTGCTGGTGAAGTTGATTTCAGTCTGCTTACAGACGGCTTGGAAGCAGAGCGCGAACAAGGAATAACAATCGACGTTGCATATCGTTCCATGTCGCTGCTAAATGGCCGTCGTTTAATACTTGCCGATGCGCCTGGTCACGAGCAGTACACAAGAAATATGGCGGTAGCTGCTTCAAGGGCTGATATTGCGTTAGTCCTAGTTGATGCTTCACGTGGAATCCGAACACAAACGTTAAGACACTTAACTATTTGCTCGCTCATGGGCGTAAACCAGATAGTTGTTGTTGTAAATAAATTGGATGCCGCAGGTTACTCACAAGAAATTTATAAAGGAATAGTTAACGAATTAGCAGAAGTTGCCAAGCGTTTAGGAGTACTTAACTATCAAGCTATTCCAGTAAGCGCGCTTGTAGGCGATAACATTGTAAATAAAAGCTCGAATATGACTTGGTATAGCGGACTGACTCTGCATGAGTACATACAAAGTTGGAATAACAAATCTGACACATTAACCAAACCACATATGGGAGTTCAGTTAATTGCACGAACAGAAAACTTCCGAGGGTTATCAGGAACCATTTTTAATGGTGAGTTTAAGGAAGGTGATGATGTTCTTGTTCTTCCTGGCAAAAGAAAGGCAAAAATTGCGCAAATTCTTACCTATGATAGCCGGCTAAAAAAAGCTGGCGATTCGGATGCCGTCACAATTGTTCTTGAGCCAGATGTCGATGCTTCTCGCGGCGATAGTCTTGAATTATCGAGCAATTTCACCATCCCTGGAGATAGATTTAATGCCAACATTGTTTGGCTAGGCGAGTCACAACTCGTTCAGAGCCGCTCTTATTACTTGATGTCTGGTCCAACACAAGTCTCTACAATAGTGACAAAAATTAGACATAAAGTAGAAATTACGACGGGCGATCATAAAAGTTCCGAAGCTCTTTCAATGAATGAAATTGGTGTAATAGAAATTGCAACGGACGCACCAATTGCGCTTACCCCATATGCGGATCAACGCACTACAGGTTGTTTTATTTTAGTGGACCGGAGCACTTTAAGTACCGTTGCTGCCGGAATGGTTAATCACGTGATGCGCAGATCTGAAAATATCTCTGAACACAAGTATGAAATCAATTCTTTGGTTCGCGCATCTCAAAAGAATCAAAGCACAAAAGTTATTTGGCTTACCGGGTTATCTGGTTCGGGTAAATCAACGATTGCAAATGAAATTGAAAAGGCGCTATTCGCTTTAGGAATGCATAGTTATGTTCTTGATGGGGATAACTTGCGAATGGGCATAAATAAAGATTTGGGATTCACTCGCTCAGATCGAGCAGAGAACGTTAGGAGAGTCGCAGAAATTGCTCGCTTAATGTCTGATGCAGGCCTTATTGTAATTGTCGCGCTAGTAAGTCCATTTGCAAGCGATCGAAACAGTGCGCGTGAAATTTTTGAGCAAGGAAAGTTTGCTGAAGTTTGGGTAAAAACACCAATTGAAGTATGTGCTAAAAGGGATCCTAGGGGGCTCTATAAAAAGGCAGCAGGGGGAAGTTTGCCAAATTTGACTGGAGTTGGCCAAGAGTACGAACCACCTACCAGCGCCGAATTGATACTAGACGGCACCGCGTTACTTTCTGAGAATGTTCGGAAGGTTATGGAGGAGTTAATTTGAGATGGATGCTATTCGCGCTTGCCGGCTCAATTGCACAACTAGTTGATGGTTCACTCGGAATGGGATTTGGGTTAACCAGTTCGACTTTATTGTTGACTCTAGGAGCATCTGCAGCAGGTGCGTCCGCAGCGGTACATGTTGCAGAGATTGGAACTACGTTGGCTTCAGGTGTGTCTCACTGGCATAGAGAGAATATAGACTGCAAGATTCTCAAACAATTGGCAATCCCAGGAGGACTCGGGGCGCTACTAGGTGCGATTTTCCTGTCTAATATTGATCTCTCGGGTGGAAAAATTTTCATATCAACTATTTTATTGTTGCTAGGGTTCTTGCTTCTATATCGGAATCTCTTCATCCAAGAATCGCAAGTGAGCTTCGGCGATATTTCAAGTCCACAATATCTCACATTTTTGGGTTTCTTTGGAGGTTTTATCGATGCATCAGGCGGTGGTGGATGGGGACCAGTCGTTACTCCAACGCTCTTGGCCACAACGCAAACAGAGCCCCGTAAAGTAATAGGAACTGTATCTGCAACTGAATTTATCGTCACTGTATGCGCGAGTTTAGGATTTATTTTAAATATAAAACAACTCGATATAGATTGGTCTGTAGTAGGTGGTTTGGCGCTAGGTGGTGCGTTAATGGCTCCAATCGCAGCAAAATTTGTTAGTTGGCTTCCAAGTAAACAACTAGGAATTTTTGTGGCAATCGCTATTATTTTAATTAACGGTATTCGTTTGTTGGGCGAATGATCTCGTAACCTATCTTCGTTTGAATATTCTCTACTAATGCCAATTTTGTGTGCAAAAAGCTCTCAATTAGTTATTAGATAAATTAAAGTAAGAGCGTAAAATCTATTCCTATTGTCGCACAATACTTATACCCACCTCTCCACAGAGAAACCATATGGTGCGTCAGGTAAATAATTCTCTTGCATTTCACACATTCGTATATTTGCTTAGTTTCTTTGCTAAAATAGGGTTTTAAAGGCAAGAAATTATTTTTAAGGAACAACGCCACTGCGTCAGCAGGGTCTACTTTATTTCCGCCACAATAGTCGCAACCCTTTTGACCGATTTGAATAGGTGTGTAAGCGGTTGTTACCTAATTACCTAACCCCAGACATTTGTATTTCTAGGCCTTCTGGGTTCCAGGGAATGGTTCGAGGGGTTCAAACTGAACTTTTTGAATTGTACTAATTGTACCTCGTGCATCGCTAGTCTCTTCGCACAATATTCATAACCATTACCTCTTGATGCCGCAGTTGTTATGCGGTGAGACTTGTTTGCCATAAGTGAGGCAAATCGAATTTCAGGGGATACGGAGGATTTGTACGGATATAAAGGTCTGGCCCGGAGGCAAGCATGGCTTCAAATCAACTTCTAGTTATCCAAATACCCTCTGCAATATTTACATCCTCCGTAACCATTCTTAATGTCTGAATATTTTCACGACACATTTTATTATACCTAAGGCGCTTGCATTTCTATTGGAATTTTACTCCCAGATATTTATCGAAAAGCTCAAGATTTGAAGCCAACATTAATATTTTGGCTAACTCTGGAATAACAATTTTTACCAGAATAAACTCCACAACCTCCAACATTCTTGACGGCCCCATAAGTAGCAAAGTCATTTGATTACAAGTAGTGCATTTACTTTTCCAAGGCGACCCTACGACTGGATATGGGTCTACTGGTTCAAACCCTGCTGAGCACATTAATGCCACGGCCGCATTTTCATTAATCCCTCCAGGTATTGCCTAATATTCCTACCGTCCACCTGCATTGACCCATTTTGCCCAAAAATTAGCTGAATTTAGTAGTTACTTAGACTCCCTTATGTACCTGTAAACTGTATTTGCACGAGGAGACGTCGCATAGCCCGGTCTAGTGCGCCTCACTGCTAATGAGGTTAACCCCTAAAGGGTTTCGGAGGTTCAAATCCTCTCGTCTCCGCCAAAATTAAAAAAAGTTATAAATGAATTGGGGGGAAGTTGCCTACCTTTAAAATCGCAATTGTTGGCGCTGGTCCTGCTGGCTACTTCACCGCCCAAGCATTACAAAATGCTCAAACTGAAGAGCTCTCATTTGCTATCGACATGATTGAACGCCTTCCTACGCCATGGGGGTTGGTAAGAAGTGGTGTAGCACCTGATCACCCAAAGATCAAAACTGTTTCAAAGGTTTTTGAAAAGATTGCCAAAGAGCCAAACTTTAGATTATTTGCCAATGTTGAATTAGGTAAAGATGTCTCACTGAAAGATCTAAGAGAACAGTATGACGCGGTGGTTTTATCAACTGGTGCCTCAAAGGGGCGCAAGCTAGGCATTCCAGGAGAGGAGTTGCCAAACGCATTATCGGCTGCTGATTTTGTGCCTTGGTATAACGCTCACCCAGATTATGTAAATACTGAGGTTGATCTATCTTGTGATACTGCCGTAGTAATCGGTGCTGGAAATGTTGCTATGGATGTTGCAAGAATCTTAGCGATTGATCCAACCGAATTATATCCAACCGATGTAGCAGAACATGCGTTAGTAAAGTTAAAGGAGAGCAACGTTCGAACAGTAATTATCTGTGGCCGGCGTGGGCCAGAGCATGCAGCGTTCACAGCGCCTGAGCTTCGCGATTTACCAAAGCTAGAAAATACTGATGTTTATATTGATGAGAAGCAGATTAAGGATGCAAGTAGTCGCATAGAGCAGGCGAGTGAGATTGAGAAGGATTTAAAAAATAATCTTGAAGCAATGAAATTAATAGCAGAGCACTCTAAAAAGGGAGTTAGTAGAAAACTTGAGATTAAATTCCTAGCAGCACCTGTTGAAATTAAAGGCAATAAAAAAGTTGAAGAGGTTGTATTTACGATAAATAAAGTTGAGGAAGGAAAAGTTATCTCTACTAAAGAGACTTTTACAATCAAAACTGGATTAGTACTTACTGCAATCGGTTATGACGCAATTGAGTATCCAGGAATTACAATTGATAATGGTCGAATCAACAATATTGCAGGTTTCATTGAACATAATGTTTACACCACAGGCTGGGCAAAACGCGGTCCAACTGGGGTAATCGGCACTAATAAGAGTGATTCAAGTGATGTTGTGGATTTAATTATAGAAAACCTAAAGGAACCAAAGGTTTCTGAAGGTATAACAGCATTATTAAAATCAGGGCATGAAGTAATTGACCAACTTGCATGGGAAAAAATTAATGCCTCTGAAGTTATTTCTGGTGAAATAGCAGGAAAGCCTCGCGTAAAAGAGGTAGATTGGAAGCGGCTAATAAGTTTGGGTAGGTCTTAATAAATCGCTAGACTTCCCATCGCTTACTACTTTGCGCCCGTAGCTCAACGGATAGAGCATCTGACTACGGATCAGAAGGTTTGGGGTTCGAATCCCTACGGGCGCACTTCACGTTTAAGCATAAAATTAGTAACCGCCTTATTCCTAATCAGAAATCACTCACTGATCTAGTAAGCAGCTAAGCCTTTTTTAATCGCTATGGGTCTACTTGAATGAAAGTGATTTAACTGCCGTGTAACTGTTTCCCGTGTCTAAACTTGTTAGCGTGTAGGAAATCTCACAAGTTCCCTTTTTCAATCTTACGATAGTGATTCCTTTTATCTTGCAAATTGTAGGGCTTTCACTCATCGCCTCTTCGTCTACTTGCTTCGCATCTGGAAGTACCACCTGTTTAGCAGTAGTTTTATTCTTAATAGCATCAAACTTTTTTAAAGCAGATTGTATTCCACTTATAATAACGGTTGATGACTCTAGTTTTTGAGAAAGTGAAATAATTTCTTTTGATTTACCTTCAAATTCAACAGAATCAACTTTAACGGTTGCAGTTTCAAACTGATTTATTGCCTTAATTGTTACGGTAACTGAGTCAACGCCAGCTGTCGAAGTGTCAGTTTTTAAAATATTTTTAGAACTCTCAGTAATGGTATTTTTAACAGAAATTGAGGTTACTGTAGAAGTCTCTCCTGAGGCTATGGTTGAAATAACTGCTTTAGAGCACTCAGTTCCATTCTCTAAATATCCTTGCCAAGTTACGCATCGTTCAACACCCGGAGTTTGTAGCGCTAATTCTTTAGATTTGTTTAGTGCAATTAATCGCTGACTATCTGCACTCTCAATTCTATTCGATTCAGTTACAAATTCAGCATATTGCTTTTGTGTCAAAGTAGTATTGGTACTAATACCGGTACCAGTATTAAAGCTTTTGCCAGAACTATCGGTAGCAACCCCATCTTTTATTATCAAAGTAACTTTTGTAGTCGCTGGATTTGAAATTGCAAAAGAATTATCTGAGCCCGTATAAGTTACTAATGGTTGACCATTACTTCCGTCACCGTGCCAACCCGCTACATTTCCAGAATCGGACGGTGCACTTTGAAAAACAATTCTGCTTCCAGCTGGGCAACCCATAAATTCGTTTGGCATAACACCGCCATTTCCAAACGGGTCGCTGCTAGTTGCAACAATTACTCCACAAACGTGACCATCTGGGTGGACAACGGCATAACCACCTAATCCTTCTCCAGCGTTTGCCTTTGTAATTGGCAGTGATACTGGAACAAAAATTGAAAGTGATAGTGCAATAATCGATATACGGGCTATACGTTTGAAGGTCATAACATCAACATAGACCTATTTTTCGAGAAAGCAATAAGTCCTCAAAACCGAGCGCAAAATAAAACCTTAGAGTTGATTCAACAAATATTTTAGAGCTATAAATATCATTAAGTGAATAATTAAGTTTATAAAGCAATATCCCACTAACCTAGTAATCAATTCACTTTAGGAGATATTTCTAGTTTGGGTGTATTAACAGGAGTGAAGAGAAATTAAACAAGGGTGGGTTGGTTCTGTATCTATCAATTATTTATCTAATCTGCAATACTCACCCCTGAAGGACAACGGATAGAGCATTTGACTTTCTGATTGGGCGTAAGCACAGTCGGAAAGATAGGCAAGTAAAGGTGAGTTTTAGGTAACTAAGAGCTCAGATTTACTGGCCAGCTACGGATCAGAAGGTTCGGGGTTCGAATCCCTGCGGGCGCACCAATAAGATTACCAAATGAATTCTCAGATCCAAGTGCGAAAATTGATAACTTTAAACCAAACTTACTGGCCAGATGCATCAACTAATCAAAGATGTTTAAGAGAGAAGTAAGTAATGCAAGCTAAAGAGGTACTTGCTCACAAGTATGTTAAAAGATTGTTTGTAGCCAGATTTATTTCAAATTATGGCAATGGCATGGGGCCAATCGCACTTGCTTTTGGAATCTTAGGATTACCAAATGGTTCAGCTAACTTACTTGGTTTAGTTTTAGGAACCACAACAGTTTTATTTTTAGTAATGGCTCCATTTGGTGGAGTAATTGCTGATAAGTATGGCCGGGCAAAAATGGTTGGCTTAACTGATATGGCTGGTGGATTAATTCTTTTTGTTCAAGCTGGCTACTTTGCAACTGGAAATGTGCCAATTGCAGTTTTACTAATTGTTAACGGAGCTTTTGGTATTTTGTGGGGAATCTTTTGGCCAGCATTCTCAGGTGTTATCCCAGCAGTTTTACCTGAGGCAGGTTTGCAAAAAGGCAATGCCCTTAATGCGTTATTTACAAACTCTGGAATGATACTTGGCGCAGCCTCTGCTGGTTTTTTAATTGACGCGTTTGGTCCTGCTATTACCCTAGGTATTGATGCCGCATCATTTTTTATATCTGGCCTTTTGGTATTTACATTTCGTCACTTAACGCCAAGGGCAGAACATACAGAGAACACCATGATCGATGACTTGCGCCATGGCTGGAAGGTTTTTATCTCCTTTAGATGGATCGTAATTATTGTGGCAGTCTTTTCATTTATTGTGATGTGTTGGGCAGCAGCTGAGAATGTTTTAGGCCCCCTTATTGCCCTTGAGCACTTTGATGGTGCTAAATCTTGGTCATATGTAATAACTGCAGAGTCAGTTGGCTTAGTAGTTGGCTCATTAATAGCAATTAAAGTAAAGCCAAAGTATCCAATGCGTTTTCTTATGCTCTCATCTTTTACTATTACTTTCTATATCGCATCCCTTGCTAAGCCTCAATCACTGGCCGTAATAGCAGTTGGTGCATTTTTATTTGGTATCACATTAGATCTATGGGGAACATTGTGGAGTACTGCATTGCAACGCAAAGTACCAAGGGATTCACTCTCTAGAGTCTCATCCTTTGATGCAATGGGATCTCTTATGTTTAGGCCAATTGGGCTTGCAATTGCCGCCCCACTTTCAACCTTACTTGGCATGGAGACCTTCATTAATATTTTGGCAGTTATTACCGTGTTTGCAATTGTGCTGCCGTTATTTAACTCAGAGGTAAGGAATATGAGTTATGAAGAGATAACTTAAAACTTTAATTTATAATCACTAGCACTAAGTTTTTAAATTTCTCATCCATAATTCCATTCATTCATCTATTTACTTCTATATTTAAACCCGTGTCAGTAATAAATTGTTAGAATATTATATATCTTGCGATGCTGTGTATCGCAAGATCAAACAAATGGATCTTTGATTGTAAATTCGTGTTCCATATAACATTTAACGCCCATGGCCGTTACCTTAGTATTTCCCATATAAGTTAAAGCCAATCTAGATAAGTTACAAATTGAAAGATTTGTGTGTTGAATTAAGCAACGTACAATAGTTATAGACTTGTAAGAAATTTTGAAAAAATAATTAAGAAATTCTAACTAAAAATTACATTAAGTTAATTTAACAAAAACTAACTCAAAAACATACACATTCTATAGATACTTTCACCTAATTAACTACTTACTTACAATTTTTTAAGAGTAAAATCCAATATTCCAATTTCTTCATTAACAGTATATGTACTTGAAATCTCGAATCCCATCTCAGTGACTAATTCACTAAATTGATTCTTATCTAACCAGTTTTCGGGCATTGCATTAATTATAAAGTTTATTATATTCAATTTACCTAAAAATAATTTAAAACCAGTAATGAAGAAAAACCTGCTTCCATAAATTTTACTTCCTTTTAATAAATAATCGAATGGGTGCTTTACATCTAGAATTTTTATTGTATTCTTTGTACGTATTTCACCTATATATAAAATTCCACCATGTTTCAAAATTCGACTAAACTCTAGTACAGAACTTTTTAGATCTATTTCATGGGAATGTAAAACAGAATTACATATTATAAAATCTACCGAGTTATCATTTAAAGGGATGTCATGCGAATTACAAACTAAAATATTTTCTTTGCCTCCCCCTTTTTTACTTTTTAAAACACCTTCCTCCTCTTTAGTTAATACTGTAAAAATAACTTTTCGAAAAAATCTTTTTAATTGCGATGCGAGAGAGCCATCACCACAACCAACATCTACCAAAATAGAATCCTTATTGTTGAGATTATTTCTCTTTAATTCTTCCAAAATGTTTGTCTTAATAAAAGTATTTCGGATTTTAGTAGATTTTTCTGACACTCTTCCAGAGAGTCTGTATTTTTTTTCATTTTTAGCTAGCCAAGAATACTTACTTTTCATATCTCTAAAAATTAATATCATGGTTAACTATACTATTTTTTTCACATTATTCAAAGATCTAACTAGTCGCAAAGAAATTATCACAATCCGCTGTACCTAAATTCTTACTTTAACATTTAAGCTAAATATTGCGTAACACTTAAGTTATTTTAGATACAAAACATTGTTACTGTCCATTATTAAAAGTATAGTTTTGTATGTATTTGTAATGCAATGAAGCGCGACGTAAGCATTATACCAAAACTACAGTAAACTTATTATAATTTAACTATATATATATATATATATTTCATCAGGGCAGAATTTCTCAAATTTTCACTTGTTGTACAATTTATATACTAGTCAGCGTAAAATTAGTTTATATTGGTACATTTTAATGTGGCATTTATTGTTAATTTATATTAAGATTCTAATATGGTTATTAATCAAGGCTTTAATAATTCTAAATTTATAGATAATAAAACTCTGATAATTTCAAAATTAAATTTGCCAAGAGATGTTTCAGATAATATTAATGGTCCAGTCTGTTTAAAGACTCCTGATTTTATTAAAAATCCGGTCGGTAAATACTTGCTTTACTTCGCTCATCACGGGGGAGAGTTTATTAGAATTGCATACTCAGAAGAAATTTTTAGTGGTTGGAAATTCTTATGTCATAAGATAAATACGGTAGGTGAAGGCAAAAATTTCCATGACCACGTAGCATCACCAGATATATTTATTGATAGCATAGAAAATAATATTTATATGTTTTTTCATTCTAGAATTCAAGGGTCAAGAAAACAAGAAACATTTTTGTCAAAATCAAAAGATGGAATAAATTTTACGTTTGTTGAAGAGAATGTGAATTTGCCGTTTTATTTTCGACATGTTGTTAATGAAAATAGAACTTTAGCGGTAACTAAAGGCGGTAATTTATACATTAATTCCATTAGTCCTATTTCAAATGCTTGGCGGGCGTTGAACAACGTGTATAGCGGAGAATCTAATAAAGAAGTTATGCATAACAAAGCTGGCTCGATTAGGCATGCTTCATTAATTTATTACTTGAAAATTCTTATAATGTTTTATACAAAAATAGGCGACTCCCCGGAACGAATTTATGCAGCTAAGATTGTAGAAAATAAAAACGGTTTATGGCTAGCTTCAAACGAATTAGAAATAACAAGGCCAGAATTTAATTTCGAGGGCTCTAATCTCAAAGCAGAGGCATCAATATCGGGACCAAGTTTGCAAGAAGAAAATGCACTGCGGGATCCCTACGTAATGTGGGACGGTAAGGACCATTTTTTATTTTACGCTTGTGCAGGTGAAAGTGGCATAGCGGTTGGGAAGTTATTCATGAACCAAATTCACCAACAGTTATGTGCTTAAATTTATGCTAAAGCAAGAAATAAGCTGGGTTTTTATTTCTGGATGTGGACACACCGGTACCACATTATTAGCAAAAATATTAAGCCAGGCGGAAAATATATATTGTAATAATGTCGAAAACGGGCAATTTTTACTATATAACTTTTTTGAAACAGATAGACTGATTAAAAAGTTTGAAGATAAAGCTAAAAAATCTAATAAATTATATATTTTAGAAAAAACACCTAGGCATGTTTGGCATGCAGATTTTATTTTATCAAAATTACCAAAGTCAAAGCATATTTTTACAGTACGTGAACCGATAGCCACCATTAACTCAATTTACAAGAGAACTGGTAACTTAGAGTCAAGTATAAGACGATATCAAGACGATTGTATTCAAATTTTAAGGAATTTAAATGATCCAAACACATTTTTAGTAAAATATGAAGAGTTGACTTCAAATCCAGAAGTGGAACTTAAAAAAATTTGCGATTGGTTAGATCTACAGTACTCTCCAAATTTTCTTGAGTTTTATAAATCTGATAAGCTTTGGTTCCAAAATGATATAACAGGGACTCATGAAGCAAATAGAAATGCTCAATTAAAAAATCCAATTTACTTTACCGAAGAAGTATGGACTGACGAGCATTTTTCAAAAAGTTTTGATTTTAATGAGTGGTATAGCGCAATAGGAGAAAAAATTTCAAAAGCATTTGGCTACGTTACTTAAATAAAATAAGTCACCGCATAAGACAATATATTTGAGTAAAATATCCATCTAAATTTAGAATAATTATATGAATATTCTTCCATATTGACTCCAACCTTACCTTAATTTGTTTCAATACCTCTCGTGCTCATAATAAAATATAAAGCTAATAGTAAGTACCGTTTTCCTATGCAAGTTTACTTTTCTTAAAATAGAGCGGTAAAGAAGTTAATAGCATTGATCATCCATGTAACTACTTTAGTCAGAATTAAACTTAATAACTGCCATAAAAAGATTTTACTTCCTTTCCTATGGAAGCAATTATGATTTTTCTCAGAGATCTTTTGCTTAAATTATTTTATTTAAAAATATCCAACACATTTAAATATTACCCAACAATACTCCAAAATTCTCCACGCACTAGTAAATATTCTCTAAGAAAAGGAGTCACTAACAACAGATTTGGTGTTATAACGCGAAATATTTTGTTAATTGAGCCCACGTGTGTATAATTTAGTCATGATTAAATTCTCTCAATTTTATCTAATTTATTAGGATAAAATTTGATGTGTAAGAAAAATAAAAATGATATTAGAATTAGATTAGTTTGAAAAGATATTTTTATTTTCCTATTATTCAAAATCAAAAACATTAGAAGTGGGTGAATAAGATAAATTCAGTTATAGTCGGTTTTGGTTCAATAGGAAAAAAGCATTTAGAGCAACATTTAAGATATTCTGCGCAAATTTCAATTGTTGATCCTAGAAAAATTGCACCAAATGAAATTAGCGAAGCGCAGAAAATCGCTAATGTTGAATGCTATTCAAAAATTTCAGAAATACCAAAAAACATTAAATTTGAATATGCAACTATTGCAAACTGGGGTCCAGACCATTTAGCAACGATTAAATCTTTATTAAACATCGGGATACATAAATATATTTTAGAAAAACCCGCTGTAGATTCATTAGAAGAAGTTGAACAACTACGTAGTATTCGTGATACACATAGTTTGAAAATTTTATCACATTTTCAATTATCCAGTAGCAAGATTGTAGAATTAATTAATTGGTTACAAGATAATTTATCTATTGGTAAACCAAAATTGATTGTAGCTAGTGGTGGTGTTAAATGTTTAGCAACCGTTGGGATACATTACGTAGATTTGGCAAATATATTATTTGAGAATAGACCCATAAAAGTTAGTGCAAATTTGAATAATGATTTCATTAATCCAAGAAATCTAAAATTTTTGTATTTGGATGGATCAATTAATTATGAATATCCCAGAAAAGAGTACTTAAGTTTAAATTTTAGTAATCAAAGTCATATTTCAGATCAATTAATGATATACTTTGAAAGTTATTTAGCTAAAGTTGAAAATAATGAAATTATTGTAAGCAAAATTCCTGACTCTATTGATTTAACTAGAAGAACAAAGACAAGTATCCCAGAGAAGCTGATACTAAAGGAAGATATCTATCCAATGCATAGTGAAAATTATGGTTCATACAGAATTTATGAATCCCTAGTCACTTCATTAAACCAAAAACATTTATTAAATGATTTTGGTTCCACTGAAGACATACTGCTTGCGCTTGTCTCAAGCGAACTTGCAAAAGTTATAGATTATAAAAGCCTAGATAAAATTCCAACGGCACTACGTTTATTAAAATGGGGAATATCATGAAATTAACAATAGTTTGTAGTGTATAATTAAAAGTATATTATAATATTAAATCTAAATCATATATTAATTTAAAGCTTATGCACCGAACAGTAGAAAATAAATAAGAGGAATCACTTCTTAACTAAATATTAAATTTTCTTTATTTGACTTAAATTAATTCATAATCTTGATGCGAATAGAATTTTTACATACTAATTAGTTAGAAAATGTTTATTTATAAACTAAAAAACTCAATATAGCACTTTTAATCGAAAACCTAATTAGCAAACCACAAAGAGATTTTGATCTGAAATCAACCATATTTATCTCAGTATTCGCACAAAGTATTAAGATTTCATTGGGAGAAACTTCACCACCTTTTTGCACCTAACTATAATTGGCAACTACTTGCTATGTCATCCCAACTTAAAGGACTACCGACAGTTTAATAACAATTTGTTTCTGAAATTATCTAAACCTTAGTTTTTCTAAAAAATTTTTTTTCGGAAGAATTTTACCAACCGGAATGCCATTTCTTTTTACAAGCAAACTCTCTTTAAAACCAGCGTAGCTTCGAATTTTTTTTAAATTATGAAAAATTTTAGAATTCTTCCACATACTAGATTCTGGCCATGAACCCGAAAAATGTAAGAAGTAATTATTTAATAATGAATCTTCAATGTTTCTTGCTGAATTTCTCCTATTTGATGGGAAAAATAAAGATGGATAGAAATTTGCAACCTCATACAACCAAATTGCTTGAAATTTGTAGTCAAGCCACTTAATTGTAAATCTATTTTGAAATTCATAGTTTAAATGGGTTTGTTCACCACCACTTGTAACAGTTTTAACATTACTTTCATAAGTTAAATATATATTTTCAACTTCTAAAGCAAAAAATCTCACATTCATTATAAATACTCCTGAACAAGCATAATCGTCTTTTATCGGTAAGCCGCTTAAAGTATATAGATCTGCAATAGAGGCAAATAAAACTGAATCTAAAGGGTACATACCCTTTGAAATGCTATGCCGGAACCAGGAAACCCTCATCATAGTTTCAATATAAGAATATGGTAAATTATGTCTAGCAGATACTAAACCTACAGAACCAACTTCTAGTTGCAAAAAGATATTTGGCGCTATTGGACTAATTAAAATATCAGTGTCTAGGTAACATATGTTAAGAACTTCTGGGTAATTATTGAGTATGTGTTTAGGAATTAGAAATTTTTCCCATTGAATTTTTTCAAATTTATTTGAACTATCTAAAGAATTAATAACTATAATTAATCCAATATCGTGCTTATTGCAATAATCTACCCACGTTCTTTTTGCATATTTTTCCCAATTTTTATAATACTTTTTACCAATAGCAAGAGTTACTATATAATTTCCGGATTTACTGCTAATCAATTTTATAGAATCCTTATTCAAAATGGAATATCCAATCTCTTAGTAAAATACTAATAAAATTGAACTTATAATGTATAATCAAATTCACAATAGTAGTATACACCAGTTTAGAAATATCTAAATTAAAACACTTTTTAATGTACTAAAACTATAATTGTATAAATACGTAAATTGTCATTCAAAATCACGAATTAGAATATGAATTTGTATAATCACTTGCACCTAGTTCATAAATATCCTCAGGCCCATCCACTTCATCCATTTGTTGCCCTTTATATTCAAAGCCAAGTTTTTTAATAATGTGTTGGGATATCAAATTATTGGGCGATACGGTGTAGCGGAGAGTTTTAACTAATGGATCACTAACTACCCAAGTCCACATTCCATGAAGAATCTCTTGTCCGTAGCCTTTTCCTTGGTAATTTCTATCAACACCAAAACCAATCTCGATCATGCCATCGCTATCAGGTGCATCATGAAAGCCGGCACTTGCAATAATTATTGGATCATCTTTTAAGACTGCAACTCTAAGTAAGTACTTTGCGTGCTCAGGATTTTGTCTAACCCTTGGCAGTCTATGTTTAATTGGGTTTGGGTAACTTAGAAAATGCTTATTTGGATCAGAAAACCCACGATCTAACCAAAGCTTTGGATCAGCCTGATCTTTGGCTAGCATTTCATAATCACTTGGCAGTACGGTAAAAAGGTGCAGCCTATTGGTTTGAATTACTAAATCTTGATCCATCTCTTAACTTTATCGCAGTAATTTCTCAGAAAACTCTCAAGTAAACTACCTACTATCGGATCTTATAAAGCGATGGCAATAAGGAGAGATATGAAAAGCACATTATTTAAGGTATTGACTGGATTTATTATTGGTGCCACTGCTGTTGGTGGTTACGCGATTGCAGTTCCTTCTAATGTGCCAGTTGTTAAGGCTTGTGTTGATAATAAAACTAAAGCTTTATATGCCTCAAGTAATGGCAGTTGTGCAAAGGGTAGGAGTGCCATAGATATTGGCGCAACTGGGGCAAATGTTAAAAGCATTGCCCAATTAATATCTCCTTCAGTTGTTTCAATCAAGATTACCTCTTTAGCTGGTGATGGAACTGGCTCAGGATCTATATATAGATCAAACTCAACTACCTCATACATTATTACTAACAACCATGTGGTTGAAAGTGCAGCATCAGGGGGCACAATCTCAGTTGAGTTAAATAATGGTGATGTTTATCCAGCAGTAATTATTGGTAGAAACTCTGATTATGATTTAGCAGTAATCTCTATTAAAAAAGGAAATCTGCCTGAGATTCCAAAAGGTGATTCCTCATCCCTTGCAATTGGGGATGCGGTAATTGCATTTGGTTCACCCCTTGGATTATCAGGAACGGTAACTAGTGGAATAGTTTCAGCATTAAATCGCCCAGTAACTACCGGCTCTACAAGTGTTGAAAGTTATATGGATGCAATCCAAACTGATGCAGCAATTAATCCTGGCAACTCAGGTGGACCCCTTGTTGACGCACAAGGAAGAATTGTTGGCGTTAACTCAGCGATTGCAACATTAGGCGCGGCAACTACAGGCAGTATCGGATTAGGTTTTTCAATTCCAATTAATCAAGCAACTCGAATTGCTGAGGAGTTAATTGCAACTGGTAAATCAACCAAACCAATCTTAGGAGTCTCATTTGATCCAAGCTATACAGGTGTTGGTGCCAAGGTTTACCTACTTTCTTCTGGCAAGGCAGCAGAGAAGGCAGGAATAACTGTGGGCTCAATTGTTAAGACAATTGATGGCTTTAAGATCAATGATGCGATCTCTGCGATTGTAAGAATTAGATCCCATGCACCAGGTGATCGGGTTGTAATGGTTGTTGAATCAAGTTTGGGTGTATCAAAAACATACACAATTACTTTAGATTCAGCCCCTGCTCTTCCTTAAGTTCTATACTCACCTCTTACCTAAAAAATAAGAGGAGTGTTTTATTAAATCCCAAGAGAAGGTATTTAGGCTTGAGCTGTTATCAGCATTCTCTGGGGTTTTAATCGCAGTTCAATCTCGAATTAATGGTGAGTTATCTGCCCGAATGAATGACTCACTTGAGGCGGCAATTGTCTCTTTCACCACCGGCCTTGCATTTGTTTGTTTAATAGCTTTATTTAGAAAAGATGTCAGAGTAGGTTTTTCTCAAATTTTTAAAGCAGTCTCGCTAAAACAATTACCAAAGTGGCGGATCGGTGCTGGCGTATTAGGCGCCTCATTTGTAGCAATGCAAACACATGTTGTTCCAATCATGGGTGTTGCACTCTTTACTGTTGCATCCCTTGCCGGACAAACTGCAATCTCTTTATGGGTAGATCATGTGGGATTAATTGGTAGCAGCAGATCAATAATTACTAAGCGCAGGGTAATTGCCGCAGTAATTACTGTTATCGCAGTTATCGTCTCTGCTTGGAATAGATTTTCAATGAGTGATTTTTCAATCCTTGCAATTGGCTTAGCAGTATTTGCTGGCACTTGGGTGGGCGTGCAGCGAGCCCTTAATGGCCAGATTAACTCTTACTCAAAGCAGAGCTTTGCTACATCTTTATTAAACTTTACTACCGGTACCATATTTTTATTAATACTTTTATTAATTCGCTCTATCTTTACCGATCACTCACTTATGAACTTTACCTCAGGACCTTGGTGGATGTTTTTAGGTGGCACAATCGGAGTTTTCTATATTGCACTCTCAGCAGTTGCTGTGCAACATGTTGGAGTTTTAGAGTTTACATTATTTAGTGTTGGCGGAATGTTAATTGGCTCATTACTAATTGACATAATTGTGCCAACTGAGGGAACTGTAATTTCCGGCTACTTAATTGCTGGAATATTGCTCACCTATTTAGGTGTAATAGCAAATGGTCAATCTCGTTTTTCTCGTAAGTAATTTAACAAGGCAGATATTAATGAGGCCGAGATAAAAAAGATTGCCAGAGTGTATGAGATATCTTTTACCCAAGAAATTGAGCCAGAGTAAAAACCAGCTAAGGTAATACCTACTCCCCATAAAAATGCACCGAGTGCGTTGGCGGATAAAAACTTGTAATAATTCATCTTTACAGTTCCTGCAATTGGTGGCACAAATGTTCTTACCCAAGGAATATAGCGAGCAATTACTACCGACCACCAACCATATTTCTCATAAAAACGCTCAGATTTAAGCAACATTTTCTGCATCCGCTTAGAGTTTCTCTTCTGAAAGTAAGGCCTGCCAATCTTTCTACCTAATACATAACCAACCTGATCGCCGATAAATGCTGCAAGGAAAACGGTAAAGACCAAAATAACAATATTTACATCACTTCGCACAGCAGCAACTAATCCGGCCGAAAATAGCAGTGAATCTCCTGGCAGAAAGAAACCAACTAAAAGAGCGGTTTCAATAAAAATTATTCCAGCAACTACTACATAAAAAAGAAATGGTGCAACTGGTGATAACTGGGCATCAAAGGATGCGGCAAAGCTACTCATTATTTAACTGATTGCTTTACGGCAGCAGCAACTTTTTGTACTACATTTAAATCAAATACACTAGGTATAATAAAATTAGCATTGAGTTGTTCACTACTTACACAAGATGAAATCGCCTCTGCCGCAAGAACTAACATGCTATCTGTAATCTTTGAGATATTTGCATCTAGCAAGCCTCTAAAAATACCTGGAAAGGCTAGAACATTATTAATCTGGTTTGGTTGATCACTTCTTCCAGTTGCAACCACAGCCGCATGTTTTCTAGCAATAACTGGATCAATCTCAGGATCTGGGTTAGCTAAGGCAAAGACAATTGCATTTTTTGCCATAGATTTAATATCACCCTCTGTTAATACATTTGGCGCACTCACACCAATGAAAACATCTGCATCCTTCATCGCTTCATGCAGATCACCTCTAAATGATCCAGGTGAGCAATTAGTAACAAACCATTTACGCATTGGATCTGAGTCACCCTTATCTTCAAAGACCAATCCATCCTTATCAAAACCAATTATGTTCTGCGCACCTTTTGCTACTAGCAAGCGAGCAACAGCAGTACCAGCAGCGCCAACACCGCTTAATACAATCTTGGTTGATTTAAGATCTTTTCTAATTAGCTTAAGTGCATTTGTTAATGCTGCAAGAACAACAATTGCTGTGCCATGTTGATCATCATGAAAGACAGGAATATCTAATAGATCTCTAAGTCTTGCTTCAATCTCAAAACAACGAGGTGCTGAAATATCCTCTAAATTAATCCCGCCGTAGACCGGGGCAATGATTTGAACTGTTCTAACAATCTCATCAACATCTTGGGTATCAAGACAGACCGGCCAAGCATCAACATCGGCAAATCTCTTAAATAAAGCTGCTTTTCCCTCCATAACCGGCAAGGCAGCCCCTGGTCCAATATTGCCAAGTCCTAACACTGCAGAACCATCGGTTACAACTGCAACTGTATTTCGCTTAATTGTTAATCTTCTTAAATCAGACGGATCCTTTGCAATTGCTTGTGAGATTCGAGCAACTCCTGGTGTGTAAGCACGGGAGAGATCATCACGGGTTTTAAGTGGCACCTTTGATGTGATCTCAATTTTTCCACCTAAGTGAAGTAGGAAAGTGCGATCTGAAACCTTTCTAACATTTAAGTTTGGATTCTTCGATAACGCAGCTGTTATAGCTTCTGCATGTTCGGCATCAATTGCATCACAGGTAACATCTATTACAACTCGATCTAAAACAGATTCAACAACATCAAGTGCGGTAATTGAAGCACCTGCTGCAGATATTGCTTGAGTTATCTCAGAGACAGGTTGGGCTGAGGCAGGGCCATCAACACGGATTGTGATTCCATAACCAGGACTTGTACTTGCCATTTAAACAACACCATATAGACGATCTCCGGCATCACCTAAACCTGGAACGATGTAACCTTTTTCATTTAATCTTTCATCGAGGGCGCCAGTTACTAACTTTAATTGCAACTTCGAAGATGTGAATGCTTTTTCTAATACTGCAACACCCTCAGGAGCTGCCAAGATACAGATCGCTGTTATATCTGTTGCACCCTTTGCTGCTAAGAATTCAATGGCAGAAACTAGAGTGCCACCGGTAGCAAGCATTGGATCTAGAATGTAACACTGACGATCTGTTAGATCCTCTGGCAATCT
>Ga0209296_1000757_pt1 | contig 27337 bp, 26 predicted proteins | sample S_130206_EF_Meta_FD_187319 | JGI IMG/M metagenome (GOLD analysis project Ga0209296, IMG submission 187319) | Freshwater microbial communities from Lake Simoncouche, Canada to study carbon cycling - S_130206_EF_MetaG (SPAdes) (version 2) | ecosystem: Environmental > Aquatic > Freshwater > Lake ... | reverse complement strand
ATTTATGCAAAATGGGGCGTGCAGAAATACGACGAAAGGATTTCGCAGATGGACCACGCAGTCCAATGCGCTGCGCTCGCACAGCAATCTGGTGCATCAGACGATCTCATCGTTGCTTCCCTCTTGCACGATATTGGGCATTTGCTCGAACTCGAATCAAAGTCTGGCAATGTCAACATTGACATCGACGACAGGCATGAAGCAACGGGCACAAGATATCTTGCGAAGTCTTTCGGATCGGGCGTCACTGCTCCGATTGCATTGCATGTAGATGCGAAGCGCTACCTCTGTGCAGTAGAACCGACATATTTTGACACGTTGTCAGAGGGCTCTGTAAGGAGTCTCGAATTGCAAGGCGGACCAATGACCGACGAAGAAGCACGACGATTTGAGGGTCTTGCAGGCTTCGAAGATGCAGTGAGCCTCCGTCGCTGGGATGAGCAGGGCAAGATTCTTGATCTCGAAGTTGCACCATTCAGCGCGTATGTGCCAATGATGCAAAGTTTGTTATAACAACAATCAGAAACGATTAACCGACAAGCTTTTCAAGTTGGTCTATAACTTTAGACATGTCATTAGATATGTCGCTCGAGTGACGTCCAATACCCACATATTTCACTGCAGTTGAAGTGAAATCATGGTCGTGCCAGAGGTTGCGCCCATCGATGATGACCGGATTATCCATGTTTGCAATGAGGTGTGAAACATCTAGGTCACGAAACTGTTTCCACTCGGTGACGAGAAACAAGATGTCTGCCCCAACAAGTGCATCATTCTTGTTTTCAACGATTGCAAAGAGTTCTGGTGGGAGACTGCTGAACATGGGAAGCCAATCGACCATCGGGTCGTGAGCAACAACGGTTGCCCCCTCGGCAAGCAGAGTGCGAATAAGAGCGAGTGATGGCGCATCGCGAATGTCGTCTGTTTCAGGCTTGAATGACAAACCCCACACGGCGCAACGCTTACCTCTCAACGATCCAAGAACCTGTTTTGCCTTTTCGATCATGACGTGTTGCTGCTGGTCGTTGACATCGATCACCGATCGCACAAGATCCATATTTAAACCATTATCAGCACCCATTGCAACAATGGCTCGTAGGTCTTTGGGGAAACAACTGCCGCCAAACCCTGCCCCGGCGCTGAGATACTTCGAACCAATTCGAGGATCTGCCGCCATGACGCGTTGTACGTCAATCACATCTGCACCAAGCGTGTCAGAAAGTTTGGCAATTTCATTCATGAAGGAAATGCGAGTAGCAAGCATTGCGTTACTTGCGTACTTGCATAACTCCGACGACCTCTCACTCATCAACATCAACACCTGCGGCGTTGGGCACAATGGCGCATACATTTTCTTGAGAACTTCGACAGCGCGATCATCACTAGCACCAACGACAATTCGATCAGGTTCCATAAAATCTCTCACCGCATCGCCCTCTTTGAGAAATTCGGGGTTTGAGGCAACGGCAAAGTCGACCGTATTGTGATTGCTGCGCCCGCCTTCGAGAACGGCCTGCTTGACCACGTCAGATGTTCCTACTGGAACCGTGCTCTTGACAACGACTACTGCAAAATGGTCGAGATGTTGACCAATTGAGCGAGCCACATCAACAACGTGCGTGAGGTCTGCTGAGCCATCCAGTTGCGGAGGTGTACCGACACCAATAATCAAAACTTCACCATGCGCAATCGCGCTCTCTGATGATGTTGTGAAACGAAGATGCCCACTTCGCACGCACTCTGTCACGAGATCAATCAAACCAGGTTCGTAAAACGGGATATCTCCAAGCATGAGCCGCTCAATGCGGCTCTGATCAACGTCGATGCAGATCACGTTGTGACCGATAGCAGCCAACCCTGCAGCAGAAACAAGCCCGACATAACCAGCACCAAAAACCGTTACGTTCATTGGATCTTTCGTGCGGTAGATCATCTATGCAGCCTGCTTTTCTGGTTGAGTAACTGGTTGTTCGAGAAAGCGGATCAGAGTGAGACGATGAATGTCTTGTCCGGTGAGCCAACTAAATGTGTGATTTGTGGAATCAGAAACCACTGCACCGCCAACGCGTTGCAGACCAATGATGCGCTTCCCGCCCACTGCATTCATCTCGCCAAAATATGCATTGGCGCCGTGCGCTTTACATACAGCATCGGCATGATCTCTAAGGCGACGCGAAATTGAGCCATCGTGACGGGAGTAATGGACGTTGAGGTGTGCGTGCATGTCAACGTCTATTGGTAGGTGCTTGCGAGTACGCATGATGGTTACCGAGTCACGCAATCGATACCAGTAAAAACGCCTGGACTCCGAATTGATTCGACCAGTCAGAAGGACAAATAATCCACAAATGAATAGCCGAGCGAGCAACAGCTTCTGCGACCGCTCAAATGACTCGGTGTCGGTGCAGACCAAGCAATAGCCCACGGGCTCATTGTCGACGAGGGCAACGACGCAATCGTTGCTCCCTTCTTTCAGATACCACGAGAGTCCAAGATTTTCGTATTGCCGCGCGCAGTTCAGATCAAACTTGAGTGGGTGACCAATCGTGATCGTTTCCCAGAACATTTTGCGCACAACGTGCTCGTAACCCTTCAACGGAACAATTTGTATTTCACTCATGCAGCCAACTGATGATGTTGATTTAACAATGATTCGTACAGCCAGACCATTGAGGCAGCAGAAGCTGACCAGCTGTAATGAGATGCTCTTGAGACACAATGTCGACGAATGGTTGGCGTATGTTGCGACAACACTTTTTCAATCGCATCGGCCATCGCCGAGCCTGTTGGCTTGGCAACTTCCCCACAACCGCTATCCACGATTTCCATACCAGCGCCAGAGTTTGCGACAACTACAGGTGTTCCACATGCCAAAATCTCGAGAATGCTCAGACCAAACGTCTCGAGTGGACTCGGAGAAATTGCCACTGTTGATGAAGACATCAGCATCGCAAGTTCTTGCCGATCATTTACTCGACCAAGAAAAGTGACGTCAAGACCGTGAGCCATGGACTCTAGTTTTTTGCGCATTGGCCCGTCACCAGCAATAACAAACTTTGCCTTCACACCCCGCAGGCTCAACTCGCGAGCCGCGAGCAACGCAACGTGTGGGCGTTTCTCATACGACAATCGCCCCGCGAACAACACTGTTGGTGTTGCACCCAATTGATTAACGGTGTCGTAATGTCGAAAAACACTGTGATCGACCCCCAATGGAATAATCCGAACTCTCTCCTTGACACGCAAGTACTCAGCTGCTGAGTATTGGCTCGCACAAACAATGACATCGATGTGCTTGTCGATTTTGGTGGCCCATCGCCGAAATACCGGGCTGACCGGTAGCCACTTCGGAAAGCGTTCTGAGACTACGTCGCTTGCGCGCTCGTGCGAGAAGAGCACACATGGGATGCCTGCTTCATGGCACCACTGCGGCACCCATGAAAGAGTGGTCTTGTCTGAGAGTTCAACGATGTCGGGCTGCAATTCTTTCAGCGCATTCTGTAACGCTTTCTTGCGAATGATTGCTCGATACCCGCCACTAAACGGCACCCGAATGCCCGGCAAACTCACATAATTTCGTCGACCATCGCCGTGCGATATTGCTGAAGATCCAGGTGTAATCAGTGTGCACTTATTGCCTTGATCGACATACTGCGTTGCAAGTGACTCCAGAGCAAAGCGTTGACCACCAGACGTCGGCGTAACGAAATTGGCAATCTGAACGATGTGCATTACGCGAAACTCTCCAGTTGATGGGCTGGCCCTACATCATCTGAATCCCGACTATCGGAAATGAATCGTTCATAGGTGACTGATTGATATCCATCAGCGATCGCTCGATCGACAACATGGAGAATTGCGTTTCGAAGCCGAGAGTCGTGAAGGTCGTCTGGATGTACTGCCACTCGCAGCGGAAGATTGACTGATCGGAGAAATCCGGCGAGATATTTCGTGGCGTGCGCGATTGCGCCAGACGACCATGATCCTGGTCGCTGACAGACGACTGGAGCAAAGTGTTGCGTGCCGAGCACCAGATCTCGAACATGAAAATGAGATGTCAAATAATCAAAACCGATTTCGGTCACCGCTCGCACTGCTGCTGGAGATGTCATCCAGCCAGGTGCAATGAACCCTGAGGGCGAGTATCCGAGTTGGGCAAGCGTGCTCAAACCTTTTTGCAGGCGCACATGTGCTTCGGTCTCGGTGAGCCCCCAAAACTCTTGACAACCGCGCGCAACGAATTGACCAGCGAGAGCACGCAATACCCCTGGTCGGTCTCCGTGATCAATTGTGTGACTCCAGCCGTGCAACACGACTTCGTGAGATTTGTTCATGGTGGTGCTGAGCCACTCAATAAACGGAGTGTCGGCAAGCAGGTTTCCGTCTCTCCATGGTCCTGGCACAACCAACATCGACACCGACACACCTCGTTCGTCAAACTGTTCCATCCACCGTCGGGATGCTTCAGCCGATGCAGGTGCAACATCGTGCAGCGAAATAATCAACGACTTCACGAAGCAACTCCCTGATATGCGAACGAAAGGCCGCCCGTGACTGCCCGATAGTGGCCGACCAATTCACTCATCACCGATCCCCACGTGCGGTCCAACACCGAAGGACGGGCATTTTGTGAGCACAAGTCTCGAACCGAATAGTTGGTGACCAATTCGTTGACACTTTCTACAAATGTGTCGCGCCGAGTTGGTGACCACAGAAATCCGTTGAGACCGTGCTGAACAAGATCTAGCGGCCCGCCTGCTGCTGGTGCCACAACCGGAACACCAGATGCAAGTGCTTCTTGCACTGCCTGACAAAAGGTCTCGTCAACACCAGTATGGGCAAACACATCAAATGAGGCATACAGCTGCGAAAGCTCGGAGCCGGATGCAAACCCAGTGAAATGCGCGGTTGGCATCAGTCTTTCAAGCTTGTTGCGACATGGTCCGTCGCCGACGATAACGACTGAGACGCCAGGGAGTGCTGCAACTTCTGCGAAGCGTTCAACCTGTTTCTCGCGCGCCAGTCGTCCTACAAAACCAACAATGATTTTGTCTGGTGCACCAAATCTGTGGCGCAAAAAATCGTTGCGATGTTCTGGATTAAATTTGACGTTGTCAACTCCGCGCATCCAACGAACCACATTTTCAACACCGTTTCTTCGCAAGTCCCACACTGCTGCTGTAGACGGCGCAAGTGTCAGGTCTGCTTTGTTGTGAATCGCTGCGATGTACTTCCAAACGGCAGGAGACGTTGCTCCCAAACGATATTGACGAGCAAACCCCGCTATATCGGTTTGATAAATAGCGACAGTCGGTACGTCGATCTTGCGCGCAACCTTCAGTGCCCAAGCGCCCAAAACAGCAGGCGCAGCAACGTGAATGACATCAGGCTGAATATTTTTGAGCTCACTTTCAAGAGCCTTCTTTGGCAATGCGATTCTTAATTCGTCATAGCCCGGAAAACCAAACGAACCCATTCGCACAACTGGCACATCCCCTACCGCATCATCGCCAGGCCCAGGTGCGATTACCGTAACCTCGTGCCCGTGCTTCTTGAGATGTTCGATTGTGCGCAACACCGAGTTGGTGACACCGTTTACATGGGGCAGAAAACTTTCGGCAACGATTGCAACGCGCAGTTTTGGCTCAGAATTGGTGTTTGGTGGGCATCCGTCGGCGCTATTCAATTCGGAAGAATTGAATACGGTGCTCTCTGTCACCATCTAAAAGTAAGGGTCTGAGATTAAATCGGTGCCTACTCCAAGTATCCGTAATCTTGAAAGTAGTTGAACCTCACGTGAACTTATTTGCCTATGGGGCTTGAATCAGCTTGCGCACCCATGTGCCAAGCAGTTCGATGGCATAGACAACCACGAAAATACTCAAAACCACTGCACCAGTAGTTTGAAACTCGAAGACTCGAATTGAGCTCAAGAGCAAGAAACCAATGCCGCCGCCACCCACAATTCCCAACACTGTTGAGGATCGTAGGTTGACGTCGAGCATGTAGAGCACCTGACTCACAACCGCAGGAAGCGACTGGGGCAAGACCGAACCCACGAGTTCCTGAAAGCGAGATGCGCCAGTAGCAAAAATTGCCTCACGAGGGTTTGGGTCGACTTCTTCAAATGTGTCAGCGAAGAGTTTGGCCATAAAGCAGGCTGTCACCAATGTCAGAGCAAGGGTTCCGGGAACCGGACCAAGCCCCATAGCGCTGACGAACAGCACTGCAATGATCAATTCTGGAATACCACGAAAGACCACGAGAGCCACTCTCGTGACTGCATATACGGCCCGACGCGCAACGATGTTGCGTGCAGAGAGCAGCCCCAATGGAATAGCAATGATCAACCCCAGAGTTGTGGCGATGAAAGCTATCGAGATTGACTCGAGCATTCCCTTGATGAGTTCAGTACGTGCAAGCGTGAAATCTGGTGGAAACAGACCAGATAATGCTTTCCATGCTTCGTCAAAATATTGGAATGAACTAAAAATCGGTGCCTCAATAGTTGTCAGTGCAATGACGAGTAATACTCCGACGCCCCACATGCCCAAGAGTCGCGAACGACGCTCCGAGGTGAATGGCGGGGTGATTGAGCGCATCGTGACCGCATCAATGAGCTTTTTGCTATCGCGTTCGATTCTTTTGCGGGCCGAACCTGAGATTTGCTGCGTGGAAACAACCGACGCACTTCTTTCACCCAAAATTGACGCACGAAATCGAGTGGACAAGATCTCGATGAGCACGATCAGCACAAAGATGACAGAAACAGAGGCCAAAGCGCTTGGGTAATCAAGAGACCGAAGTGACGTCTGAATGAGAAAACCGATGCCACCAGCACCAACGAGTCCGAGCACTGCCGAACCGCGAACGTTGATGTCTAGTCGGTACAACGCGGTACCGATCATGGTTGGAGTTACTTGAGGAATAATGGATCCAATAATTGACTGCCATTTTGACGCACCAGTCGCCGATGTTGCGTCACGCGGATCTGCATCTGCGTTTTCGATGGCGTCTGCATACATCTTGCCGATCATGCCAATTGAGTGCAGACCAAGTGCAAGAATTCCGGCGAGTGGTCCGATACCAAATGCCTGCACAAAAATCGCTGCAAAAATCAGATCGGGTACCGCTCGTGACAATGTGATAATGGCTCTGCACGCAGCAAACACCATTGCGTGTGGTGTGGTGTTGCGAGCAGCACCAAATGCCAATGGGATGCTCAGCAACACCGCAATAGCGGTGCCAATAAGTGCCATCCACAGAGTTTCTATTGTTGCGCTCACGACTGCAGACAACTGGTAATAATCCGGCGGCAACATCCGTTGCAAGAGTGACCAAAGATCACTGAAACCGCCAAACAAACCACTAAAGGTCATGTTGATGTACAGCCACGACGCCACAGTGGAACCAACAAAGCCAATGCCAACTACGGCTAATTTGACCGTCTTTTTGCTAATTGGCGGTGCCAACCTTTGCGAACTCAACACTGCACTAGACATGATGCCTTTAGTTAGTTCACTTGCATTGCAGGTGCGAAACTTAATTCGCTTGGTGTTTGCCTACCAGAGTCAACACGCTGATAGACGTCCATCACATCTTCTTGGCTCAGACCTGCAGCAGGTCGGTCGAGCACGACTTTTCCGCTGTTGAGCCCAACAATTCGGTGCGCCCAACCAAGAGCAAGCTCTACTTGATGCAATGTGACAATCACGGTCATTTTGTCTTCAGTGGCAATGCGCAGAAGCAATTCGAGTACTTGACCAGATGACTCTGGATCGAGTGAAGCAACTGGCTCGTCGGCAAGCAACAACTGTGGCTGTTGCATCAGGCTTCGGGCAATTGCAACACGTTGCATTTGTCCACCCGACAACGTATCGGCACGTTGAAATGCTTGATCAGCGAGACCTACGCGATCTAGATGCTCAAATGCGAGACGACGCAGATCTTTTGGATACGAGCGCACTCCGTATCGTGGCCACTTCAATCTTCCGAGTGCTCCCGTAAGAACATTCTCTAAACAAGTAACGCGCCCAACGAGGCCAAACTGTTGGAACACAAAGCCAACATGGCGACGAACCGTGCGGAGTTCTTTATTGCTCACTTCACTTACTCTGACGCCCATGACGTCAACAGTGCCCCCTGTGGGTTTGTGCAAACCATTGATGTGGCGCAACAGGGTTGATTTACCAGAACCGGACAACCCGATCAAACAAAGTAGCTGCCCTCGCGCTACGTCCAGACTTACCTGGTCGAGCGCGAGGGTGCCATTAGGAAACTTTTTCGAAACGCCATTAAGACTGACTACTACTTCACTCTTTTCATTTAGCATGTCAATCTTTCGGCGTTTCAAAGATATTTGAGTTTGCTTACTTGCACTTTGAGGACTTAGTGGCCTCACATACTTGACGAACACCGTCGTATTCGGCATCGCTGTACTTGACGAAGCCCCACGAGGTGTCTTCAATTACTTGGCAAGTGGCTTCATCTTTGCAAACACCTGCTGCTACGAAGGCTGTCTTGTTTGCCTTGTTGAGCACATAATCCTTGATGACTGCTTGCAATGATGCAGGAAGGCTCAACGAGACTGCCATTGGTGAACCGGCAATAATGCCGCTCTTCCATACAGTCTTAATTTCGCCAGCCTTGAGTGTTCCTGCAGCGATCATTGTTGTATCAACGATGTCGTCGTATGCGAAACCAACGTCACAAGTGCCGCGGTTGATTGCAAGCACTGAAGCGTCGTGGCCACCGGCAAATGTTGTCGACTCCTTAGTTGCGTCAATACCCAGCGCCAACAATCCAGCGTTTGGATAGAGGTAGCCAGAAGTCGATGCAGCGTCTACGAAACAAATCTTCTTACCTTTGAAGTCTTTTAGCGAGTTGACGTCGGTACGAGTTGATTTGGTGATTCCGTAGGAGTAATAGCCAGGCTTTGTTGTTGGAGTCTTGACCACTGTGCCGAGCACGTCAATCTTTGCTCCGCGAGCCTTAGCAAGCACGTAGGAGAAAGGGCCATAAAATGCCAAGTCAACACGTCCTGCAATCTGGGCTTCAATGATTCCGGCATAATCGGTTGCCGAAACAAATTCAACTGGCAATCCAGTCGCCTTCGAAAGCTGATTGACGAAGTTTTGGTACTTCAATGTCATTGAGGCAGCGTTCTCTGATGGAACTGCTCCAACAATCAGCTTCTTTGGCCACTTTGACTTGTCAACGGCAACTTTTGCGGCAGCACTTGCTGCTGAGGACGTTGTCCAGATGTATTTCTTGGTCAACGCAACGAATGTGCAAACAAGTGTTCCCGACTTCTTTTTGACTTCGGATGACTTGCATGCTTCGCCGTTCTTGATTGACGGAACTGGCTGTGCACTGACTGCGGATGTTGCTGCGGTCAAGGAAATTGCTGCAACTAATGCTGCTGCCGCAATCAATCGACCTCCTGTAATGCCTCGCTTAGTTACTGATTTCATGATTGACCTTTCGATTGAAGATGTTGTTTAGTGAATTGAGTATTTGTTATTTGGTGATTTCGTAGATTCCGACAGTTCCAGAAAGCTCGTACGAAGCAATCACAAGCGCCTTGCCTGTTGGGCTGTCTTTTGGACTGATGATCAAGATTCCTTCTGGGGAAACATCGCCTGCTGCTGCTTTTTTCTTGGTGCTTTGCAACATGTTGCCAGCAGCATCCGAGGTGTTGATGTAGCTCTTGAACTCTGGTGCGGTTGGGTTTGTCATGTCGTACAACATGAGACCACCATCGCGCTCGAGACCAACAACCATCCACATGCGACCGTATGCGGTACCGAGACCCAAACCTTCTGGCTCAGGACCTTTGCTGGCGCTGCGCGCATCAACAGCGTTGATGAGGCCAGTAGTTGTATTCCAGTCGGCGTTGAAACGTGTTGGTGCCAATGATGCAAGTTGCTTCTCGATTGATGAGCCAGAGTCATACACCTGGTCCATGGTGAACACACCTTCAAGAGTTGTTGCTTTCCACACGGAGAACGAACGAGCACCGAAGCTGTAAGCATCCGACACCGATGTCTTTGCGGTAATTGGTGCACCAGTAACTGATGCTGGAGTAAATGGCGTTACCTTGAGGCGACCTGCAACTGCGTCGGTCTTGAGTGTTGCATCAACCGTTGACGCTGCATTTTTGCCAAACCGAACATCTTCGGCTTCGAGCGTTGCTGCATCAGTGCCACCCATCAAACAGGCGTACTCGCGAGCATCGCCTTCGTTTGCAGTGATCAAATAGGTTGTCTCACCAATCGTCATCTGGGCAATGCCGTCTGGCTGGTACATGCCGTACACGTTCTTGGTTGTGATGTTGATCGCATTGTCTTTGTCGCTTGAGTCAAGACCACCGGTGTTGAAGTTCTTGAAACCAAGTCCGTTCACCGCGATAATTGTCTTTGTTGTTAAGTCAATGGTGGCGATTGCGTTATTTTCTTGCAAGGTCACCCATGCGTAGTTGCTGTCATTCGAGATAGTGATGAACTCTGGCTCAAGATCTTGCGCAACAGTTGCATTTGGACCAAATACACGTGCTCCGGTGTACGTCAACGCATCTTTGCGAATGTCGAAAGCAGAGAAGTCAATTGTTGTTGCAGTCAACTTTTTCTTCGAGATGTCAATGATCGAAATAGAACCATTTGGATCTGTCGTTGTGGGAAGAGTGCCGTTTGTCAAACAGTATGAAGTTGGCTCACCCTCGTTGGCAGTGATGACGTACTGACCGTTTGGCGAGAAGTGAATCGAGTCTGGCAATGAGCCAACAGCGATTCCCGTAAGTGCGGATGGCACGAGCTTGCCGTTTACGTCTGCGAGAAATACTCGGCCAGCCTCTGCCTTATTAGTGCTCATCACCGCTGCGATTGCAACGATGCCGTCTTTAACGGCAACGCTCTGGATTCCGACAACGCCGCTCTTGGCGAGATTGATGCGACCAAACAGAACTGGCTTCTTTGGGTTCTTGATGTCAACAATGTCGATCTGATTTGTTGCACCGTTGGTCACGAACATGCGAAATGATTTTGCGTCGTATGCAGTGATTTCTGCACCACCAAGACCCGAACCACTGACCCAACGGCCAACTGATGCAAGTTCTCCTGCGGACGGCGCTGCCGAAACGACTTGCATTGGCAGAGTCGATGCAAAAGCGGTGGATGTGACAAGTAGTGCTGCGAAAATTGCAGTTGTTTTGATTTTTCTCATGGGCGAAAACTACCCATGCGTAATGAACTCAAACCGCATAATGAATAAAGTACAAATTAAAGATAAGTGAACAACACTCAAACAATTTTTTAAGTTGCACCGCGCCAGTTGATGTCTGATTTCCAACTATTTACTTTTCATTCACCATCTGGATTTTGTTAAGACACATGTTCGTTACCGCACCTCACTATGTTCGGGCAGTGAACACAATTACGAGCAGCAGCAAACGCGAAAGACGATCCGAGTTGCTTGCCCGAGCCACACCAGAACTGGTGAGAGAACTCGCCGAGCAAGCACTGGGTCTCGCAGAACTATCGAAAGATTTGACAGTGACTCAGCCACCACAAACCGGCCTGGTGATGATGCAGGTACGTGAGCCTGTGTGCAAAGAACGTTTCTATTTGGGCGAAGTAGTGACAACCCGAGCCGAGGTTGCACTTGGCGAAACTCGGGGTTGGTCAATGCGCCTCGGTTCGGACAAGCAAACCGCACTCGGCGCTGCGATCTGCGATGTAGTTGCCGAGCTTGGCGACGCACGCACCGACGGATTGGCCACAGAAATTGAGGCGCTGTGCGATCGCACAGAATACCGACTCAGTCAAGAGTCGGCTCTCGAGTGGAGCGAGATTGCTAAAACGATTGTCGACTTTGAGGAGTTGGACTAATGATTCATCTTTCATTGACTCAAGTTCAATCACATGAGGTGTTTAGAAGCATGCTCGACTCACTCTCACGACCGGGAACAATCTCTCAACTCTCAGCACTCGAATCGGTTGATGTGCCGCGATGCATTATTCCACTACTTGCAATTGTTGATGTTGAAACCCGATTTGCGGTCATTGACAATATGGACAGCACCCAAGCAATTTCGTCTTCTCACGATTGGAGCGCACTCATCGGCTCTGCAACTGGTGCGCCCCCCGCGTCATTGGCAGAGTCGTCTTGGGTTGTTGCCTTTAGCGAACCAACCAGAGACAACATGGAAGATTTGCCTCGAGGAAGTGCCCTTGCACCCGAACGAGGTTGCAGCCTTGTTGTTGCCTGTGCATTGCTCAGTGAAGGCTTTGACCAAGGTGACGCAACACAGGAAAGCACTTCAATTGCACTCACTGGTCCAGGTGTTGATGGACAAAAAATTGTCACTATCTCGGGAATCTCAAACTATTTCTTTGAATCTCTTTGCGACTTGAATGGTTCGTTTCCTGCTGGCGTCGATGTATGGATGGTCGACCAAAGCGGCCAGATATTGGCGCTCTCTCGGAGTACACAGATTTCAGTTTTGGCACAACAACACGGAGGAAAATAATGGGATACGCGGCGGCTCGTGGTGGACTTGATGCAATTGAAGCAGCCGAACAACTGGTGCGCCTCAAGCGCATGGCTTCACCAAGTGCATGGGTCGATCGCGATCAAATCGTTGGTCGCTTACGACTTGCAGTCGATCGGGTAATGGGTGAAGGTGGCGTTTGGGACGAAGATCTAGCGGCTGTTGCAATTCGTCAATCAGAAGGTGATCTCATTGAGGCAGTGCACCTGTTGCGAAGTTTTCGCTCGACACTTCCCCGCTTCGCGTACGGCACCGATGTAGACGCCGATGAATTGCGCGTGATTCGACGAATAGTTCCGGCATTCAGAAATCCGCCTGGACCACAATTACTCGGACGAACGAGCGACTACACAAGTCGGCTACTTGAACTAACGGACGAGTCACTCGCGCGCGAGGAAGCCGAAAAACTGCAGACGCAACTGTGGGCCGACCAACTCGATGAAGATGCACCTACGGCTGCATCTCAAGAGCACCAACAGCCAAAGCGACTTCTCGAAACACTGCGCGATATGAATCTGATGGTTGATCGCCGTCGCACAGACGACCCAGATCCGTTTGATATCACCCGTTCTCCTGCTCGACCACCAGCACCACGGTCGGCACGTCTTTCAAGCATGGCGCGAGCAGAAACTGGTGCGTTGGTCAATCAGTGGTACCGAAACATTCTTGGTCCAGATGGCTACTTGCACGAAGTGACACTTGGAGAAGTACGGCACGGATATCTGCCCGTCCGCGTGTCACATCCAATTACCGGCAACCCAGTTCATGTTGGCGACGTGCGCGTCACTGAAGTTGAAGCGATTGAAGACCTCAACGGAATTGACGAAGACCGAGATCGATTTGACGTTGGATACGGACTGTGTTTTGGACATAACGAGAAGAAAGCAATTGCGATGGCCAACCTCGACATTGCATGTCATCGCGATGGTGGACAAACACAAGTCGAACAGTCGTTGCTTTTAACAACCGACGGACTTGACTCATCCGGTTTTCTCGAGCACCTCAAGCTTCCTCACTATGTGACATTCAGATCAATGATGGAAAGAAAAATGGCAGTTCGCAACGCCAAGCAAAAGCCTGCAGCAGACGATAAAGGAACGTCCAAATGACAACATTGCTGAGCCAGTTACTCGACGAAACCGTCGGCGACACGTCTGATGTTCCTTTTGCGCTGCTCGACGAGTATTCAAAGCGAGAAATTCGCAGAGCGATACTTACTGCTGTTGCTGTTCCTGGCTATCAAGTGCCATTCGGTTCCCGAGAAATGCCTGTCGCCCGCGGCTGGGGCTCGGGAGGACTACAAGTAACTCTTGGAGTTGTTGGACCACTCGACACCATCAAAGTCATTGATCAAGGTGACGACCAAGGCGTTAATGCTGTCAACTTGCGCAGACTGATTGTTTCTTCAACAGGTATTCCCGAGACAACTGTCGCCGCAGAATCAACAATTGTTCAGACTCGTCACCGAATTCCTGAAGATGGACTCGACACTGAACACATTCTCGTACTCCAAGTTCCTGTGCCCGAACCATTGCGCGGAGTTGAGCGTGACATGCGCGAACTTGCTCGGATGCACGCAGAGGCTGACTACTCAAAAATGTGGGTCAGTTTGTATGAAGACAAAGTTCGCAACGGCGTCATCACTCAAAGCACGGGTTACCCGTGTTTAGTAAACGGTCGATACGTGATTGCAACTACCCCTATTCCGCGATGGGATATTCCAAAACTTGATAACGCACCATTCTTAAGTTTGTTTGGAGCAGGTCGGGAAAAGAGAATTTATGCAGTACCACCGCACACCAAAGTGGAGCCATTGACTTTTGATGACGTTCCTTTTGAAGTGGAGCAGACACCTGGAGCAACGTGCTTTCGCTGCACCAGTTCATCGTCATTTTTGGTTGAGATTCCTGGCGCAGTTTCGCGCTGGGTGTGCAGCGACACCGACTGGTGTGAACGACATGAAGGAGGTCTGAAATGAGTCCAATCATCACTCCAGAATGGGTGCTCAAAGTAGACGGGCTCGGCAAAGTATTTGGTCCATTCACCGATGAATCGATTGCCAAGACTGGATCGGATCGCGGCACATCCAAAGACTCAACTACTGGCTCGATCGTTGCAGCGTGGGATGTTTCGTTTGAAGTTGCAGCCGGCGAAGCACTTGGAGTTGTAGGCGAATCAGGATCCGGAAAATCTACGGTGATGCGCTGTATCGCCGGAGATCAGTCAACAAGTGTTGGATCGGTACATTTGCGCAACATCGATGGTGGAAACACAAACATTCTGCACATGAGCGCATCTACGCGCAGGCAACTTCGAATTGATCAGATTGCCGTTGTCTATCAAGACCCCGCCGAAGGGCTCGACCTACGAGTGACCGCAGGAGGCAATATTGCTGCTCCTCTGACTGCAGCAGGACTTCGCAATTTCGGTGCTATCCGTCATCGCGCAAGTGAACTGTTGTCGCGAACCGAAGTTCCACTTAATCGCATGGACGATGTGGTCCGTTCGTTTTCAGGTGGCATGAGACAACGAGTGCAACTTGCCAAAGCATTGGCAAACCGCCCACCCATTGTTTTGCTTGACGAACCCACAACTGGACTTGACGCAAGCGTTGCCGCCGGAGTGCTCGACTTGATTAGAGGCCTTCTAGAGGAATTTGGACTTGCAGCAGTTGTGGTTTCACATGACTTCTCCGTAATTGAGATGCTGACAACAAGGTGCATCGTGATGAATCACGGTCGCGTTGTTGAAAGTGCGCTCACCGACCAATTGCTCGAAGACCCACATCATCCGTATAGCCAAAAACTTGTATCGGCGGCACGATCATGACGAAGAAACTTGACCCCACCATGGTCTTGGATGTGCGCAAGCTCTATAAAGAATTTGTTCTTCATACAGTTGACGGTCGCACTGTTGAAGCGCTCAACGGAATTTCATTAACCGTGAGCGCTGGCGAGCACGTTGCACTTGCCGGTACGAGTGGTGCCGGAAAATCTTCCTTACTGAAATCGATTTACCGCACCTACAAGCCTTCATCGGGCGAAGTGTGGTTTCAACTTCTTGACGGCACGTTTGTAGATCTCGTGGGTTTGACCGACGCCGAGTTAGCAACCTTGCGCGGCACACAGATTGGGTATGTTTCGCAGTTTTTACGCGCAGCGCCGCGTCGAAGCACGTTCGACATTGTGGCTAAATCTGGGATGCAACGTGGAATGGATATCTCAACAGCTCGCGAAGCTGCTGCCATTGCCCTAAAAAAACTGAATTTGGACGAAGCGCTGTGGGACGTGAGCGCATCCGTGCTTTCGGGTGGCGAAAAGCAACGTATCAATCTTGCTGCTGGCACAATCTCGCCCCCGCGACTACTGCTGCTCGACGAACCGGTGTCGGCACTCGACCCGAGCAATCGCGAAGCCGCGCTTGAACTCATTGACACACTGACCCACCAAGGTGTTGCTGTGTTGGCCGTATTTCACGACATTGAAGCAATGGAACGACTCGCGACTCGGGTGATTGTTTTGCAACATGGGGTCGTGAGTTACGAAGGATCACCACAACAGACACTTGCCAAACTTGCAGGAGTAGCACGATGACAAATATTTCTAAAGGTGCAAGCATTGCGATCACCAATGTGACAGCGGTACTTCCATATTCGTTGGTCGAGAATGCAACAGTCGTTGTCGAAGACGGAATCATTACGTCAATCGTCTCTGGCGGGCTTGCCCCTGTCGGTGCAATAGACGGCAACGGTGCATTGTGCATACCTGGCATTGTTGATTCACACAGTGATGGACTCGAAAAAGAGATCATGCCTCGGCCCAATGCTCCCCTTCCTATCGACTTTGCATTGCGCTCATATGAAGGACGCGTTCGTGCTGCTGGAGTAACAACCATTTTTCATGGCATTGGGTTCGAAAATGACTCAAAATACGGACGCACGATCAAACTGGCCAACGGATTATGCGATGCGATTCAATTGCACATGACTGGCAAAAACAGCCTGGTTGATCATCGCATTTTGTACAGACTCGACGCGCGAGATGCAGACGGTTTTGATGCCCTGCAGGCTCGTTTTGCCCTTGACGGATCGTTACAAAGTGAGGCAGACCAGAAAACCGGCGCGACACCTCTCGTGTCGTTTGAAGATCACACTCCGGGTCAGGGTCAATACACCGACCGAACCTCGCTCGAGGTCTACATCGCTGGCAACCGCAAAGTCTCGGCCGAGGAAGCCCGCGTGATTGTCGATCAGACGATCATCGAGCGAGATGCACTTCTGCATAATCGTGGCAGAGCATTACCACTTTTGACTCAACAGTCTCGACAACATGCAATTCGATTGTTAGCGCATGACCCTGCAACCCTCGATGATGTTGATGAAGCACTCGAATGGCATGCGTCGATAGCCGAATTTCCAACAACGTTGTTGGCCGCACAAGCAGCCCACGATGCAGGTTTGCGCACCGTATGTGGAGCACCAAATGTTTTACGAGGCAAGAGCCACAGTGGCAACGTGAGCGCACAAGACCTCATCCGACTGGGTTTGTGCGACGGATTGGCATCTGATTATTTGCCAACAACTTTGCTAGGTGCAGTTGGAGTACTTGTTGCAGATGGAGTTTGCAGCATTCCCGATGCGATTCGACTCATCACGATGGGTCCTGCCGATACTGTCGGACTTGTTGACCGCGGACGCCTCGAAATTGGCGCTCGTGGTGATCTTGCTCTCGTGCAATTGCACGGACGCTTGCCCGTAGTGCTCGGTGTATTTCGCTCGACATCACAGTCGGCAGAACATATTGGGCTCGTGGGCGCATCGCAATGAATCTGCACAACGACGCACACGTCGTGTTACGAGAAGCAGCAATTGCTGCTCAGACTGCGTACGACAACGCGATGCAAACACTGACCCGAGAAGAGCGCACGCGCTTGGTTGGCCTGGGCGGAGACGGCACACCAACCCACTATTTGGATGAAGTTGTTGAAGCACCAGTGCTCGATGTATTTGAACGACATGGCGTGAATGTGTTGTCGGAAGAGATTGGGTGGATCGATCGGGGGTCTTCAATGACACTCGTCGTCGACCCGCTTGACGGCACAGCCAACGCCGCTGCCGGAGTGCCACTTGCCTGTTTTTCTGCAGCCATTGCACTCGACGGAGAACTCGTAGAAGGACTTGCTGTGTGGCTCGATGGCGGGCGTTCGTGGTGGGCGCACAAAGACTCTCCTGTTGTCAATTCGGCAACTGGGCGAACATCGCTTCAAGGCGCTTCGGTTTCAATGCTGCGACCACGACCAACCACTCGCGCGGCATGGAACCGAATTGCAACAACTGCCGAGCGTGTACGGATTCTTGGTTCAAGCGTGCTCGAAGGGTGCTTGGTCGCCGATGGAGCCGTTGATGCATTTGTTGATCCAGGCGGCGAGGTGCATCGAATTGTTGACCTTGCTGCACTCGCACTTATCGTGCCTGCTGCGGGCGGAGTTGTTGTCGACTTGCATGGTCGTCCATTTTCGCTTGCACCGGACCTCTCTTTGAGATGGAGTGGCGTAGTTGCTGCAACACCAGAGCTTGCTTTCGAGATCATCGAACACGTATTGCAAAACGACTAACCATTAGACATCAAAAGTTCAATTGTTGTTCACGCATTTAGCGTGTAGGTCGCCTGGAGAACAGACAAAATTAACGTGTGATCAGACTTCGCAGGTCTACCAGCGCTGTACATGTTCGACGACGCGACTTGTTTAAGTACCCCGACTTTAGAAACGCCATCTGTGGTCAATTTGTTTCTCAAAGCGCAGACGCATTAGCAACCCTCACACTTGCACAACTCTTGCTTTTTAAATTTAGTGATGGCCCGTCTATTACTGCACTTACCTCGGCGCTCATTGCTTCGGCACTACCGCTGCTGCTTGTAGGCCCAATCGCTGGTCACTTGGCAGACAGATTGCCGCGCAAGCTATTGCTCTGTCGAGGAAACGCATTACGTGGAGTGATCACATTGTGCGGACTTTTTGCAACAACAGCGAGCACGCGATGGTTTGGCTACATAATTTTTGGGCTACTTGTAGCACTGACTCGAATTTTGTATACAGCGCGTGCTTCATCGCTTGCACAACTTGTGCGCAAACACGAGTTGGTGGCCGCCGACTCAACAAGCTTGATCCTGAGTGTGATTGCCGGGGCAATTGGCGCCGGCATTGGCACAGGTATTTCGGGAAGCCTGCCCATCGTCGCACTCGTTGTCGCTGGCAGCGGTCATATTTGTGCAGCATGGTTGTTTAGCCGAATCTCAATACCTCTTGGTGGCGGTGACCAAAGCGCCAAACACTGTGACTTCCGTTCACTTACCTCGCAGTTTGCGTCGGCAAAGACTCGCTTTGCAATCCTCGCGACTTCGCTGCATCGCTTGATGCTTGGCGTATGTATTGCGAGCATCGCATTGATGGTCGATCGTTCGTACCACCTTCAGACAACAGGTTATGTAACAGTCCTCGGGTTTTCTGCGGCAGGATCGTTTACCGGCTCAATCACTGCCGAGTGGTTGTCGGAAAGATATCCACGGCGATCCATCACTGTGATGTCGTTTATGCTTGCTGCAACAGCCATTGGAACCGCTGCGTTATTTGAGAATCCTCGCGTTGGGTTAGTTGCAGTCGCGATATGTTCACTCAGTTTTCAAAACTTGCGCATCAGGTCGGATGCAACAATCCAGGCAAATGCAAGTAAAGAAAATGTTGGACGAATTTTTGCTGCCTACGACGTTTTGTACAACGCAGCATTTCTAGGTGGATGCGCAACAGGTATTTTGGCGAGCGGGATGCTCAAGTATTCAGAAATCCTGAGCATTGTGACTATTGGTTATGCCTGTAACGCAGTAATTTTTCTCCGAATGCGCGATGGCAAGAGGTCGGAAGACCAAGCGCATCCGTCAATCATTGCTTCGTTCAATAATCGCCTCGTGAGTGTTGAGCAGGACGCCGACGCCCTCACCCACGACCACATTGACAGCCCTCGAAACGAGGAGAGCACTGACAACCGTGTCGTTGTGGTCGAGGCGTAAGCGCACCATTGTTGTAGCACCGCTGAAATGCTGACCCACCACGGTGGCATTGAGCGAATTTTGATCTCCACGTTGGCAGATGGAAACCGCATCAGGCCGAAGCAACATTTTTGCACTTGGCCCAGCGATATGAGAAACCTGCAGATCCAATTGCAGTTCCCCAATACTTGCTATCGACGACGCTGACACATTGATCTCAATCTCGTTCATCGCACCTACGAAACGTGCAACGAAGGCGTTTGCTGGGTGCAAGTAGACATCGCGTGGCGTGCCAATTTGTTGCACATGTCCATCCTTCATGATGCAGATGCGGTCGGAGATGCTGAGCGCCTCGTCTTGATCGTGTGTGACGAATATTGTTGCAACGCCGACTTCGCTTTGTAGGAGCCTGATTTCGTCGCGTAATTCTGCTCGAACTTTTGCGTCGAGCGCACTGAGTGGCTCGTCGAGCAGCAACACCTGGGGTTCAAAAACGAGTGCTCGAGCAAGTGCAACACGCTGTTGTTGACCGCCCGACAACTGATGGGAGTACCGCTCACCAAGACCGTTGAGTCGTACACGGTCGATCGCAGCGGTGATAAGCATCTTTCGTTCTGCTGATTCTTTGCCACGAACCTTGAGCCCAAAACCAACATTTTCAGTGACATTCATGTGTGGGAAGAGGCTGTAGTTCTGAAACACCATGCCCATGTTGCGCTTGTGAGCCGGTTGATTGGTGATGTTTACTCCGTGCAATTCGACAGTGCCAGAATCGGGTTGCTCAAAACCTGCCGCAATTCGGAGTGCAGTTGTTTTTCCGCATCCGCTTGGCCCCAGCAATGTCACTAATTCTCCCTTGGCAACTTCCAGGTCAAATCCGGCCAATGCAACAACATCGCCGAACGATTTTCGTGCACCTGAAAATTTGAGTACTTGTTGTTGAGTTTTCATTTTTTGTCCCTCTAATTAGATGTATTTAGATGCCAATGGTGGAAACAATTTGACTCTTGCCCCGAGTAATTCGATTCATTACGCCAAGTAGTAATGCACTCACAACAATCAACAACAATCCAACAGTGAAAGTGCCTTGCGGATTGTTGCCTTGCGCCTCGGCCAAATATGCAGGGAGTGTGAATTTGAGCAACAACGATGCGATGGTGAACTCGCCAAGGACAACCGCAAAAGTGAGGAAGGATGCACTGACGACACCCGTTTTTATATTTGGCAAGATCACCGAACTCACCGTGCGCATCCACCCTGCGCCAAGTGACCGAGATGCTTCGACCAGAGTCTTCAAGTCAATCGAGCTCAATCCAACATCAAGTGACCGAAATGAGAATGGCAATGCGATCACGACGTAAAACGGAACAAGGCTGAATGGGCTCGACAAGAAACTTGGAATGGTGCTTCGCATTGCACTCGAGATTCCAACGACAAGTGCAATCGGTGGAACAACAAATGGAAGAATTGAGAGCAGTTCGACAAAAGCACGTGCTCTCATAAAACGGACGTGCACGTATACCGTTGTCGGCACCAAAATCAAGAGACTCAGCAGCACGCTCAGAAAAGCAAGGCGCACGCTCAACCATCCAGCTTCTAAAAACCTGGCGCTCGTGACTGCATCGATCATCGGCCCGATAGTCCAGTTTTTGAGCAATGTCGACCAACCCAATTTGATGACAGGAACCTTCTGAAATGAGAACCTTGCCATAGCCAGCATTGGCAATGTATAAAACGCTCCGACTACGAGCAAGAGGAACTTGGCCCAAGCATTGTTTCGTTTCATCGCCTCCACCGTTCAGAAACGCGGCGCAGACCCAAGTACCCCGACATTGCAACAACCATCACGATGATCATCCATGCAGCGAGCGCATATCCAAGGTTTGATTTGCCCGTGATGGTATTGCCCTGCAGATAGAAACGAATCTGTACTGAGACCAACTGGGAACCTCTTGAAGACAGTGCATAAGCAGTCGCATACGCCGAAAACGCATTGGCGAACAGCAATAAGAATCCTCCAAGCAGCGACGGTGTGAGCAATGGGATACCAATGTTTTTCCAATATTGCCGCGATGTTGCACCAAGATTGGATGCCGCTTCGCGGAGTGTCGACTTGAGACCATCAACTGCTGGAAGCATGACGAGTGTCATCAATGGAATCTGAAAATAGAGATAAACAATAACGATGCCCGAAAAATCAGAAATCTTGAAGCCCATGTCTGTCAAGTCGATTCCAATTGCACTCAACATTTTTGTGTACAGACCTTGCATGCCCAGCGATGCAACGAAGGCAAACGCCAATGGAATACCACCAAGATTTGCGGCGACTGCGGAGTACCCAACCATCAAGTTGCGTAGTCCACGCATGCGGTCGAGCGAGACAACGGCAATGGCCACGAGAGTTCCAATCACCATGCCCAAGGTTGCCGTGATTGCTGACATTCGCATACTGAATAAAATTGAACTGAGATACTGACCAGAGATCGCTTCAAGCATCGCTGGCTTGGCGGAACCTTCAACCGGTTGCATCGCCGATCGAAACACACTGAACGTTGGCCACAATAAAAATGCGCCAACAAACATTGCAAATGGCAAAATGCCGAGCCATGGTCGTAAACGTACAAAAAGGCCAAGAGGGGCTCGCTCAGAGAGCGAGCCCCTACCTGACCAAACCGTTGTATTCACGGTTTTTCTCGGGGGAGAGATTTACTTGTCGGCTACTAGAGGGCCCCACTGTGCAGTGAGAACTTCTTTGGCTTTGGCAACTTGTTCGGCTGATGGAAACTTGATGCCAGCAGTGAGTGCTGGATCTGGAAGGTTTGTCATCATTTCTGGAGTGACCTTGCCTGCTGCGACGAGTGCGTCGAAGCGTGCTGGAATTGCTCCACCAACGATGTAACCAAGTGCACCCTCATCGGAGATCAAATGATTGATCCACAACTTTGATGCATTCTGGTGTGGGCTGTTTTTAACAACGCCTTGTGCGTAGTAGCCACCGTAAACACCATCAGTTGGAACTGTTACTTGAAATGTGATTCCGTTTTCTGCAAGCACTGTTGCCATACCTGGGTAGTTGTATGTCCAGTCGAGTACCAATGGTGTTTCACCGGAGATAACCGATGCTGCAGTTACATCTGCAGCCGAAAGGTTTCCGCTCTTCTTCAATTCGGCAAAGTACTTGATGCCAGGAAGAATGTCGTCGAATGATCCACCGTTAGCAATTGCTGCGGCCATCACTGCAGCAAATGCTGCACCCGACTCACGTGGGTCACCGTTTAATGAAACGAGACCTTTGTACATTGGATCCTTCAATGCAGCAAACGATGTAGGAACTTCAGTGACAACTGTGGTGTTTGCACCAATAGCCATGAGGCCGTAGTACGCAGCAACCCACTTGCCTGCTGGATCCTTCAATGTCTCTGGGATTTCATCCCACAAGCAAGGCTCGTATGGCTCCCACAAACCCTTTGCGTCGAACTCTTGAGCGAATGCCGGCGAAACGTCAACTGCGTCTGGCATGTCTGGCTGACCAGCAAGAGTCTCCACTGCGGTCAACTCATCGGCTGACGAGCCATCTGGGTTTGCAACTGGGTTTGCAATGCCGTACTTATCACGGTACGAAGCCAAGATGCCCTTGTAGTTGGCCCATGTGTCTGGCAACGTAATCAAGTTGACTTGACCCTCGGCCTTAGCTGCGTCAACAAGGTCTGCTGCTGGACAATCTGCAGCCATAACCGATGTTTCCGTTGCTTCTACCGAAGTTTCTGTAGCAGAGTCGGATGATCCGCATGCGCCAAGAAACAGACCAGCTGCTGCAAGACCCAATGCGATTTGCACTTTCTTTGTAACTTTCTTGTGTTGTGTCATGGGCATCAGTCAACTCAGTCCAGATTTACAGCAACAAAATCTGCCGTAACTACGAGATGAACTTCACACTAAATATAGAAACCAGTTATAGCCTTACAAAATGAAGATTTTAGTTATCACTGCACACCCGGACGATGTGGACTTCGGTGCGGGTGGCACAGTCGCAACATGGATTAGTGAAGGTCACGAAGTCGTGTACTGCCTCGTTACCGATGGTCAGGCTGGTGGCTCTGATAACACAGTGACGCGAGATGAAGTTGCCGCGCTACGTAGACGCGAACAAACTGCTGCAGCAAACATGTTGGGTGTCACCGAACTCCATTGGTTGGGTTTTCCTGATGGCGCAGTAGTCGCCGACCTCAACTTGCGTCGTGAGATCAGCGCAGTAATCCGTATTGTCAAACCCGACCGAGTACTGACCCAATCTGGGGAGCGCAACTACAACCGTATTTACGCAAGTCACCCCGATCACTTGGCTACGGGCGAAGCAGCATTATGCGCCGTGTATCCCGATGCGCGCAACGAGTTTGCGTTTCCTGAATTGCTGAGCGAGCGCGGGCTCGCGCCACACAGTGTGCCCGAGACTTGGATCATGGCTGGGCCTCACCCAAAACATTTTGTTGATACAACAGATGTGATCGACAAAAAGATTGCAGCGTTACTGTGCCATGCCAGCCAACACACAGACCCAGCAGGTTTGCCAGAGCGCATGCGCGGATGGGGCGAGATGATTGCTGAAGCCGGTGGCCTGCCAAAGGGCAGAACTGCCGAAGCGTTTTTAGTTGTTGATACGAAATAGCTAGTGAACTAGAAAGCAGAAGCCTGCGCTACGGCGCGACTGTTGTAACTGCAGGATCAATTGATATGGGAGGCACAGTTTCAACTGGAACAGTTGTGTCTGGTGGCAACGTAGTTTCAACAACTGGTGGCAACGTATCAATAGGCGCAGGCGTCGTCGTAGTAACGAATACCCAACTGACATCAGGAATTTGAGAATATGGCTTCTCGGCTTGCGGTTGTCCAAGCCAAAAACCAAACGAGACGAGAAATACAACAATTGAAACGAGAGTTGAGTTGCGTGGCCGACGAAACTTCATCGTCCCTCTCCGTTCTCAATGACTTTTTCAGTTACTTTGAACTCGATATACATCTCGCGGAGTTCTGCAGCAATACGGCGGCGCAACTCGCGCTCCACTTTCCACTGCTGCACAGGCAATGACCTTCCAGCCACACGAACCTCGACATTTTCGGCACCCAAGTCGTCGACACCAGTCACGCTCGGCACTTCAATGAGCAATGGTCCGATTTTTGAGTCTGTGCCCAACTGCGCACAAACGGCGTCAATTCGAGTAATCGCATCTTCGATGTCGCTTTCGCGCGGCAATGGAACGGTCACCAGCACGCGTGACCAGTCACGCGACATGTTGACGTTGTGGCGCAACACACCATTGGCAATGCTCACCAAGTCGCCATCAAATGTCCGAATTTTGGTAACACGCAACGTCACTTCTTCAACGCGACCCTCTACCCAACCAACGATTCCAAGTGGTCCGAGTCGAACTACATCGCCAACACCAAATTGGCGCTCGGCAATGATGTATAGACCAGCAATAACGTCGCCCACCATTTGTTGTGCACCAAAACCGAGACCAGCGCCGGCGATTGACCCCAAGAACACCAGTGCCGAAGATGGCAAACTGAGGCGCAGTAATACAGAAGTGATAACAACTGCAATTACGCAGAAGTTGATGCCCCAACGCAATGCACCAAGCACAGCGGCACGGTGCGCACCGGTGGTGAGGGCTGAAAGATCGCTTACATCGAGTTTGTTACGCGTCTTGACCTGAATGATTTGCTGATCTGCGAGAAATGCAACAAGGCGCATCAGCACATGACCGCCAGAGATGCTCATGATGATGACCACGAGGTCGGTGCGCAACCAATTAGAAACGGCGTCTTTGCCAGTCGTGGCTGCCAGTACTGCTATCGCATTCATCGGCACAAGACTACGAGACTTTCACTCTGCGACTGTGGCAAGCAAGATGCGCAACTTATAAGGAATTGGGTATGCCAACCACTGCATCAACACCGCGATTGGGCGACTCGCGAAGCTCGACTCGCAAACCACTCGCCTGAGCCAATTGCGCCACAATTGCCAAACCGAGCCCACTTCCTGTGCGCCGATTGGAATCAACATCGGCTCTCCAAAATCGATCAAATGCTCGTTCGCGCTGCTGTTGTGACATGCCACGACCCGAATCAGAGACCACGATTTCGACGACATCGACAAGTGCCAGAACAGTGAGTGTGATTTGCGACCTTGGTGGCGCAACCTCTAACGCGTTATCCATGTAATTGTCGATGATTTCTCTGACCGCGAGTTGATTGGCATCAACCATCAGGTTGTCGGGTGCTTGCACAATGATTTCGACGTCGCGCTCATCGGCAAGATATTGCCATTCTTGGGCACGATCCCGCACTATTTCGCTTACATCAATATTTTCTTTTTCGAGCACTGCACCCTCTGCTCGCGCTAGTCGCAACAACTGTTCGGTGAGATGAGTCAGTCGATCTGTTTCATTTAATGCTTCATCAATATGAATTTGCGCAAGTTCAGGTGAAGATGTGATCAATTCGCTTGCTTGTTCCAGCCTCAATCGAAGCGCTGTCAGAGGAGTTCGGAGTTGATGCGATGCATCACCCGCAAATGAACGTTGACGATCCATTAGTCCGCCCAGTCGTTTAGCCATAACGTTGAATGACCGTGCAAGTTGACGAGTTTCCCCGGGACCTTTTTCTGTAGCTGTGGCAGTGAGGTCGCCCGAGGCGAGAATATCTGTTGTTGCTCGTAAATTATCAAGTGGTTTGGAAACTGTACGCGCGAACAAAAGTGCAACGACGATCGCCATTGCAATAGAGACGCCAGCAGCGAGCAACAAGCCCTGCAGTTGATCGCGAACACTTTTATCTACAACAGACTTAGGAAAAGTAATGCGCACGGCCCCCAGTACTTCGGCGCCAGAGAGAACTGGTACCGCCACATAGACAAGATCTCCACCAAGCGTGTTAGATAAACGCGTGCCAGAGGAAGGGTCCCCCAACAGTGCTGTCGCGATTTCGGGTCTACCTGCATAGTCTGTGCCGATGGCTACCGAGGTTTCGGTGCTTGAGAGCAGATAGCCGTTGCTATCTACAACGACGACGATGCCACTGTTTGTTTGTCGATATTCCTCTAAGACCGCATCAATCGCAGAATGTCTTTCCAAGTCGTCAAGTGGCAATGTTGGAGAAATCTTGCCACCAATTGTGAAAGCATCCCGCTCGATTGCTGTAGTCAGTCGGTCGCGTTCAATCTGCGAGAGATGAAGCGCAAGTGGGACATCATGTGCGACAAGGACTACTCCTACAAGGCCAACCATGGCTACTAGTAGTCGCTTTTTCACACTGGTTCCTCAAGACGAAAACCGACTCCTCGCACCGCCTCAATCCATCGTTGATCACCGAGTTTTTTGCGCACCGCTGCGACATGCGCATCAAGTGTTTTTGTTGGGCCAAACCAATCCGTGTCCCAAACCGACTCCATGATGTCAATGCGTCGGTGAACAACTCCTGGCCGAGAGGCAAAATAAGCCAAGAGATCGAATTCCTTTGCAGTCAGTTCTACTTCGATGCCATTCAGCAAAACTCGGCGGGCCAAAATATCTAGGCTCAATGCTCCAATCACGATGTGTTCATGAAGTGTTTCGTCAGTTGCTCCGGATCGCCGAGTGACCGCACGAATACGTGCAATCAATTCTCTGAGTCCAAAGGGTTTTGTGACGTAATCGTCAGCACCAATTTCAAGACCAAACACTCGATCAATCTCTTCGCTTCGTGCAGT
>Ga0209296_1000756_pt1 | contig 27396 bp, 16 predicted proteins | sample S_130206_EF_Meta_FD_187319 | JGI IMG/M metagenome (GOLD analysis project Ga0209296, IMG submission 187319) | Freshwater microbial communities from Lake Simoncouche, Canada to study carbon cycling - S_130206_EF_MetaG (SPAdes) (version 2) | ecosystem: Environmental > Aquatic > Freshwater > Lake ... | reverse complement strand
AATTTATAACACACATGGCAATCAAGAAAAACGATTTTAATTCAGTAAAGAAGAAATTCTCAACTTCGGCGAAGTATAAACCACAAAGATACTTTGACTTGGGTAAAGATTTCTTGGATGCTGTAGGACTACCAGGACCCGCCATAGGACACTTGAACATGTTCTTGGGTCACTCTGATACAGGTAAGACAACGGCTCTCGTAAAGGCCGCTGTATCAGCTCAAAAACAAAATATTCTTCCCGTTTTCATTATCACCGAACAGAAGTGGAGTTTTGAACACGCAAGACTTATGGGTTTTGATTGTGAAGAAGTGGTTGACCCTGAAACAGGAGAATTGGATTGGGATGGATTCTTCATCTTTAATAACAACTTCTCTTACATTGAACAAATCACAGATTATATTAATAGTTTGTTAGATGCTCAAGACAAAGGTGAATTGGAATATGATTTATTATTCCTTTGGGATTCAGTAGGTTCAGTTCCTTGTAAGATGACTTACGAAGGTAAAGGTGGTAAACAACACAACGCAGCGGTTCTTGCCGACAAAATTGGTATGGGTATCAACCAACGTATTTCAGGTTCTCGTAAATCTGATTCAAAATACGAAAATAGTTTGGTTATTGTTAACCAACCTTGGGTTGAACTTCCTGACAATCCATTTGGACAACCAAAGATTAAAGCAAAAGGTGGTGAAGCAATTTGGTTAAACTCATCTTTGGTATTTTTATTTGGTAATCAAAAAGGTGCGGGAACAAACAAAATTTCCGCAACAAAAGACAAAAGAACTGTTAAGTTTGCAATCCGTACAAAAGTTTCTGTTATGAAAAACCACATCAATGGTTTGGGATATGAGGATGGTAAAATTATCGTAACACCTCACGGATTCTTGGCAGGAAAAGATGCTGCGGAAGAGAAAGTATCTATTGAACAATACAAGAAAGAAAACGCTGAGTATTGGAAAGAGATTATTGGGGCTGATGGAGATTTCAGCTTGTTTGAGGAAAAAGAAAGTGAAACAGTATAAACAATAAATTGTGAAGACACTCTTAGTAGATGGTGATAACCTATTCAAAATCGGATTTCATGGGGTCAGAGACCTCTTTGTAGAAGGAAACCATATTGGGGGTGTCTTCCACTTTGTTAATACATTACGTAAACAAATCGATGAACACAACTACGACAAAGTCTTGGTATTTTGGGACGGTGACGACAACGCATCCGTGCGTCGTAAACTATATCCTAATTACAAATTAAATAGACGACAAGATATGAACGAGTATAAACTCGAATCGTATCACACACAAAAATCACGAGTAAAAGAATACATTGAAGAATGTTTTATTCGTCAAATAAGAGTAGATATGAACGAGTCTGATGACTTGATAGCACACTACTGTAAAATAGCACCAGAAGAGAAGAAAACCATCTTATCAGCGGATAAAGATTTACTTCAGTTGGTGAACGAAAACACAACCATTTACTCACCAATAGCCAAAGTGTTTTACACTCACGGTAAGAAAGTTAAGATTGGCACATATGAAATACCAGCTTGTAATATTTTACCATATAAGATTATTACAGGTGACAAGTCCGATAATATAAATGGAATTTATTATTTCGGAGAAAAAACATTAATCAAATATTTTCCTGAGTTCCTTGACAAACCCGTCAATATTAATGATATTTTAACCAAGGCAAAAGAATTACTTAAGGAAGACGAAAAAAACACGGCACTTAATAACTTAATCAGTGGAAAAACAAAAGACGGAATTTACGGAGAAGAATTTTTTCAAATCAATGAAAAAATCGTTGACTTACAAAACCCACTCATTTCTGATGATGGTAAAGGAATTGTTGAACAATATTATGCCGACACTTTAGACCCTGAAGGTAGGGGTTACAAAAATCTAATACGTATGATGACTGATGACGGGTTCTTTAAGTACCTTGGAAAAAGTGACGATGAATTTTTAAGATTCATTCAGCCATTCATGAAATTAACAAGAAAAGAAAAAAGAAAATTTAGAAATGAAAAATAACACACTTATAAAAATACAAATATGAAAGAAACAGATGTAATCAAAATGGAATTCCTAATCACATTGAATGACAATATTGTTATTCAAAGGTATTTCAATGTTCGTGGGTACAATCCAGTGGCTAAGAGTTCACTGAATATGTCCTACTACCTAAAAGACTTCGTAGCTCAATTTGAGTACGACCAAAAAATGCGTTCAGTTGTCTATCTTTTAGAGAACCAAGAACAAATTTTTGAAGACCCAAATGTACTTGATACTTCAAATACTAACGGTCCTGAAATCTTTAATTTCTATATTAAAGTTGGTGAACAGACAATTTGTCATAGAATATTAAACGCCAAAATTCTCCCACCAAAAATAAGATACACCGTAGACATACGCCAGCAAGTAAAAAGTGTATTAAAGGACTTAACTGACATTTTTTCAGGTGAAAATTTTGTTACGACTTACATGGATTATAGCTTAGTATAACAGTATTTATCACTACCAGTAAAAACAATAAATTATGTCAAACAAGAACTTCGAATATCTAGGTAATACATTTCAACTTCAACTACTAAATCAAATAATTTTAGACAAAGATTTCGCACATTCTATCATTGACGTAATTGAACCATCACATTTTGAGAACAAATACTTCAAAACATTACTCCAACTTATAAAAGAGTATTACGTGAAGTATGATTGTACTCCCTCTTTTGAGACACTATCACAAATGGTGAAAAGTGAATTCCCTCAAGAGTTAATGTTAAAAATTCTTAACGATACCATTAAACAAGTAAAAGACGCACCCACTGAAGGAGCATCTTTCGTACAAGAGAAATCTCTTAAATTCTGTAAACAACAAGAGTTACAGAAAGCGATTACAAAATCACAAAAAATTCTTGACAATGGCGAATTTGAAAACTATGACAAACTTGAGGAATTGGTAAGAACCGCTCTACAAGTGGGGGAAAACAATAACAAAATTGAAGACGTGTTTACAAATTTAGATGACGTATTAAATGAAGATTTCCGTCATCCAATTCCTATGGGAATCACAGGAATTGATAAATTACTTAAGGGTGGTTTAGCAAAAGGAGAACTCGGTGTAATTTTAGCACCAACTGGGGTAGGTAAAACTACGGTTCTTTCCAAAATTGCTAATTCAGCATTTAACAATGGATACGATGTATTACAGTTGTTTTTTGAAGACAATCCAAAAGTAATTCAAAGAAAACACTTCACTATGTGGACAGGTATTGCTCCTGATTTATTACCATTACATAGAGAAGAAGTTTTAGAAAAAGCACGTGTGGTAAGAGAAGAAATGACTAATAAGTTATTTCTTAAAAAACTACCTTCAGACCAACACACTATGACCCAAATCAAAAACATGATTCGTAAGATGATTGCTGATGGTCATAATATCGACATGATAGTCTTGGACTATATTGATTGTGTTGTACCCGATAAAAACTTGGGTGATGAATGGAAAAGTGAAGGTTCAGTTATGAGAGGGTTTGAGGCATTATGTCACGAACTAGGAGTTGTGGGATGGACCGCAACACAGGGTAACAGAAGCTCTATATCTTCTGAGGTTGTTACCACCGACCAAATGGGTGGTTCTATCAAAAAGGCACAAGTTGGACACGTTATCATTTCCGTGGCCAAAACTTTACAACAAAAAGAAATGAACTTAGCAACCATTGCAATCACCAAATCACGTTTGGGTAAAGATGGGGTTATATTTGAAAACTGTAAATTTGATAATGAACTTCTCGAAATTGATACTGAAAGTTCAGTAACTTTCTTAGGATTTGAAGAAAAGAAAGAAGACCAAAAACGAGATAGGATTAAAGAATTAATGGATAGAAGAAAACAAAAGGAGCAAGAAACTAACTTGAATTAACAACAAAAAAAATTATATTTAACAAAATGGACGCATCACAAAAGATATTGTCAGACTTAACTGTCTACATGAAGTACGCAAAATTCATCCCTGAGTTGGAAAGAAGAGAAACTTGGGAAGAATTAGTAACAAGAAACATGAACATGCATATTAAAAAATACCCACAAATCGCAGGTGAAATTGTGGACGTATATCAATATGTATACACTAAAAAAGTATTACCTTCCATGAGGTCAATGCAATTTGGTGGTAAACCAATTGAGATTTCTCCAAACAGAATCTACAACTGTGCTTACTTACCTATTGACCACTTGGATGCTTTCTCAGAATCAATGTTCTTGTTGTTGGGTGGAACTGGAGTTGGATACTCAGTTCAAAAACACCACGTAGAAAAACTTCCTGAAATTAGAAAACCTAACCCGAATAGAACAAGAAGATTCTTGGTTGGGGATTCTATTGAAGGTTGGGCTGACGCAATTAAAGTATTAATGAAATCTTATTTTGGTGAACACTTATCAACACCAGAATTTGATTTCTCAGACGTTAGACCAAAAGGGGCTCAACTTGTAACATCGGGTGGTAAAGCACCGGGTCCTCAACCATTGAAGGATTGTCTTCATAAACTAAAAGGTATGTTGGACGCTAAAGAAGATGGTGAAAAAATGACACCGATTGAAGTTCACGATATGGTATGTCACATTGCAGACGCAGTTCTTGCTGGTGGTATTCGTAGAGCGGCTTTAATTTCATTGTTCTCAGCTGATGACCACGAAATGATTGCATGTAAATCAGGTTCTTGGTGGGAAACAAATCCACAAAGAGGTAGAGCAAACAATTCAGCGGCTTTGGTTAGACACAAAATCACAAAAGAATTCTTCATGGATTTATGGAAACGTGTTGAAGCTTCAGGAGCTGGTGAACCTGGTATTTATTTTACAAACGACAAAGATTGGGGAACTAATCCATGTTGTGAAATTGCTTTGAGACCAAACCAATTCTGTAACTTGTGTGAGGTAAATGTTTCTGACATTGAATCACAAGAAGACTTGAACAACCGTGTTAAAGCGGCAGCATTCATTGGAACACTTCAAGCGGGATATACTGATTTCCATTACTTGAGAGACATTTGGAAACGTACAACTGAAAAAGAAGCGTTGATTGGTGTATCTATGACAGGTATCGGTTCTGGTGTTGTATTGGGTTACAACATGAAAGAAGCGGCTAAACTTGTAAAAGAAGAAAACGCAAGAGTTGCTGAGTTGATTGGTGTAAACAAGTCGGCTCGTACAACTACTGTAAAACCCGCAGGAACTACATCTCTGACATTGGGAACATCTTCAGGTATCCACGCATGGCACAACGATTATTACATCCGTAGAGTCCGTGTAGGTAAGAATGAAGCAATCTACCAATACTTGGCAATGTATCACCCTGAGTTGGTTGAAGATGAATTCTTCCGTCCACACGACACGGCAGTTATTTCAGTTCCACAGAAAGCACCAATTGGAGCAATCTTGAGAACAGAATCACCATTCCAATTATTGGACCGTGTTAAGAAAATCACTCAAGAATGGGTTAGACCTGGTCACAGAACTGGTTCAAACACACACAACGTATCGGCAACAATCAGTTTGAAAAACGAAGATTGGGAATTGGCGGGTGAATGGATGTGGGAAAATCGTGACTTTTATAATGGTTTGTCAGTTTTACCTCATGATGGTGGAAGTTATATTCAAGCACCATTTGAAGATTGTACTGAAGAAGAGTATGAAAGATTATTCTCTAAATTACAGTCAATTGACTTATCAAAGGTTGTTGAATTACAAGACAACACAGATTTGAGTGGTGAGTTGGCATGTGCTGGTGGAGCTTGTGAAATTAAATAAAGAAGATATAAAAACATTCAATGAAGGGGAAGGTGAACAACTTTCCCCTTCTTATTTTTATATTGAAAATGGAAAATATGTTTTCACAAAAGAATTTCATCTAAAACGAGGACACTGTTGTGGTAATGGTTGTAGACACTGTCCTTTTTTTCCTAATCACAAAAAAGGAAATACAACTATATTTATAGACAATGGCTAATGGTAAAACATACGGTTTAAGTTTCCCCTTTGTAGATTCTTTTGATGGAAAGTATTTGGACTTAACGGATTATGCTGCTGAGGAAATCAGAAGTAATCTAATTCATTTATTATTAACAAGAAAAGGTTCAAGATATTATTTACCAGATTTTGGTACAAGACTCTATGAATACATCTTTGAACCATTAGATGGACCAACATTTAGAAACATCGAATCTGAAATTAGAGATTCTGTTGATAAGTACATGCCACAGTTACAATTAACAAACATTTCAATTACCGCACCTGATACTGAAGCTGCGGGTGAAACCGTTACAACAGCGGGAAACATTATAAATCCCGAATTAACCATACCAAATCAGAACGTATCTGAATACACCGCAAAAGTAAGAATTGATTATTCTATCAGTAATGATGTTTTTAATTCAAAAGATTTTGTTATTATCAATATTTAACATAAATGGCTCAAAGAAAAATTTCATACACGGTAAGAGATTTCCAAGCAATTCGTCAGGAACTTATCAATTATACAAGAACGTATTATCCAGAATTAATTGACAATTTCAATGACGCATCCGTGTTTTCTGTATTTTTGGACTTGAACGCAGCGGTTGCTGACAACTTACATTATCATATTGATAGAAGTATTCAAGAAACAGTTCTTCAATATGCACAACAACGTTCATCAATTTATAACATTGCAAGAACTTATGGATTAAAAATTCCTGGTCAAAGACCATCCGTAGCCCTAGTTGATTTTTCAATTACGGTTCCTGCTTTTGGTGATAAAGAAGATGAAAGATATTTGGGTATCTTAAGACGTGGTAGTCAGGTTAATGGTGCTGGGCAAATATTTGAAACCATTTATGACGTGAACTTTGCTTCACCATTTAACCAAGATGGTTTTCCAAATAGACTAAAGATTCCAAACTTCGACCAAAACGGAAACTTGGTTAACTATACAATTACAAAAAGAGAAACTGTTGTAAACGGAATTACAAAGGTATTCAAAAGAGTGATAACTCCAAATGATGTTAGACCATTCTTTGAATTTTTCTTACCTGAAAAAAATGTTTTGGGAGTTACCTCTATTATTCAGAGAGAAGGTACAGCATATTCAAACGTACCAACAGCTCAAGAATTTATGAGTCCAAACGGAAGATGGTATGAAGTATCGGCATTGGCTGAAGATAGAGTATTCATTGCAGACCCAACAAAACCATCTGATGACCCAGCTATTAAAGTTGGGACTTACATTCAGACACAAGATAGATTTATTACAGAATACACACCTGAAGGGTTTATGAAACTTACATTTGGTGGGGGAACAAATACTGCTGAAGACCAATTGAGACAATTTACAACTTTAGATGTTCCTTTGAAAATCCAAAGATATCAAAACAATTCAATGTCTTTAGGTAATACTCCACAAGCCAATACTACAATTTTTATTCAGTATAGAATTGGTGGTGGTTTAGCAACAAACTTGGGTGTAAATACAATTACTCAAATTGGGGCTGTCGATTTTTCAGTTGTGGGCCCATCAGATATTATTAATAACCAAGTGATTAATTCATTAACTTGTAATAACGTGACAGCGGCTATTGGTGGAGCGGGTTATCCATCAACAGAAGAAGTTAGAAATTATGTAACATTTAACTTTGCGGCACAAAACAGAGCGGTTACAATTCATGATTACGAGGCTATTATCAGAAACATGCCAGGTGAGTTTGGAGCACCGGCAAAAGTATCTATTACTGAAAACAATAACAAAATTAATGTTCAAATTTTATCGTATGATGCGAGTGGTAATTTAAGTGCTGATGTATCACAGACATTAAAACAAAATTTAGCAGAATACCTTTCAAATTATAGAATGATAAATGATTACGTTACCATTGGTAGTGCTCAGGTTATTGATTTGGGTGTTGAAGTGGCGGTTGTATTAGACTCAGCTCAAAACTCGGGTGTTGTTATTTCAAACATTATTGACAGGGTTACAACATTTTTTAGTCCTGCGGTTAGAGGACTAGGACAAAATATTTTACTATCAGAATTAAGTAGAATCATCCAAGCTGAAAATGGTGTTATTAGTTTGACTGACATATCAATTAATGGTAAAGTGGGTGGACAATATAGTTCATCACAGACATCAATGCCTTATTCAGACGCAGCTACAAAGAAAATCTCTTTAACAGACAATACTATCTTTGCCGAACCAAATCAAATCTATCAAATTAGATTCCCATCTAAAGACATTGTAGTTAGAGTTAAGAATTATCAGACAACTACATTTAGTTGATGATTTATTTTATAATATCCTTTCTTATCTTATAGAAAATAGTGCATAAACTATTTATCAATTAAAAGAACAGGATGCCTGAAACAATTAGATTAAAAACACAGGTCGGGATTGACAGAGAAATTAATGTTCAATTGAACCAAGATTTTGAACAACTCGAAATACTTTCATTAAAAGTAAGGTCAGAAGATGTCTACACAAGAATGTGTGCTGACTACGGTGTTGTTGTTGGTCGTGTTGTTGCTAATGGTGGTTATGGTGTCCCAAATGTTAAAGTTTCGGTATTTGTTCCATTAACTGAGGAAGATGCTCAAAACGAAATTATTTCAACATTATATCCATATACATCATTAACTGATGTAAATGAAGATGGATATAGATATAATTTATTACCTTACGATATACAACACACAGGACACATTCCAACAGGAACATTCCCTACAAGAAATGATGTGTTGACAAACCCAGCCGTTATTGAAGTTTATGACAAGTATTATAAATTCACAGTAAAAACAAACGGAAGTGGTGACTACATGATAATGGGAGTACCCATTGGAAGTCACACTTTGGTTATGGATTGTGATTTATCGGACATTGGTCCTTTTTCACAATCACCACAAGATTTAATCCGTATGGGTAGAGCAAGTGCCGACCAATTAGACGGAGTTAATTTTAAGTCATCGGCAAACTTATTTTCTTTACCACAAATTGTTAATATTAATCAAAGTGTTGATATTAGTCCATTTTGGGGTCAACCTGAAGTATGTCAAATTAATATTGCAAGAAAAGATTTTGATTTGAAAAGTGTTGGAATTAATATTCAACCAAGTGCAATATTCATGGGTTCTTTAGTTACAGGTATTGATGATGAATCTGTTGAAAAAAATTGTAAACCACCAAGAGACATGGGTAACTTATGTAATCTATCGGTTGGACCTGGTGAGATTATAAGTGTGAGACAAACAATTAGACAAGACACTCAAGGAAGACCAATCTTAGAACAGGGTACATTACCACAAGGTGGTAAAGTTATTGATGGTGATGGTACTTGGGTTGTAGATGTACCAATGAATTTAGATTATGTCACAACAAATGAATTTGGTGAACAAATTTTTAGTCAAGACCCAACAGTTGGTATCCCAACAAAAGGTAAGTACAGATTCAAAGTCAAATACACACAACCAACTAATTTTGAATCACAAGAAATTAGACGTGGATATTTTTTAGTTCCAAATATTAAAGAATATGGTTGGGTTAATTCAGATGAGGACCCAGCATATATTGTTAATACTGGTGATACTAACTATCAAAAATTTATAGGTTCATATTATTTTGGAACCGAGTGGAGTGGATACACAAACCCAACAGAAGCCATTGCTTGTCGAGATACTTTTTATGAAATGCAGTATAATAAAGTTTATACTGTTGCTCAACATTATGATGAGTATAAAAAAGGTTTTAACAGGTCAAAATTTATAGGTATTAAAGAAATTACTGATAGTTCATGTGCTAGTGAAAATAACAAATTTCCAGCAACGGATGGAGTACAAAGTTTTGATTTCTTAGTATTTTTACTTAATATCTTATTACCTATTAACTATTATGTGATATTAGCATTATTACCTATCATTCACGTTTTAGCATTTATTTGGCCAATATTTCAAGTCTTAATTACTTTTGTATATGGTACCCTTGCTTATCTTGTTTATATTATTTGTGAAGCAATCAATTTAATACCTTTTGTTGATATAGGTAAATGTACCAAACCACCGTCATTTGGTGATATCTTTGATTCAATAAGAAACCCGTTTGTAAAAATTTCATTACCAAATATAAGTTATCCCGATTGTCAACTTTGTGATTGTGGTCAATCTGAAACACCACCAGCTGATAATGCTGAATCTAAAAAACTTATAGATGCGTCAACTCAATCAGCGGTTTCACCAAATGCAGATTTTTTTAATACTAGTAATTGGAATTCAACGGACACAAATATACAAAGTGCATTTGCGGGTGGTGGATATAGTTTACAAACTAAAAAATTACCAATATATCAAATAAAAAATAGTGGTTACAATTTTGTTAATAATTTACCAATATGGGAAACAATTAACAAATTTAACTTAAAGTCAAAGTATTTTGATTCCGATGTTTATCCTGGTTCAAATAGAATCAAAGTTCAAGTTGAACCAAAATTAAACTATGATGTAAACCCAAATTTATTTCACTATGATAATATCACAGCACTTATTGTTGACCCAGGTGTTCAAGAAACATTTACATCAGGACAACTTTTAAGTTTTCAACAAGCGTTATTATCAAAAGACCCCAACCCTAAGGCACCAACTACAGGTACAACAACAGGTATTACGGGTAAAACTGTACAAGGACAAACAATAACAATAAATTATGCTGACCCTACATCACCACTAACAAATCAAAGTGTTAATTATACTTTAAGTGGAGCGACAACAGCATCTACGGTTAGTTATAAATTTGCAACCGACATCGAGTATTTTCAAGTAATTACTGGAACAACTTATGATGATTTTATAACTTACAATTCAAGTACTTTAGGTTCAAGTCTAAAGAACCAAATTCAAGAACAAATAATAATGTTTAAGAATCAAGGTGTTGATGGTGCTGAACCATATTTTGACTATTTGAGTCAATGGTTAGGTGGCACTTTGGGTATTATATTCTTAGTAAGAGGTGTTGACCCCCACAGTGGAAGGAAGCGTATTAAGTATGATTTGTCAAGAATATTTGGATACAATAGTTGGGGGAATGTAACAGTAGAAAATGATTTCTTTTTGAACGTTCCTGTTCAAGTTGGATTAACAAATGTTAGACACAATGATTTTACCAACAACACTGAAAACCATTCTGGTTATTTGTATTATGATTCGTACACATTTACTGCGGGAACTCAGTATTCATCATATACAACAAACTTACAATCATATTATTCATCGTTAGATGCAACACAAAGAAATGTATTCGAGCCAACAACAACTGGTAGTACAACATTATTAAGTACGATGGTACAAGTTGGTACATCAGGTGAATTATTGGCAATACAAAAAACACCTAATGGTGTTGGATACAAAGGTAACGAATATATTGAAGGTGGTTCATATATTTGGTATGGTAACTACGCAACGGTTAATCCTTTTAATGGTGATAATAACAATGGTGTATTACCACAATTTTATTATGCTCCTGCGTATTCATTACAGAATATGACGATGTACAGTCAAAGAATGGTTATGAGAAGTGACCGTTTACCGACAGGAACACAACCTGAAATTTCTGGTAATAATCATTATGCGGGGCAAGCTTCGGTTACTTTAACTTATAGTTTAATAACTGATAATGGTAATGCTGCGACTGTATCAAGTGCATCAGGTGCTGGTGGTGTAAACGCTACTAACAATCCTGACATTGCAACGGGTGGTACTGTAAATAAGGTAATTGAATCATTCTCATGTGCTGGAATGGTTGACTTAAATTGTTATATAAACCAAAACGGTGAGTTTATTGTTTTACCAAGTACAAATGATTGTAATACAAATAATGGCGGACAAGTTTTGGTTAATGGATGTTATAGATTGGTGAATAAACCAATTCTTTCATTATTACCATTGGATAGTAATCATGGTAATAGTGATTATGTGTTACTTAGTCAGTGGTTAGAAAGATTCAGAATGAATTTTGCCATTTGTAGGGGTGTGTTATCGCACACGTTTGTAAACTCTTGGTTAAACGGTTCGTTATTTGCGTTCCCATTTGAATCAAGTGTTTTCTTTGATAAAAATAACAAACCATATAATAGAAAAGTTTCTACAAACATTATAACTGGTAATAAAGAAGTTAATTATTTATATTGTGGTGATTTATTGGTGTTTGAACCAAAATCAAATAACTTTTATTACCGTTCAAGTCCGTATGATGGTATCAACTTTGTTGGTTCAAGGGCAAATACGTTCTTCTCACAACCAGTGAACACGAAAGATTTATTGTTCCCAACAACATTGTTGGATATGGGCCCAAAATACGTTTGGCAAAGTGAGGTAAATAAAACACCAAACTACTTTGGTTACCAAATGAATAAATTTAATTCAACTACATGGAGTGACGATTCAAATTTGTTGCAGTTGTTTATTGTATCAAGATTGGTTAATCAAAACTTCTTACAAAGAATTATTGGTGGTGTATTTGGTGCTGGTGGTGTTGGTTCATTGTTTAGTAGAGACGAAGATAGAGTTGATGGTGATTTTGCTCAAATGTTACAAATCAATTCTCAGTATGGTGTAACACCATTTACCGCTGAGAACTACCCTGACGACCCAAATGTTGTTGGTGATAATCCAATATTTGTTGGAGCTGATAAAAATAAAGACCCTTTGTTTGGTGTGTTCTATAGTGGTTTTACAGCTGATAGAGATTTAATATCACCAAGAAGAATTGACAGAACATTAACTGGTACAACATTAATTGCTGATTACTTGGGTACCAAATCACAAGAAGTTCCATTCTTTAAATGGGCTAACAATGCTTGGGTTGGTGGTGAAAATACTATTTTTGGAAGTCAAAATAACTCATGGTATACTTACGGTGGAAACCCAACAGTTGAAAGTAAGAAGTATCAAGAGTTTGATAGAAGATTAAAACCATTTTTCCAAGGAAATAATAATTTATTAGAAAATGCTTATGGATACATCTACCAAAGAAATCCTGATGGTACTTATAATACCGTGGCATCAACACCAACAAACGAATATACTTTAACAAGTGCTCCTTGGTATTTTTACTTTGGTTTGAAAAAAGGAAAATCAGCAATGGATAAATACGTACAACAATACTTAGGAACCGAAACAAATGCCCAACAGTAATTTTGTAGTTGTAAAACCAAACTTAAGATATAAGTCAGCACCAAACACAGATATTAGTTTGCAAGCCGAAATATTGCAAACACAATCTGAAGTTATTGATTACGACAGAACGGTATCCTTAAACCTTGTTACAGTATTTGATGGTGAAAGACAAAAATCAACATCGTTCAGACCAACAATAAAAGTTTCATACATTTATGAAAACAATTTGGTTGGTTTTACAAACTATAATATTTTTAGAGATAATCTTTATTATATCAATCCTGAAAAATCATTAACAAATGGTATTTGGAGTGGATTACCCACTTATCAAGAATTTGAATTTGTTAGAACTGATATTGATAACCAACAGTTACCATTTGTTGTTAAAAGCGCTTCATCATACAATTGGAGTATTGTTATGACATATCCGTATGAAAACAATTATACGGTACCAATGCAGTATTTCTTTTCAAATGGTTCAAGTTTGAATCCGTGGATGTCAGGAGATGGAATACCATTCTCAATTACACAAGGTTCAGATAATGGTTTCCCTGTAATTCAGTTCACAACACCAGTTGCTCACGGATTAAGTGAAGGTGAATGGGTTGAACTTTCAATTAGTTATGGAACAATTAATACTTTCCAAGTTTATACATTGGGAAATGGAACTTTGGGTTCAGACGCTTACATTTTTAATTTAGCCAATGTTGGGTATACTGGTACAACATTTAATAGTGGTAATCAAGGTATATTAAAAAGAATTATTGATATTAATAATTCGGGTGAAACAAAATCAAGGTATTATGTGAGAATGCACAAGGTTATTACTAACCCTGAAGAATCTATAATTACAAATAACGGTTTTGAGATTAATCCATTCCAAGATTTAGGATTTTATCAGTTTTCATCTTTAACACCAAACAATGTTGGTAGAGTTGTTAATTTCCAAAGTTCAAAAACTTATAACGTAACCATGGCTCGTGATTTGGAAATCATTAACCAACAAGATAATAACAAAAAACCCGTAACACAAATTTTCGCATCATTCCAATTCAATGGATATATGGGTTGGTTCAACCAATTAAGAAAAGGTTGGAAATTTAATATGTTACCAGGGTCAACAAATCCTTGGTGGAGTCAAACAAATAATGATTCATTGGAAAATGTTACAACGTCCGCATATACAAGAACACAAAATGTTGGATTGGGTATTAACGTTACTTATGATTTTACAGTTAACTTACCAAGACATAGTGGTGATACAATGTATGGTGATTGGTGTGAATGGAATGACATAGAACAAGCTGAAAGGGTAATATCACCGTATATGAATAAGATGACATATTATTCAAAAGCGTTTAATATATCACCAGCAAACAATTCAAACCCTAATGGATATTATTATCAAACACATTATCCAATAACACTTAAGGTGTTTTCAGATTATACTGAAACCGCAGGTGCCAACTTAGTTGATGGTGTACCAAATTATGCTTATTTCAGCAATAACTCACAACAATTTATTTGGCGTGATATATACACTTATGGTTATGTAGATAGTTTAGGTAGGGGGGTTGATTATCCTTTCTTAAACGAATCACACTATCCTTTTACAAATGTACCTTTTAGACTTTATCCTGAAGGTGCGTCATTTGACATAACTGACTTGTATCAAGTTGTAGTTCAACCTTTAATCGATGGATGCGAATAAAATAAGAGTTGTTTTTGATAACCAAAATAAAGATATTGTTCTTCCATTAGAACAGATTTGGGATTTTGGTGGAACCCAAGATGCGATTGAAGAATATGAAACTTCAATCATTGAAAAAATTCTTAATAAAGGTGATGACTTTGAGGTTACAAGATTCGACCATGCCATTTACGATAACACAAAGACATCTTTGAATTATGAATTTTATTTACATCAAGGAAATGCAACAACCCCAACATGGATTAATTCATACCTTCCAAAGTTTTCAACCAATGAAGTTTATTATTTTGAAAGACCTTTTACAAAATCTTTTTGGAAGATTGATTTTTATGATAGCCCAACAACAAGAACACAAAAGGCTTACATCACAACAATCTTACCTGTTCAACAAGGATATTTAACACCAGCCGTGTTAAACAACACAACACCAGTAACAATTAAAAAACCAAAATACACTTTAGATTATATTGGTGATAAAGAAGGGTTCTTTATCTATTGGTTAAAGAAAAGAGACTTCTTAAATATAAATACATTTTACATGACAGCCAAATTCTTCGATGCCAACACTGGTCAGTTCATAAAAATGATGAGAGTTAAACAAAGTAATTTGGGTGGAGGAACAAGTTTCCCACCTGAAGAATATTTTTATTATAAAGTTGATTTAGATTATCTAACACAAACATTCAAAGTTTTTGATTTCCCAACAGGAAACAGAGTCGGTGGTATAACCAACCCCATAAAATGGTATGAATATGTAAACCCATAATGGAAACACAAGTAATGAGAATCAGGGTATCCCCTGAAGTATTAAAAACAATCGTCCATGATGTTACGTATTCAGGTGAGACTTATGGTGTTTATTCATCAATGACTCAAACCTTAACTGGTAATACAAACTACACATCACTTCTTACAGGACTTACGGTTCCAATTCTACTTATTCAAAATACTGTTGATGTTGGATACTATTCCACATTTGATGGAGCAATCTCACAACAAAATGTTGTTACCAATTTTATATTTTCATCAACCACGTCAAATCCTTATACGTGGAATGTTTATAATACCGCCGATATTGAATTTAATTCATTCTTGGAGTTATCACAATACACAATAGATTGGGGGGACGGTTCACCAATAGAACCAATTACGAGTTATACACCTAATTCTATTTCACATGTTTACGCTTCAAAACCAAAAAAATACACAATTACTTTATCACAATATAATCCTTGGGGTAATACAAAGGTAGAGAAAAAAATTCAAACACCATTTGTTAATGTACCAAATTTTAATCCACAAGGAACGGCATATTTTACACCAAATACGGGTTCTTGGTCGGCGACACCAATATCTTATGATTATATATTCACAGGTGATGCTGTTAATTTAGTTGTGGACCAAGTATCATCCGCATATGTGACAGTACCATTTACCGTTAGTGGATATACATCATCAAGATTAACCGAGTTAGCGTTGTATGGAACACCAAAATATAAATTATTGGTTCCTATACAAAAAAATAAACTTGATTATGGTATTATAACAGAGATAAATTTAGTGTATACCGCTTACACAATTCAGAATGTGGATTACTATGATTATGCCAATGGGGACACAATTTACTTTATACAATCGTCAGGTTTAGATGAAGATTGGATGGTTCAAGACCCATTAGTAAAAGATGAATTACTTTTAGGAATAATTTCTCAAGCAGAAGTACAATCAAATGTATTTATAGAGAGAGGAAAAAACTCAGCCTATGAAAGAGTCCAAAGAATAGGTGAGGTTGACAACCTTGGAGATTTAATAAATTATGGATATCACTTTTTTAACGTAACATAAAATGGCAACAGGAACATACGGAACCATAAGACCGGCTGATGTATCACCCGAAGATGTGCAAATCATCATGAACTACACTCCTTCAAGAGATGTAACGGATAATTTCGTCCTAACACAATTGGATGCGACATCTATTTTAAGACCTTATTTCAACAATGCTGCTACAGGTGGTAATACAAATGAAATACTTGGTGGATTATATAATCTAAGATTACCAGCCGAAACATTTACTCAACTTGGTATATACACATTGTATATTAGACCAGCTGAAATCAGAACATCAATTACAGATTGTGGTGTTTTATCGGCACTTCCAAACGTAAAAGGTATTGTAATTGATTTATCAAACGTACCTAATCAATTTGTTAATAAGTTTATTGCACAAGGACTTGTTGGATATAGAGTTGAATACTTAAATGCTGATGGCAGTAAAATACCTAATTTCTTTAGAATTGTTACATCAAACTTTTATTGTGAACCTGTTGTACAGAATTTAACAAATACACAACAAAAGGCTGTTAGATATAGATATACTGAAGGTCAGACTAATTTAGTATTTTGTACTTTATCACCAAGTTCATCACCAACAAACAAACCAAACGCAACACCGTTTATTGGACAACCAGCTCAAAGTATTATTTTATCAAACACTTATTTTAATCCTTTGACATTAGAGGTTCAAGTATCTCAATATGATATCGATACATTAGGTATTGCGCTTTATGGTAACCAAACTAAATCAATGGAAGATGGTATCTACACAATTTACGATACTCAAAATAATATCTACTCACAATTTAACCTTTATGAAATTAAAGATGACTTTAATAATCTTCTTTATGAGGTTAAGGAAAATAGAAATCAAAACATTGATTTCAGCAAGAGTTACACTAATATCACAGGACAATAATGACTAAGAAGTACATCCCTATTGGCGCGTCAGGAGCACAAACACCATTTGATAATTTGGTGGGTAATCAGACTGTGCAGGGTGGTGGACTTACACAAGGTAATTTTGAATGGAGTTATGGTATCAGTGAAAAGAACAATAGAAACTTTAATATTGGGGTATTCCAATTACCAGTTTCATTGGAAAATTTGAATTTAGATTCAATTAATCAATCAAGAGAGTTAATTGCTAAAGAATATCGAGTTTATCCTAACTTTGATTTATCAAACGTTACAACATTTACAATATTTGGTTCCTTACAAAAAAGATTCGAAGTATCTGTTCAAAGAATAATTAACTTTTTCCCTGCGGGTATTGAAATTGACCTATTTTATTATGATTTTACAAGTGGTAATACTGCGACAGGTATAACATACAATTCAGTTTCAAATGAAACTGAACTTACGATTGATGTTGCGAGAATTAAAAACCCATTCTCATTAGATTATTCAGTAAATTCAAAAGTTAATTTACAAAATAGAGAACAAGAGTTTTCACCATTAAGAGATTTAACAAACACGTATAGAAACTATTCATTAGTTGTTGATGATATTCCATATCAAATTATTGATTTAACACCATCAAATAGTTTGTATACTGGTATTATTAAAGTAATTGTTATTGGTAATCCATTTAGTGGTGTAAGTACAACTGACAAGTCATTAGTGATTAGACCAAATGATTATTATGTTGAAAAAGCATTTTCTGAAAATTTTGATGAGGTTGAAAAATTCTTATTAAATAGGTTGGCTCAACCACCATATACGGCAACATTTAATGTTCCTATTCAAACTGATGGTGGTCCTGTTGAATTACAAACGGCAACTGTAACTTGGCCAAAAGATGGTTTATGGAACTTGGATATTAGAACACCTGGTTTCACAACTTATCTTGAACAATTAAATATTATTGGTGTTGATTTTGATGCGTACAAAACAAACCTAATCGCCAGATTCATGGTGACTGAATCTTTATTGGAGTTTGATACACCTGACCACAAAGTTGCTAAAGTGTTACAAATTTACGGTAGAAGTTTTGACCAAATTAAAATATTCATAGATGCGTTGGCATACATGAACTCTGTAAATTACACTCCAGGTAATGATATACCTTCAATGTTGTTGAAAAACTTGGCTGAAACATTAGGATGGGCTCCGAATATTTCACCAATCACAAATGAAGATTTCTTAAATTCTGTTTATGGTGCAACTGGTGTTACACAATACGCAGGTTTTTCTAGAGAGTTGACACCATCAGAATTAAACTATCAGTTTTATAGAAATTTAATTCTTAATTCCGCCTACTTGTTCAAATCAAAAGGAACAAGACGTTCAATTGAATTTACCTTAAGATTAGTTGGAGCTCCGGATGCTTTGGTTGAGTTTAACGAACATGTTTATGTTGCTGACCAAAGAATTAATATGAGAGAATTTAATACACAATTCGCTCAAATTACTGGTGGAACATATGTTGAAGATATTACAACATATAATTCGGGAGTTACATTCTCAATTTACGGAACACAATATAGTGCGTTTACTTCAAATACCCAAACTTATTTGGTTACTGAAACAAGAGATGCTTATCCTGTTGATGAATTTGGTTATCCACAAGCACCTGTCAATACTGAAAATTATTTCTTTGAAAAAGGTGCGGGTTGGTTTGAATCTACACCACAACACAGAAGTCCTGAAGTTGTGAATCAAACATCATCAGTCTTCACAGGTAATAGTCCAAATGTTCAAACAACTTTACAACCATTTAGTTATGGTCAAGAATATTTTGATAGATTCAGAAATTTCCCATACATGAATTTGGGATTCAACTTGAAATTGGTACCTGATAATAAGAAGAGTTGGCAACCACCTGTATTCAGAGTGAGTACCCAATCAGGGTATAATGCTTATTATGTGGCACCATCTGATAATTTGGTATTAAACGCCAAGAATGTTGATTTATTCTTAAACCCTAGTCAAGGTATATTATATAATGTTTGGTCCATGTCCAAAAATTATAACTACCCAATACCAAATACTGGTATGACACCAACGTATCCAAGCTATGGAAGTTATGATTGGACGTTTATTAATCCACAACCAAACAAAAAGACTTTCTTTGAATTTGCTCAAACGTTTGTACAACAAACAATCAACGCCAGAACAAGATGGTATTCTACTGATGGTAAAACAAGTGGATATCCTGATTTGTTGAATATCTACTACAACTATTTGTTATCAGAACAAAATGTTGGAATACCAAATGATAATTTTACTTATCAAAAACTTATTGAGTATGTTGATGGTTTGGGTCCATATTGGATTCGTTTAACCCAACAAATGGTTGCGGCATCCACAATTTGGAATACTGGAACTAGATTGGAAAACTCACCACTTCAAAGACAAAAATTTGTGTGGAGAAGACAGAGTGGTTGTCAATTGGTTCCTGTGACTAATGACCCATGTTTGGCTCAAGGACAATTGTTTAGTTATGATTGTACTTCAGAGACTGCAACTTGCGCTATCTATCCTTGGATTGGAAATCAAATATCGGATGTTAGTTCATTCTCACAAGTATTATATAGTGTATTGTACAATTACTTAAATTCCCAAGGTTATCAATTATCTGACTGTTTAACAAACACATTATATTCACAATGGTATGTTGATGTTAGAATTGATGGTACCCAATTAATCCAAAGTAAATTCTTTGAAGGATATGGAACATCTCAAGTTCCAACCAATAATCAATGGAAAGCCGCATTGTTATTTAATTTATCACAATTAATTAATGATGGGTATTATTTCTACGTAAATGGAAATACTGTAACCGTATATAATTTAACTTGTGTTGGTACTACAAATGTAAGTACCTTACAAATAAACGTTGGTGTTAATATAGACATTACTTGCCAATAAATTAAAATTTAATATTTAGAAATAACAATGGCATTTCCAGTAATAACAATAATATCTTGTGATACATCAACTCCCTATGAAGTTACTTATGCGGGTCCAGTATTAGCAAATGGTATTATTTACTCATTTACTTTTACAGGTTCATTACCAAGTGGATGTTATCAATGTATTGGTGTTGTAGGTTCATCACCAGTAGACACCGTTTCAACAGTAAATCTGTTTGGGTATGCTGATTGTCCTTCATGTCAGTTACTAAATGTTACCCCAACTCCAACACCAACGGTAACTACAACACCAACAGTAACGCCAACTGTAACGCCAACAGTAACTATAACACCAAGTGTTACTCCATCAAATTACCCAACTCCAACACCAACATTAAGTGGTGTTTATAATGGAAACGCTTTTGCATATACATTAAACATTACGGGTACTTGTGTATCTACCTTGGGTGCCATTGAAATCACAGCGTCAGGTGGAACAACACCATACACTTTTGATTGGTATAGTCCTAACTTGGGGTTAGGTGCTTATAAAGATAACTTATCAGCAGGTGTTTATTATATTAGAGCCAACGATTCAACAGCACCAATTAATAACCAATTTTATATTACGGCAATCATCACAAATTCTTTTGGTGTTGATTTTATTAATATAACAAACACAACTTGTGGTTTAGATAACGGTAGTATGACCGTTTCTGCGGATACAACTGATTTGAATATCACGTATTACATTTATAATAATGGTAATTTAATTTCAACACAAAGTACCAATAATGGATTGGCAATTTTTGATTCATTATCGGCAGGAACTTATTCAGTTACAGCGGTTAATGGTGGGGGTTGTACAGCAACTACTGATACTTGTATTGTTTACTCATCAAATACTTTAGATTTTGGATTCTATATTGTAAATGATACACAATGTGCTAGCCCAACAGGAAAACTTTATGTGACAGGTGTTACAGGTAACTCTCCATTTACATATTTGTGGAGTGACGGAACAACAGGAACATCAATTACTGGTTTAACTAAAGGAATTTACACTTGCACAGTAACTTCAGGTGATGGATGTGTTCAAACAAAGTCGGCATCTGTTGATTATGTACCTTCAGTTGGATTAGGTTCATGGAGTGCACAAACACCAAGTTGTTTTACATCAAACGGAGCGCTATTACTGACAATCACAGGGGGAACGGGTCCGTATTTCTATTCAGGTTCAAATGGAACCTTTGCCGTAACATACGCACAAGATTATTTATTCAGTGGATTATCCGCTGGTGTGTTTAGTGTGTTGGTTACAGATGCGGCACTTTGTAAAATCCAATTTGATACTGTAATACAGACACCAAATTCTTTTTATGATGTACAAATTAATACAACCAATTCCACTTGTAGTAGTACAGATGGAAAAATATCAATTTCATTAGTCGGTGGTTCAGTTCCTTATACATATACGTTAGTAAAACCTGATTCAAACACAATTAGTATTGCATCTAATTCTGAGGTTCAAACATTTATTAATTTATCAAGTGGGGACTACACAGTATTTATTCAAGACGGTACTGGATGTTCGTATTCTCAAGGAGTGTCAATAATAGCTGAAAATTTATACACAGTAACAACATCATACACTGGTGGAACTTGTAGTAATAATGATGGAGAGATTAATTTATTATTATCTTCAGGTGGAACTGCTCCATATCTATATCAATTAAGTGATGGTTCATCAATTAATTCTTCATCATTAAATGTCACGTTTAATTCATTGACATCAGGAACTTATGGATATACTGTAACAGATTCAAATGGTTGTACACAAACAGGAAATGTTACAATTCCTATTTCATCTAATATTAATTTTTCATTATATCCTACAACTTGTGGAACAGGTGACACGGGAACAATAACAGCCTTAATTACATCAGGTGAACCACCGTTTACATTCTTGTGGTCGGATAATGTGTCATTAAATCCACAAAACATATATGTTTCGGGTCTTACAGGGGGCACTTACTCTTTGACCATCACTGATAGTAACAATTGTGTCCAAACAAGATACACAACAATTAGTTGTAACGCGATTCAATCAACATATCAAATTTATACGATGTGTGAAACTGAATTTATTTTTACATCAGGAACACAACGTGGAATTCTTCAAATGTTAAATGAAGGGTATAATGATTTAACAATAGGAAACACAAATTGTCAATTAAGTGCTGCAACTTATGTTGCTGAAGTTGTTGTGAGTGGTATAACATATCAACAATCGTTTTATACAGGAACGACCTTATTAGATATTCCGACAGACCAAAATTGGTATGATACGGTTGAAGCCTTATTATTAACAGTACCTGGAGTATCTGCAGTTTCTGTTGATACAACATCAAGTGTTATAACAATTCAAACTGAGGGTGACCTCGCAAATCAACAAGTGGTTATTGATTTGATAATTCAATATGACATTAATTGTGAATCGTAATGGCAAGAATACAGATTGATTCGATAACTGGAGCGTCACCATATGATGTTTATGTTTCAGACGTTTATGGAAATAACACAACTTTTATTGGTACCATAGGAAGTGCGGTACCACCAACACAATATTATTATTTACCAACAATATTTAATTACGCACCTGCAATCATGTTAACAATAACGGATTCAAATGGGTGTGAAAAATTTGAAATAATTGAGTGTAGATATGGTTGTGGTTTCGCAATACAAATTGTTGCTGCGGATTGTATTTTCACAATTGCAATTGACAATCCTGCTTGTACATTTGACACAATTTTGTATTAACATTTAAAAATGTCAAATTAATATTCCATAAACTACAATGTCATTGTATTTATTAAGAAATTAATTATAAAAATGGGGCAAATTTTTGATATTATCGTAGTTAATGAGGCGAGCGGATGTTTAAATGCGGTAACAAGTCAATATAACATTACTGGATGTAATCAAAACATAGTTGTAAAATTTAATGGGACAAATAATGCTGTTGGACCATTTGATATATATGTTGGTTCTACAGGAACTACAGCTGTTTACAGTGGTGTTACAAGAACAGAAATGATATATGGTGTTGTATTAACACTTACAGACCCATCAGCTTTCTGTGGTACACCAACACCAACACCGACACCTACTCTTACTCAAACTCCTACTAATACTCCTACTCTTACTCAAACTCCTACCAATACGCCATCACCAACAGCCACTTTAGGTTTAACACCTACGGCTTCTGAATCACCAACACCTACAGTAACACCTACGGTTACTCAAACACCAACATTATCACCAACGGTATCACCTACGAATACCGCAACACCATCAAGCACTGTAACACCAACAAGTACTGAAACTCCAACACCAACTCAGACACCAACTAATACAAATACACCATCAGTAACAATTACATCAACAAGTACTGAAACTCCAACACCAACCCAAACACCAACAAATACTGAGACACCAACTCAAACACCTTCAGTAACACCAACAAATACTGAGACACCAACTCAAACACCTTCAGTAACACCAACAAATACTGCATCAGTAACACCAACAAATACTGAGACACCAACCCAAACACCTTCAGTAACACAAACTCAAACACCTACAAATACACCAACAAATACTGAGACACCAACATCTACAGTAACACCTACACTTACTCAAACTCCAACCAATACTGCGACTGTTACTCCAAGCAATACTGCAACAGTAACGCCATCAGTGACTGAAACACAGACACCTACAGTAACACCTACTCTTACTCAAACTCCAACCAATACTGCAACAGTAACACCAACAGTTACTACGACTCCAACTGAGACCGCAACAAATACGCCAACTCCAACTGAGACCGCAACAAATACACCAACACCAACTGAGACAGTAACACCAACTCCAACAACAACACCAAATAGAAACTTGATAGTATCAAACTTCAATACTAGTGGTGGTATGAGTATTACATTCTTAACAGAATTAGGATTTACGATTAGTAATTATGTACCACCAGTTGATTTTGGTCAAAGTAAAAATGCATTCCATACTACAATTTCTAGTGGAAATACGTTAGATGTATTAACAAGTGGAACAACTAGAGGTACTTTACAATTAATTGTTAATACAAACTTAATAGATACTAATACTTTAGATGCTGGTAGTACATGGAATATAGTATTTAATACTGGATTAACTGAAAATGATTTGGTAGAAATTAGATTGATTGACGCTCCAACGCCAACACCAACACTTACACCAACAAATACTCAGACACCAACAGTAACGGCAACAGTGACTGAGACACCGACAAATACACCAACGGTAACTGCGACGGTAACTGAGACACCAACAAATACGCCTACTTTAACTCAGACACCAACAAATACACCAACATATACTCCATCGCCAACACCAACGGCACCACCTTTCCAAGCTTACTTATTTATTGATAGAAATAACGCAACAATAAGGACAGCATTGGCAAGTTGGATGAGTAGTCAAGGTAGTGCTTTTATAGGGTTTAACTTAGGTACACCATCGACAACTCAAGCTACATTTGATTCGCAAATGAATGCTTATTTTGCTTATAGTGGTTGGGGGGTTTCTGAACCAACTATTTTAACCGCACCAATTTCAACAACAACTGGAGGTAATGATGTTTGGGGTAATCCAATAACTGCGTATAAATTCCAAACAATACAAGTACCAAGTGCTACTGTCCCACCGGCAGAAGTTGCGTGGTATACATGGGTTGTTGCAACAGGAATGACTAACGGTCAAAAATACTCAACAATTAAAAACGGAAACGCCAACCCACCAGCGACAGATTTAACGGTTAATTCGGTGTTAAACGGGTTGATTGTGAATTATAGTGGCTCAACAAATATACCAGCTGGTACATATAGAATATATACCACAAAGAGTTCACCAGGTTCAAACATTACTAATGGTGGAAATAACTGGTATTTCCAAGGAGGAACACTTGTTAATGTATAAAAAATAATAACTTAAAAAAATAAATAACTATTTATAGTAACATGAGCTTTGAATATATAAACCCAATATCGTCAGTAATTGTACAAGCACCAAATTCAGTCTATAGAGATAATGATACAGGAACTAATTTTAGTGTTCTTGGAATTGGTGGATACATGGAAGTTTACAATCTATCTGATTTGGATTGGGTTATTCCTAATGATATATTAATAAATGGTGGTCCGGTTTTATATTCTGGAAACTCAATACCTATTAGTTTTACTTATTTAACACCTTATTCGGCACCAAATACTCTTAATATTAATAACGATAGTATTTCTTCAGGTAGAAGAAGGTTGGGTATGCAAGTATACGTTAATGAGACGGATACTGTTTATCAATATACAATCACAGGATATACATCATTATGGAATGCCGCAGAAACCGCTGGTTCAATTGTTAGTACAGGTACCGCTTATGAGGTATACGATGATACTCCACAAGGTGCCGCTTTTATTAATGTATGGACTGGCTCAACAATTGAAGGTGTTAGTGGTGTTACAAAGGCAAATGCTAGATGGCAAATATTTTATGGTAGTGATGTTCAAATTACTGGTGGAACATATTTTTCAGGAACATCAGATTTACAATTATACAATAGTACAGGTGGTACCATTACAATTTCAGGTTTTACAGCACCTATTACGGGAGGAACATATAATAGTGGTTCTCAAACATTAACACTTAATAGTGCTAATGGTAGTAGTGTTAATATAACAGGGTTTACAGCCGGTGGTGGTACTATCACAGTAGGTGATGGTACAAACTCATATAGTGGTGTTACAGGAATGACCTTTAGTGGTGCTACTGTAACTGATAATGGTGGTGGAAGTATTACAGTAACAATTACAGGTAGTACTGGAACTAGTGGTACTTCAGGTACATCAGGAACTAGCGGTACATCGGGAGAATCGGGTACATCGGGAACTTCGGGAGAATCGGGCACTAGTGGTACATCAGGAACTAGCGGTACATCAGGTTCAAGTGGAGTATCTGGTACTAGCGGGACTAGTGGTATTGGTTTTAATTGGGTTGGACAATGGAATAGTATAACACCTTATGGGATAAATGATGTTGTTTATTATTCTGGTAGTAGTTATATAGCTATTACAAATATATCGTCAGCACAAAATCCACCTGACATTAATAATGATTGGGAATTAATGACCGCTGGTGGTACTGGCTCAAATGGAACTAGCGGTACATCAGGAACTTCAGGTGAAAGTGGTACATCAGGAACTTCAGGTGAAAGTGGTACATCAGGAACTTCAGGTGAAAGTGGTACATCAGGAACTTCAGGAGAAAGTGGTACATCAGGAACTAGTGGAACATCAGGAGAAAGTGGTACATCAGGAACTTCAGGAGAAAGCGGTACATCAGGAACTTCAGGTGAAAGTGGTACATCAGGAACTTCAGGAGAAAGTGGTACATCAGGAACTAGTGGAACATCAGGAGAAAGTGGTACATCAGGTACTTCAGGAGAAAGCGGTACATCAGGAACTTCAGGAGAAAGTGGTACTTCAGGAACTAGTGGAACATCAGGAGAAAGTGGTACATCAGGTACTTCAGGAGAAAGCGGTACATCAGGAACTTCAGGTGAAAGTGGTACATCAGGAACTAGTGGAACATCAGGTGAAAGTGGTACATCAGGTACTTCAGGAGAAAGCGGTACATCAGGAACTTCAGGAGAAAGTGGTACATCAGGAACTTCAGGAGAAAGCGGTA
>Ga0209296_1000755_pt1 | contig 27416 bp, 18 predicted proteins | sample S_130206_EF_Meta_FD_187319 | JGI IMG/M metagenome (GOLD analysis project Ga0209296, IMG submission 187319) | Freshwater microbial communities from Lake Simoncouche, Canada to study carbon cycling - S_130206_EF_MetaG (SPAdes) (version 2) | ecosystem: Environmental > Aquatic > Freshwater > Lake ... | reverse complement strand
CAATTGTTAGTTTTAGAAGGTAAATTGAAAGGTAAAAAAATAGCTGCAATATGATCCCAGTAGATAGTTTATTATATAAGATTGATCAGAAACTAAATAAACTATCCACTAATGAGCATCAAGAGATCCCTGTAGAAGATAAGATCTTAGCATTGAATGAAGCTCAAATTAAGCTGATAAAGCAAAAGGTTGATGGGTTTAGTACAGTTTCTGGATTAGGTATGGATTCGTTTAAGAAGCGTTATGAAGACTTACAAAGTCTTGTACAGCCCTATAACCACCAACCTCTTCCTTTAGTATTGAAGAATGCTGAACTAAATCAATGGTTTGCATATCTACATGTTCTTACTCCTCAGTATATGTTCTATATAGATAGTTATATATTAGCTGATAAAGGAAGATGTGTAGATAGAAAGATATGGATTAATAGAGATCTTGCTAAGCATGGTGACTTACAGTTTTGCTTAAACAATGTCCACTACAGACCTTCTTTTGAATACCAAGAAACATTCAACTTTATATCTTCTGATGAGATCTCTGTATTTACAGATGGTACATTTATACCTAAGGATATATATATCTCTTACATGAGATATCCTCAATATATAAATAAGACAGGATATATCATGCTTGATGGCTTACCCTCATTCGATCAGGATTGTGAACTTGAACTATACCTAGAAGATGAACTATTAGATTTGACAGTACAAAACTTGGCTATGTATACAGAAAACCAAAGTGCTGTTCAAAGCTCAATTTATAGAATACAAACAAACGAATAATTTTTAACAATTAAATATAAAGCAAAATGGCTGATTTTTCCCTAACCACCCTCTTTGTTGTACCAGTAGGAAATACATTACCTAGCTCTGGCTCAACACAGAATTTAACAGCTGGTCAAGTAGGAATATTCCTAAGTGACTATAGTGTTGCCACAGCTGGTAACATTGCTGGTTCCCCTTACTTTTATGTAGCTCAAGGTAGAACAAACACGTATTTACAAGGTTCTAAGCGTTCAGACAAAATCTCTGGATGTCCTGGTGGATCTTCTTGTAAGACTAACGTAACTGAATGGTACAAGTCTACTGGCTGTGCTACTGTTGTAAATCAAGTAACTGATGTAGTTGACTTCACAGTTAAACCTGGTGAGATCGTTACATTAACTTTACGTGGTTTCTCTAGCTACTTGAACACATTGTACTTCAATGGTTTCACTCGTTCTGTAACAGTAAACGCTCCATGTTTAGAATGTGGTGGTGATCCTTGTACAGACGTAGATGTTCCAGCTTTGATTGATTCATTAATCTTAAAGTTAGAAGAACATGCACCTGGTGATAACCCAGACAACATTTACTTGACTCAGTTCTATCAGTTCCAAAGAATTGGTAACGATTCATCTGCGTTGTTACGTATCACTGGTAAACCTTTGACTGCTTATGGACAACCTTGTGACGTTGCTGCATTCCCTTGGGAGTATGACAGATTCTACTTTAGAACTTTCATCTTCTCTGGTCCAGCTACAACTGCTGACTTTATTGTTGACGATCCTTGTAATAGAGTTGCTCAACCTGTAATCACTCAACGTTCTAACTATCCTGCTGGTACTTCTGCTGAGGTTCAACAATTAGAAAAGAACTTCTATAGCTACCAAGCTGGTTACTTAAAGCATTTATACAGAATGAATGGTTACAACGAGAACTTTGAGTCTTGGGTAACTGATGGTACAATCTATGATTTGTATTACATCAAATTCAATGAGTATGATAAATCTGCTTACCAATGGGGTGACTACATCATGGAAGATTCAACTGTAATCATTGCTGTTCCTAACAACCAAACAACTGCTATCGAAGCTATCTTAGAAGCTGGTTTAGGAACTGTTGCAGGTGACACAACTTGTCTTACTACTACTAGTACTACAACTACTGTATGGCCTAGCACTTCAACAACAACTACTTTGATCCCTTAAGGAAAAAGGTAGCATCATATTAACCTATGCCAGAGGGTGAGAGGATATCTCAAATCCTCTGGCATTTTTATTAAAAAAAATCATGACATTAGATTTTTTAGTAATTAATACTTACACCACTGAGACATTAGCAATAGCTGATACTTCTGTATATGATACAGATCCACCAGTTGTTACTGCTCCCACTATGCAAATCACTGTACCTGGTTACACTTCTCCTGTTGCTATTCCTTTTAATGTTCAACAAATAAATACTTATAACTCAATTATATTGGGTTTAACTGTTTTTCCTGATACAGCTCCTTTACCTGATGGTGTGTATTTCATGAAATATTCAGTTGCTCCCTCTACTGTAAACTATGTAGAAAAAAACATAATGCGTACAGCAGTTATACAAGAAAAGTTTGACAGTGCATTTATGAAACTTGACATGATGGAATGTGATTCAGCTATAAGAACCCAAGCAAAAGTAGTTTTAAGTAGTATCAACTTTATGATTCAAGGCTCCATAGCAGCAGCTAATAACTGTGCTATTGATACAGCCAACAAATTATACATGCAAGCTAACAGACAATTAGATTATTTTATTGCAAACCAATGTGGTTGTACAGGAAACAACTATATAATTAATTTTCCTTAATATGGCAAACTGTAGAGACTGTGGCATGAAGGTAGGATGTGGCTGTCAATTAATTAATGGCCTATGTTCAGCATGCAACAATAAACTTAAAACTGCTACAAATAGAATAAAAAATGTTATCACCAAGATTAACAAATTGTGTAATCAATGGTAGTATTCCAGCTACATTGACAAGAATTGATGAAAGACTGACTTACTGGGCAAATCGCCAGTATAACAATATTATATTCTCTATGAATAATTGTATTCCTGGAGAAGTAATTGATGATCTATTAACTTACAAACAAATATTAACATACAGACTTTGTAACACAACCTATGCTATGGTATGTGGTGTTCCTACTGATTCTCAGATTATAAGTAGAGTTATAGTGTTAATTAATAAATAAATTATAAAATGCCAGAAGATACCACTACTACTAGCACTACAAGTACAACTTCTACCATTACAACAACAAGACCTTGTGATGCCTGTTATAATGGATGTGTACAAATTGTATCTGATCAATGTGTTAGATATACAGGTCTTGACAGCATCCCTTTAGATATAACATATGGAGATAACCTTCAACTTGTATTAGATAATATAATTACTAACTTAGTTCCTCTCTTAACTGGAGAAGGAGATAAGATTCTTATATTAGAAAGCATACGTTGTGCAATTGTAAATGGTTATTTACCCACTCCAAGTGAAGCAAATACTTGGACATCTGCACAGTTGTTTAATGCTTTAGTACAAGTAGTTTGTGATTTACAAACTCAGATTGATGCAGTTGATGCTGAAATAGCTATACTAAATGCTAACTATGATATTGATTGTTTGACTGGTGTAACAACTAGCTCAGATACGCATGCTATTGTCCAAGCTATCATAACAAGACTATGCGATACTATAGCTGATCTTGCTGCTCTTGAACTTGATGTAGCTACAAACTATGTTAAACTATCAGACCTTGATGCTTTGATTGCAGCTTATTTAGCTAGTCAAGCAGGAGGGGGAGGTACACAAGAATATTTAAAAATGATTCCATTTGTAGCATATGAATATTATGGACCATTGAGTAATTTTGATGGATCAGGTATTGGTATTCCAAGTCTTGGTTTCTATAAGGTGTATCTATGTAATGGTCTTAATGCCACTCCTGATAAAAGAGGACGTGTTGCTGTTGGAGCTATTGATAATGTTCCTCCTATTAACATTGGTCTTGATGCGTCTGTAAATCCTGTATTTGTTGGAAATCCAAACTACGCATTATTCACCACAGCAGGTGCAAATAGTGTAGTACTTCTTTCATCACAAATGCCTTCTCACTCACATACAGGAACTGGTACAACAACTGTTACATTAAATGATCCTGGTCACTTCCATCTTGTTGGTAATACACCAGAAGGTTGGAGTGGTTCAGGTAGTATTGGTATTGTAAATAGAACTCCTAAGAATGTTCAAACTACAACTAGTACAACTGGAATAACAGTTACTTCTAATACTCCTGGTAACGTAGCTATTGGAATTGACAATACAGGTGGTGGACAAGCTCATGCAAATATCCAACCTGTTATTGCTGCGTATTACATAATGTATATTCCTTAATTTATTTAAACTAATAATAAAATGGCTTGCACTCCTGGCGATCCTTGTTACAACGCATATTATCATCCAAATGAAAACTCTGGATGCTTTCCTTGTGAAATTACAGCAAATCTTGTTATATATAATGGACCTAACCTTCCTTGTTCAGGAATACAAACTGGAGATAATTTAGATTGTGCCCTAGCAAAAATAGATGATGCTCTTTGTAATGGTGTAGTTGGTCTTAATGGAACAGCAGGTACATCTGGTATAACTGGCTCTTCTGGTAGATCTGGAACTAATGGAACATCTGCAACCTCTGGTACTACAGGTCCTTCTGGATCAAGTGGTACTGCAGGTACATCTGGAATTACAGGTACATCTGGAACATCATCAAATGGTTCTAGTGGCACAAGTGGTTCTTCTGGTAGAGCTGGTTCAAATGGAACTAGTGGTTCTGCTGGTGTAAGTGGTACAGGTGGTACAAGTGGAACTTCTGCTTCTAGTGGTGTTTCAGGTACTGATGGTTCAAATGGAACTTCTGCTACTTCTGGAACTGCTGGAGTAGATGGTAGTTCAGGTACTAGTGGACGTGATGCTACAGCAGGTACTTCTGGTCAAGATGCAACATCTGGTACAAGTGGAAGTTCAGGCACCTCTGCTTCTAGTGGATTAACTGGTACAGCTGGTACAGCTGGAACATCTGGCACTTCAGCATCTTCTGGAACTGCAGGTCAAGATGGAGATAGATATTTAACAACTTCTACAACTTCTTTATTAATAGGAGCAGGATCAAAGAGTTTAACAGTAGGAACAGGACTAGCATATAGTATTGCACAACCAGTCATCATAGCATATGATGTAAGTAATACAATGCAAGGATCTGTTACCTCTTACAATAGTGGAACAGGTGCATTAGTGGTTAATGTTACTACCATAGTAGGTGCAGGAACTTATGCTGCATGGACAGTAAATCTTTTTGGTGCAGCTGGTGGTAATGGTACATCTGGAATAAATGGTACCTCTGGTACAGCTGGCACAGCTGGTACGTCTGCTTCTTCAGGATCTTCTGGTTCTTCAGGGTCTTCTGGTACTGCTGGTACCACAGGTACGTCTGGAACTAATGGAACTACAGGAACCTCTGGATCATCAGGATCATCAGGATCAACAGGTACATCAGGTACTGCTGCCACTTCTGGTACAAGTACTGGTACAAGTGGTACAAGTGGTGTAAATGCAACTTCAGGTACATCAGGTACAAATGGTACTTCAGGAACTGCAGGTACAAGTGGAGTAAGTGTAACAGGTGCTTCTGGATCATCAGGTACCTCAGGGTCATCAGGCTCCTCTGGTTCTTCTGGTACTTCAGGTACTTCTGCTTCTTCTGGGTCAAGTGGGTCAAGTGGATCTAGCGGATCAAGTGGATCATCTGGTTCTAGTGGAACAAGTGGAACATCTGGAGCTAATGGTGCTGCTGGTTCTTCTGGTACATCAGGTGCAAACGGAGCTACTGGTACATCAGGAACGAGTGGTGCAAATGGTGCAAATGGTTCTTCTGGTACTTCTGGAACTTCTGGTGCTAATGGAGGAAATGGTTCATCAGGAACATCAGGTGCTAATGGTACTAGTGGTTCTTCAGGGTCTTCTGGTTCTTCTGGTTCTTCAGGATTAACAAATGGTACTTCTGGAATTTCTGGAACTTCAGGATCTTCTGGAAGCAGTGGTTCTTCTGGTTCAAGTGGTTCTTCTGGCTCAACTGGAACATCTGGATCTAGTGGTTTAACTAATGGTACTTCAGGAACAAGTGGTTCTTCAGGTTCTTCAGGAACTTCAGGATCTAGTGGATCTTCTGGATCTTCTGGATCTAGTGGTAGTAGTGGATCTTCTGGTTCAAGTGGTGCAGGAATTGGTACTGGTACTACAAATTATGTAGCCAAATTTACATCAGCTACCACTGTAGGTAATGGTATTATTACAGATGATGGAGCTGAAGTTCATATATCAGGTGGTAATGATCCTTTAAGAGTTTATGGAGTAGAGCCATATGTTAATATTCAAGCAACAGGATTAACAAATTCTGCAGGTCTTAGAATGTATCCAACAGGTGGATTTGGTGCGTATGTTGGTAATTATGCAACAGGAGGATTAGTTTTAGTAGCTGCAAATTCAGAATCAGCTTATGTATCTGGCAATGGTAATGTTACATCCAATGGAGGATGGTTTATAAATAATGCAACATTCAGAGGTTTACAGAATAGTGCAACTTCTATGTATTTTGCATCAAAAGATTCAGGTTATTATGATATATCATCAACAGGAGTTGCAGTTTGTTCGTTGAGATTATTTACAGGAGGTAACCAAACAGATGTTAGAGGATATGTATATGCAGACACTAGCAATGATGTAGGTTTTTTAACTTCAGTTGGAGCTTGGACTGTTAGATGTAATTCAACAGGAGTTACACTATATGGTTCTTCTGGTTCTACTGGACCCTTTGCTGCAACAAAATATACATTTGGTTCTAATAATACTCTTTCTGGTAGTGGACTTCCTGAAATTGTAGATATGGCTACGGTTGGTATAGCCATGCAATCATTAAGTTATAGATGGTATAATGCAACAGCAGGTGCAATTCTTATGTCTTTAGATTCAAGTGGAAATCTAACTGCCAACGCATTTTTTGAATCTTCAGATATTAGATTTAAAAATGTATTAGAAACAAATCCAGATATCAAAGTATTAGGAATAGATGTAATTAAATTCATAAGAACAGACGATAATACCAATGCAGTTAGATATGGTTACTCTGCTCAACAAATTCAAGAAATATTACCTGAAGCTGTGATGGGGACAGATAAACTATCTGTAAATTATATGGATGTTCACACATTAAAGATAGCTGCTTTAGAAAAAAGAATTTCAGAATTAGAAACAAGACTTAAAAATACATTATAATGGGATGGAATACATTACTACCAAATCAGTGTATATCATTTAATAATTTACAAGATGCTTGTAACTTAGGGTTATTTTTTTATAGTCAACCTATTCCTGTAACTACTGAACAAGTTACTAAACAAAATTTTGAAGATTATATACTTGTACCTGCTAGTGTATCAAACTATCCTCCATTTGTTAATAAGACTCAAAATCAACTAATTGTAAAAGACAACATTGCATTATATGGAAATGCTTCATTAGTTCCTAATTATGGTATATCTTTTACAGGAGTATATTATTATGATTTTGCTTATACAGTACCAGTGGGAATTTGGAGTCTTCCTGCATCTTCAACTCAAACTTCTCAATACTATTCTGAATTTAGTTCTGCTAGTTACCCTTATTTATATATAGAAGTTGATGGTACTAGTACTAGCCCAGCAGGATTTTTTAGTGTGACATTATCTGTAAATGGAAACGTAGTCTCTACTGGTACTTTTTATTATGTAAGTGGAGCACAATATACTTTAGTTTATCTTAATAATGAAATTATATATGCTCCTAATAGTATAGAATTAACTATTATTGATGGACAGGCAACTCCTATAAATGTTAACTTCCAAGATCAGAATGGAGGAATTCCTATAACAGCAGTATCTATGAATAGGGGATCTGGTCAATATCAAATGGTAGCAACTGGTTCTGCTGGAGGAAATATAGGTTTCTTACAAGGAAGTTTATATAGATCTATTGATTATGGTGCAACATGGCAAGCATCTTCTACTAATACATTATACTATTGGCAAAGAATAGCAATGTCTGATACAGGTCAGTATATGATTGCTAGTTCATTAAATGGTCCATTAATGTTATCTAGTAACTATGGTGCAAGTTTTGATAATATAACTACTAGAATACAAGGAAATGCTACAGAATATTTTGAAGGAACAGGAATGTCTGGAAATGGACAGTATATAGTAGTTTGCTATGAAGAACCAAATGGTACAGGATTCAGTACAAAAATTTCAAACAATTATGGAGCAAATGGGTCTTGGTTATTAATTCAAGGAATATCAAAAAATCCTGTTTATAGTGAACCTGGTCAAAGTATTCAAGGAGTGGCAATAAGTAATGATGGTCAATACATATATCTTTCATATACTGATGGTTTTTCTGGAGCAGTTTATAAGTCATCTAACTATGGTGCTACATGGCAAATAGTATATCCTGGAACCCAATATGTAAGAGATATTAGTTGTAGTAGTGATGGTTCAACTGTTGTTGTAACAGGATCTGTTTATGGTTATGGTGGAGGATATTTATCAAGAGGGTGGATATTTAAGTCTACTAATTATGGAACATCTTTTACTGGTATTCAAACTGGAAACTCTTACTTGCGAAACTGGACTAGAGTGGGACAATTATATACATCTACATATCCTTCTGGATATGGCACTGTAATGACTTATGCAGGTGACTATGCTGGCCAATTAACTGATCCATCAGAAACATATCCTGTTGGTGGTGATAGTTTAGGATCTGTTGTTCTTAGTAATGTTACTGGTATGGGACTAAAAGTATTTACAGATTGTGCTGTAGGTGGTACAGATGGACCATATAGATTACTTGCATCAACAACTGGATTATTTAGATCTACAAATGGAGGAGGATCGTGGACTCAACTTTAATATAAAAAACCAAATATAAAATGACAGTATTAGTAACATTAACTTTAGCTGGGATAGATACAGGTCCCTTCAATCTTTATTCAGACGCTGATGGCTTTTCAACAGCCCTAGCATCTGGTATATCAAAAGCTGCTTTGGAAGCAGGATATAGTCTTACAGGTGTACCTGATAATGCTACAATCATTAGAACACAATCTGAAGGAGCTTGTGTAAACTTTATTGATATGTTTATTAGTGGAACAATAACCACTACAACAACATCAACTTCTTCTTCTACAACAAGTACATCAACTACATTAAATCCAGAAGATTGTTTAACTGGTGATAGAAATGCACTTGCTACATGCTCTGGAGGTGAATCAGCATTGTTTACAGTGACAGCAGGAAACACAGCATTTATTACTCCTGGTGGATATTACTACTCTGGAACTGGTACAAGATACTATTCAGCATACATTATGGACGCTGCAAACACAACTGTACTATATACATTTAGCTATGTCCAAGTAGGTTCTAATCCAGGAACATGGACATCCACTTTAACAAATTACATTCTACCTGCAGGTAGCTATCGTTTAAGAACTGATATAGTAAACTGTTCACTTAATGGCTCTGGTACATTTAGCTTAGTTGCCACTTGTAATGATAGCTATTACTATTACAACATACAAAGGTTTGATTGTACTCAAGAGTGTGCAGAAGGAACAACTGCTGTAGGAAGATCTACAAATGCATTAGACCTTGGTTACTTCTATCATCCACCTGCAAGCACTGATGTTTATGAAATATTAAACCCTGTAGCTGGACCTTATTACAATGTAGATTTATTTGGCTCACCAAGCAGAGCAACATGCTCTGAAGCTTGTACTGCTTAAGATACCAAAAAATCCTGTTTATTGGTTTACAGGATATCCCCTGGCCTTTCAAGGCTGGGGGTTTTTGTTTAAACTCTAACTAAAAAAGTTATCCTATATAACCAAAATAGTTAGATTATTTTTGGGAATTTCAGAAATAGTTCCTATCTTTACAATAATTTTAACCAAAATAAACTATATATGCCTGAGAATCAAGCATTGCTAAACCAGCTAGAAGAGATTTTGCACTGGAAAAAGAGTAAAAAATTCTACGCTGATAAGCTTGGAATTGCAGAATCAGACGTTGATGAGTTATTAAAAGAGTTAAGAACTAGAGAAAGTATTATACAGGAAGCAGAATTAGGCAACTACATTTCTGAGCTAGAGGAAACAATAGTAAGATTTGAAGAAGACATTCTTAAGGGAACTGGAGAGATTGTCATCAATACAAAGGATGAAATCAAGAGCTTAGATGAGCTCATAATAAAGTGTAAGATTGATACAGATAAGTGGGAAATCACAAAGTATGTACAGAATTATTGGGGAAATGGAGAAACACCCCATTGGCAAGTCAAAGCATGGTTAGGGAAGAAGTCTACAGAACAAGTTTTTCAAGATGCGTTTGTAGACTTTTTAGATTCGTATAAGCCTGTGTCTCAAGAAGTTATGAGTCCTAAGGTTGATTTTGGCAAACCAAATGGTATGCTAGTGATTAACAAACAAGACTCCCATTTGAATAAATACGATATAGATGGTAACAACAATATTGTAGATAGGTTGGCTAACATTATGTATAAGGTGGAGGTAGTTGCTAGTCAAGCACAGCTCTCAAATAACTTAGATCAAATTACATATATCATTGGTTCTGATGAGTTTAACAGTGAGTTTACAGGAATGACCACAAAGGGTACTCCTCAAACAAACACTCACACATATCAAACATCTTTTGAATACATCTGTGGACACGAGGTTTTGATGATTACAATGTTATTACAATATGCTGAGAATGTAAATGTTGTATATGTGGCAGGTAATCATGATGAGTTTGTAGGATGGCATATGGTCAATTGGTTACAAACCTACTTTAGAAATACAGAGAGATTAACATTTGATTGTTCTCCTAAGTATAGAAAGTACATAAGCTATGGTAGATCAGCATTGATGTTTAATCATGGAGATGCTATTAAGCCTGCAAAGCTTGCTGCATTATTTCCAATAGAATATAGAGAAGGATGGTCTTTCCATCAGAACTTCTATATCTTCACAGGAGACAAACATCATGAAGTGAGTCATGATTTCAATGGTATTAAGTTTTATCAAATCCCAGCATTCTCTAATTCTAAGAGTCTATGGGATGACAAGAATGGTCACACTATGTCCAAAGCAGAAGTGACAGGCTTCCTAATAGATGGGGAAGATGGAATAACAAATATATTCAAACAGTATTTATAATGGCTACATTACGTAAAATGGTTTCAGACGTTCGTGCAATGCACAAACTACTAACAACAGATAACCTTATCACTGATAGGGTTGTTGCGTCTGAGATTAAGAACAATACATTTTTATTGGTAAAGAGGGAAACAAACCTTAGAAAGCTTTGGGCTACTGATACAGTATTCCAGACGCTTCCTTGTTTAAGCATGATAGAGGTTCCCATCTCTGATTGCTGTGAATATGTAGATCCTTGCAATGTAGCAAGAAGCCAATATAAACTTCCTCGCATCAGTGAAGGAAACTATCAATATCTTATCCAAGGTGTTTATTCTATCAACGCTATGGGTGGTAAAGGAAGAAGATTTAAAGAGATCACAATTAACAGATACTTAAATTTATTAAAGCTGCCTATCATTAGGAAAGAGCAATACTACTGGATAGCAAATGGTGGATATTTATATGTTAATAATCCTAGTTTACAATCAGTGAGAATTGCTGCATTCTTTGAAGAAGATATTCCTAATGATATATTATATCCATCAGACTGTGCGTGTGGTCCCACTCCTCTAGTAAGCAATGAAGATTACTGTATGAACCCTTTAGATAAAGAGTTTGGATGTCCTGGTTACTTGGAGAAACAAGTATTGGAGTTAACATCTCAAAAACTATTATCTACTTACTTTAGCATTAAAACAGACATGACATTTGATGGTATAGATGGTCAAGCTCCTAATGCTAAACCAACTAGTTAATGCGAACCAAGATTGATTGGAGAAGCTCCAGTAAAGAAAACTACAACAACTTCTGCAAAAAAAACCCCACTGTAAAAATTACATTTGATCAGTGGAAAAACATTATATATCAATATAATGAACATTTCAAAAACTACATTCTAGAAACAGGAGAAAGAGCAAGACTTCCTTTTGGCTTTGGTGAGTTCTCTATCAATAAAAAGAAGAGAAAGAAGATGAAAACAGTTGATGGTAAAGAGATGGTTAACTTACCAGTTGATTGGAAAAGAAGCAGAGAAAAAGGCAAGATCATCTACAACTTCAATTACCATACAGAAGGTTACTTCTTTGGATGGATGTGGTTTAAAGAGTCTGCTAGAATTAGAAATATAAATCTTTGGTATTTCAAACCCTCTCGTACAACTTCTAGATTGTTGTCCCATTACATAAACACAGACGAAAAATACCAGCACCTTTACAGGGAATGGAAAAATTAAAACAATATGGCATATTATTACAAATACAACTTTGTCTCTCCTGAGCCAATCTACTCTATTGTTAAAGAAGAATTAAAATCTTATTTTGACACAGGAGCTGTTGATGATTTGATGTTCCCAACTTATTTAGACAAGTGTCTACAAAAGATGGGTAGATCAAGTTATGTTATTGCTGAACAAACATTAGATATTTCTGGATATGAAGCTAGACTTCCTGACAACTTCTTTGCTGTTAGAGAAGCTTGGATGTGTACAGAGATGCCTCAACGTCCATATCAAACAGCTAACTCATTTTATGCTCAGGCTGCTTCTCAGACCACTATTCAAGTCTCTCCTGTAATTAGTGGTGGAGTTCCTTGTGTAGAGCCTAATTGTACAACAGGATGCCCTACGTGCATGCCTGATATAATCCAAGCTGTATATAAAACCAATCAACAAGTAGCTAGAGGTATAAGAAAAGAATATCTATTAAAACCAGGTAATATATCTTGTCAAAGTAAGTGTGATGTAAGTTATACAGATGCTTGGCAATTCTATTCAAGTACTCCTCCTGTACGTGAGTTTACTCCAGGAAGTGCTGGTTATGATAGCTTTGATATTAGAGACAATAAGTTTGTTACTAACTTTAGTTCTGCTATAGTTCACATGATATTTTATGCTACAGACTATGATTGTATAGGTAATCAATTGATTCCTGATAACTATCGTGTTAGAGAATATATAGAAGCGTTCCTTAAATATAAAGTTTTTGAAACCCTATCTAATCAAATTAATGATGAGACATTCAATCAAATACAAGCTAAGTTAGCCTACTACAAGCAACTTTCAGAAGAAGCCTTTATCATGGCTTACATTGAGATTAAGAAGCAAGATCCATGGACAAAGCAAAGAAGAGTAAGAAATGACTTACAACGTTTTGCACAATATGAATTACCAAACAGAAGCTCAAGATATGGCAGATAACCAAGAAGGACCATCTAACATAAAACAAGAATTTAATCTTGGAAGAATTGGACTAGATATGGACTCTTCTGTAAATCAAGTACAGAAGGGAAAACTTTCGTATGCACTAAACGCAGCACTAGAAAACTTTGACGCTAACTCTGTAAACTATCAGAACGAACCTGGTAATGAAGCTTGTCTAGAGTTTCCTGCTGGTTATCAACTTATTGGAACACATTTCATACAAGAGAAAAACAAACACATATTCTTCTTAGCTAATCCTGAAACAGGAGGAAGTGAGATAGGATATATGGAAAACAATGATTGTGTATATCGTACATTGTGTACTCCAATCCCTGATACAGATTTAACAGTTTGTGCCAACTCTACATGTTTGAACTTTAACATTGACTATCCTATTCATAAAGCTGTACATAAGATTACTAACTGTAGCACTGAAGTATATTGGACAGATGGTCTTAATCCAAGAAGATTTATTAACATTGATCAAGTTCCATACATCACTGCATATCTTAGTGATCAAAACTGTGATCCACAAATCACTCCTGTTCTTGATTGTAATAAGTTAAAAGTACAACCTAACTTCAGCATTCCTAGCTTGGACATTATTGATATTGTTGTAGGTGGAGATATACAAGCTGGTACATATCAGTTTGCTATTCAATATTGTAATGCTTCAGGTGATGCATATACATCCTACTACTCTATTACTAATCCTACATCTATTGCAAACACAGAAATAACAACACCTGACTTTCAATATTCTGTAGGAAAATCTATTGTAATAAATATAAATAATATAGACATTACAGGATACTTCCAATATTTTAATTTAGCTGTTATTAAAACCATAAATGGTGGTACATCTGTAGAACTTATGGGTACTTATAATATCCAAGATAAAGACAGAACAATCACTTATACAGGTCAAGCTTTAACTAATATTCCTTTAAGTCTTGCTGATATACTTGAGAAGTTTCCTTACTATGAAATTGCTCAAGACCTTACAAACGTACAAGATGTTATAGTTTGGGACAACCTTACTTCTATTGATAGAGTTAACTATCAAAGCATTGCTAGTCAAATTCAACTTCAATGGGAGACATATAAGTTACCAGCTAACAATACATATGCTGATGGTTTCTACACTGCTAATCTTAGAGGATATTTAAGAGATGAGGTGTATGCCTTTGAAATTGTATTCTTATTAGACAATGGTAAACAAACAGATGGTTTCCATATCCCTGGTAGATCAGCACTTTCTACTGATTTAACTCCTGTATATAATACTAATGCTGACTTTATTGGAGAAGGAACTGTAGCTCCTTATTGGAAAATATATAATACAGGTAGTGTATTAGTTACATATCCTATTCCTATAGGAGATGCTGGTAAAATAGGAGAAGCCTACCCATACCAATCTGGAGACTTTTCTTATTGGGAATCCACAGATACATATCCTTGTAATGTAGATGTATGGGGAGATCTTGCTGGTGAACCAATTAGACATCACAAGTTTCCTGATGTGTTAGTCTCTCCTTATTTTGAGACTCCTCCTATTACATATGTTGGAGGTCAAATAGAACCAGTGATGCAGTCATCTAACGCTATTTATCCAATAGGTGTAAAGATAGATGTACAACAGGTAGGATTTCTTATTCAATCTTCTAGCTTAACAGATGCTGAGAAAGATGCTATTGTTGGATTTAAAATAGTTAGAGGTAATAGATCTACAAACAAATCTATTATTGCTAAAGGTATATTAAGAAACGTAGGTAAATATAAAAGAGAAGAAACAGAATACTACTATCCTAACTATCCATATAATGACTTAAATGTAGATCCATTCTTACTTAAGGATAGTAATGCGTATATGTCTCAATGTGATACGTTCAAAGTTACAGCTACTGTTAATGGTGCTTTACAATATACAAGCTGTAATACAGGAGAAGTAACTAGTCTTGAATTTACTACAGCAACCACTGAAGTGTGTTCTCTTACACTTCCTGTTGTAAATACAGGAGCTGCTACATTTCAAAATGTTACACCTGAAACTTTTATAATAAGTGTACAAAGACGTCTATTTTTTCCAAGTGCTACTTTTAGTTATCAAAATCCTGTTACATTAATTACAGAATTTATAGTTGTAAACAGAAACACTTCAGCAACAGTTAATTCAATTGGTACTCCTGTGTTTGTATCAGGTTGTGATAAATTTACAATAGTTGCAGGAAGTAATGTAAACATGAATTGTTTTCCTGATCAACTAGATGGATTTAATAATTCTCAATCTCCATACAGACAAGTATTTAATTCACCAGAAACTTCTTTTGGACAACCTACATTAGGATCTGTTCTTAAGCTAGAGAGTGTATTATTTGGAGCTGGTAGAGCTCACTTTGTTCAAGTGAAGAAACATTCAATGTATAAGCTTCTTACTATACAAGCACAAATAGAAGCATTGAACTCTAGTAAAAAGATTGCTGATCTAGGTGGATTTAGTGCCACAGCAATGTTTACAGCATACCAAACATATTTACAGATATATGTAAATGGTGTTACTAGAAGAAACTTTGCATATTCTTTCAACTCTATATCTAGCTATGACTATAGTGCAGATATTCAAAACAATCAAGGAATTAAACAAAGAGAACTTGATAGGTATCAGTATGTATTCCCTGGTGTACAGAACGTAGGAGATGATCTTGATCTTAATAACTGGAACAGAGAATCATCTGTTTACATTAAAAGTATTGAAAATAGAAATGGTGCATTTGTAGCACCTTTACCATACCCTAACCAAACCACTTCTCTTGTCGTAGCAGGAACAAGTCAGATTAGTGACAACTCAAGATTTACACTTTCACAAAGAGGAAATTGTGGAACTCCTGAGTTTCAAGAACCTATAAAGGTTGTTTCATATTATGGTTCTATAAAGACAATTAACAATGGTCAATATGGACAGATATATTCATATCAAACTATTGATACAGGATTCCAAAGAATATTTGGAGCATTGCCTGCTAATGATTCTGAGGTGATATTTGGTGGAGATACATTTATTGGTAAGTTTGGATTCAAAACTAAACTACCATTCTTTATTGATAATAGAGTGGGAGCTCCAGATGATTCAGATATATTTTATGATGAGATAGGTAATGTAGCATATCCACAATATTGGTATTCTGCTAGATCTGTATTGTATGACTATTATGTAGGTGGTACATTGATGAAGAATATTATATCAGTGAAATCTCATTATCTAGACTGTCCTAACGATAGTATAGTTGATACTTCTAGTACTACCACTACAACTATTACAACACCTCCTCCAGGTACAGCATATCTTGGTAACCAAAACTATGTATATGATGGTAAGATGTATACATTTGCTTATGGTGTTCCTTACTATTATGTAGAAACTTCTATCAATGTAGACTTACGTCAAGCCTTTAATAACTTAGAAGGTGACTTCTATCCACACGTGAGCTCAGGTATCCCTGATACTTGGTTCCAAGAATCAGTTGTACCTATTGTATTTGATAATACATACTATTACAACACTACTTTTTCTAAGCAAAACACAGAGAACTTCTTCTCTCATTTGCCTTCAGATTGGAAACAACAATTATGTTATACATACTTTCCATTCAGAGCAATATACTCTGATAGACAAGAAAGCTATTCTGACAATAGAATAAATAGCTGGTTGATATATCGTCCAATAAGTTTCTTTGACTTCCCTCAGAACTATGGTAATTTAATATCTTTAGATGGTATTCAAAATAGAGCTACGTTAGCTAGATTTGAGAACAAGACATTGTTATATGGTAACATGTTAACAATGGATACAAGCAATCCTCAGGCAGCCTATTTAGGTAATCCTTCATTATTTAGTAGTGTTAACCCACCTCCTATAGACTATGCTGAAACAGATCTTGGATATGTAGGATCTCAGAATAAGTTTTTACTTAAGATACCTCAAGGACAAATAACTGTAGACGCTAAGAGAGGTCAGATATTCTTAATAACTGGTACCCAAGCAACTGACATATCTGGATATGGTTCTGGTCTTAATAGGTTCTTTACAGACCATTTATCATTTGAGATATTAAGATACTATCCTACTGTTGACATAGATAATCATTTTAAAAACATTGGTCTTCATGGTGTGTATGATAGTAAGTATGATAGAGTGATTATCACTAAGTTAGACTATATCCCTCAGCCAGATAAGAACGTATTATATGATGAGTTGACTAAAGAGTTTTATGTAAATCAACCTGTAGCTGGAAACACTTCAGTTAAGAGATATGTTGAAATAACAGACTTAAACTATTTCTGTAATAAATCATGGACAGTATCTTTCAACTTCAATACTAAGAGTTGGGTTAGCTTCCATACTTACATACCTAACTTCTACATAGGAGAAAACAATTTCTTCTATTCTGGATTAAATGAAGGTTGTAACATCTCAGCAGTGGCTGTAACAGAGATTCCTTCTCCTACCACAACTACTACAACAACAGTGATATACTATTGTAACCTATCTGGTACAGCAGTGGTAACAGAGTCTCCTTGTACATTAGAAGGAACAGCAGCTTGTACAGATTGTACAACTACTACAACAACTACAACTAGTACTACCACCACTATAGTACCTTTTGACTGTATACTAGTTCCAGGCTCTTTTACAACAGAACCTAATTGTACATTAGTAGCAGGAGAATTTATATATGAACCTTTATAAAATAATATAACATGGCATTTTCAGCAACAATAAGTTTAACTTCAGCAGCAGTAGATACTGGTCCATTTGATTTGTATTCAGATACAGATTCTTTTGTAACTGCTTTTGAATCAGGAGTTAGTAAAGCATCTTTACTTGCAGGATTTTTATCATCTAATGTTCCTACTGGAACAGTAACATGTAGAGTTAAATCAACAGGAGCGTGTACTAACTATGTAGACATGCCTATTGATGATCCTTACATATTTGTATATCAAAGATGTGATACATTAGATTATTACTATAAAATAGGATTATCAGGAACAGGTAATGTAGAAGATGATAATGCACCTACACCAAACTGTTATCAATATATTGCTCAAGGATTATTATCAGTTATGAATGCTACTTATGCAAGTTTAACAATTAACAATACTTTGGCTGCTTCACTTTGTACATGTGTTTAAAATAATATAAATGGCTAAAACAGTAATAATAAGATTGACATGTTCAGGTGGCAGAACAGGACCCTTTGATATCACTGATAACTTAGGGACTGTCTTGGGCACTGACATTACTAAGCAAAATCTAATTGATGGGTACACTGTCAGTGTGGATGATGCTGTTACCAAGATTATTATAACATCTGTAGGTAAATGTCACACAGTTTTAGAAGTTACAATTGGTACTGCCACTATAGAAGATCTTGCTGCATTAAGATACACTGTATGTAATACAGGATCTATGTGGAGACATTTAACAAGTGTAATGCACTATAACAAATACTATGACAACGTAGAACCTTACATCATTGAATATCCATTCTCTTATCAGAGCTATGATGAGATACTTCAGAATGTAAAAGACTACAGTAAGGTATATAACTACCTACCTATTGTAGATGGTGTGTTTAATGATAATGCTCAAGTAGCTGTTGATAATCAATGGTTTAACAAAGCTGTATTATATAATAGCCAACAGTCTACAGGTGTACTAGAGTTAGTACCTAAGCCAATGCATAACTTAAGACAATACTTAACCTACCCAATCTATAATACTGAAAGCAAAACTATCACTTATACTAAGTCAGATAATTTCTATCAATATAATACTTTCTGGGGGTTAGTTAAAAATAAAGCATTACCTTTGTTTACAACAAGTTGTGAGTCTTTATCAATAGATAAGGTTGTAAATCAAGTGAATATGGATTATGGAAAAAGATCATTTAAGAAAGAACCATTAAGAGCTAAAGACTTGAAGGTAAGACACATCCTTGATAACAGTTCTATAGCTCACATTGTTTCTCAATTCATTATTACACCTGCTCAAATCTCTTATAAGTAATGGCAAAGTGGTTAGATAAATATGAACAAGGAGGCTTAGTCTTAAAGAAAAAGACTAAGGATAACTATGGCAAGAGACCTAACCCTAATGATGTCAAAGCATCTGTAGGTCCAGACTTTGTAGGACTAGGATATAATACTAAAGGTAGAGACTATTCTCCTGCATGGGGGGGTCAGTTTCAACAAGGAGGTACTCTTCCTGAGGTGACAGTATATGGACATAGGAATCCAGGTGCAAAAGCTTATTTTGATAAAGTTAGAAAAGATGCTGAATATTGGCAAGATAGAGATCTTGAAAGTCCAATTAATGGACCAATGGCTGAGTATCTTGCCAAAGAACAAATGTATGGTAAGTATGGAGCTCCAAAGATAAATGTAATTGGAGAGGATGATAGACCTTATTATAATCCTTTCACTGATAGTATTAATATTCCTGATTTTGAAAAAGATTACGAGGACAGCTTTTTTAATGAATTAGCTCATAAAGTTCAAGCAAACAATAAAGGACGTTTAGGTGTTTTAAAACAGTTTGCTGAAAAAGATTTAGTAAATACATTTAAGAACATGAGCATTGGTGATATATTTAATGGAAGTGCTTGGAAAGATGCATATGAAAAAAATTATTTTGCTAAAGACGCTTTAGAAAACGATGCTCATGAGAAAATTTATCCTAAGTTAATGGATGAGTTTAAAACATTAAAAGATAAAGAATATAACAAGTTTTATCCTAATGAAAAGAAAGCAATGGGTGGCGGTATTCCAGGTGCTGTAGGATTCACATACGCACGCACAGCTGGCTCAGCTCCTGCTAATGGTAAGTATACTAAGAAGACAAAAGCTAGTGCTCAAGATGGTAAAGTTCTATCACCAGATGCAGATGATCGTTCAACATTAGGTTTTAATACTAGTGATCCAGCATTTCAAAATGTTAAATCAAATGCTTTTGTTCCATTTGATAAGAAAGACTTTGAAGGCATAAAACAAAATATGGCAGCGTATATGAGCTCTCCTTTATATATGGAAAGACTTTCTAAAAGTATACCTGATGCAGAAAATGCTAAAGACACTCAACAAAGAAGACTTAATAACTTATTAAGTATTAAACTTAATCCTAAGACTGTAAGCGAAGGTAGTCACTATGATCGTAATCAACATCGTGTAAATCTTGGTGCCACTGACTTTATTGATAATGCAGTAATAAGTCATGAAATTGCACATGGAACAGTTCCAAATCTTACAACTACTTATGGAAAGCAAAACATATTTGGCAAAGCTGCTAGTGTTGTAGGTGATTTATTTCAACCATATGAACAATTTAGTAATAGTGAATTAGAGAAAATAAACGTACCTTTAAGTGGTAAAATCACTGCTCCAAATTTTGATTACATGATGGCTCGTAAAGAAGAGCACTATAAACCACAAGGAACCAAAGCTTCAGCAAAAACTGCAGCTAATGAGACTTATGGAGATTTAACAGGTATGAGACAACTCCTACTTGATAATGGTTTAACCACTGAGTTTGGACAAGAACTAACTCCTGAGCTATTTAAAAAAGCTACAGAAAATAAGAGAGTTATGAATAGTCCTGCATTCAAAAGAATGAAACTTAAGTTCAAGGATGAGGATATCATTAAGATGAACAATGAAGTGGCTCAGAACAATAATACAGCTCCTCTAACTCAAGCTAAGAAGGGTAAGAAGATTATTAAAGATGACAGAGGACAATGGGATCACCCAGGTGAGGTGACAGAGATTGGCTCTCCTGACATTACAATGCAAGGGGTAGACTATCCTGTTCTTGGCATATCTGATACAGGTGATACACAGATGATGTATCCTGATCAAGATTATAAGTTTGATGGTGAGAAGGTTACAGAGTTTCCAATGAAACAGAATGGAGGATGGTTAGATAAATACAAAGCTCAAAACGGTAAGGAAGTTAAAGGTAAGTTACTAAAGAATATTGGATCAGCTGATGATGAACAATGGGTTAAAGCAAAGCCAAATGAGAAGGGTGCTCAATTTTTTCCTGAGAGTATTTTAAGTGGTGGTACAGACTTACCAGAAGTTGTAGTTACATCTACTAAACCAGGTAAGAAACTTATTCCTTATGATGGTCCTACAATTGGTCCTGCTGAACCATATGTACCTACTTCTGAATTAACTGGACAAGCACTTCTTAATAGGCTTGAGTTTGAAGCTAAAGTTCAAGAATATAAAGAACAAAAAGATAAAGAATTTAATCAAAAATATAATCGTGACTCTTGGGACTATCATTGGAATCATTTTAAAAAGGACGCATCTACTAATTTAAAACTTGCTGCTATTGCTGGTGGAATAACAGCTGCTCCATATCTTGCTAGTGCTTTAGGTTTAGAGTATACTGGTGCTGCTTTAGCTACTCCTATAGTAGGTGGATTTACAGGTGCTGATATTTTAGGAGTTGGATCTATTGCTTATGGAGCTAGTAAAGTTGGCAATACATCAGAATCTGTAAGGAATGCTTATAATAATCCTACAAGAGAGAATATATTAAATGCCATAAATGAGGTGGGATGGAACGCACTTGATTTTGCTCCAGCTATTCCAGTAGTAAGAACAATTGGTCAAGAAGCTAAAGGGTTATATAATACAGTAGCAACAGGTGAATCTGCTTTACCTATTGCTTGGAAGAGTCCAGCAGTTGGATTAAGTCAAGAGTCTAGTGCTGATATGTTTAGAGGAATAGCTAATGCAAATAAACTATCAGATGCTGATAGAGCTTTATTATTAGAATATCAATATGATAGTAAACCGTTTACAGGAAGATGGGGTACAATTGATCAATCTAAAAGAGAGGCTTTAAATGATCTTATTAAGAATAATGAATTAACTATTAATAACAATGCTATCCTTACAAGAAGGTTTAATCCTGAAAACCAATCATTAGGTGCAGAGTTTGTAGGTAATAAATTAAACTTAGGAGATCGTCCAACTTCATTTTCAGCTGGTATTGGATTACCTACTTATGGTAGTGGTGCTACAAATAGATTAGTTGTACCAAATAGATATGCTAAACAAATGGGTAATAATCTCTTAGCAAATGAATATGGGATACCATCAGATGAAACTTTTAGTTTACTTAATGATAAAGGTAAAAATTTTGCTGCAAGTATAGGTGTAAACCCAACTGATATGATTAATGCAGAAAGAGAAGTTATAGGAACTGGTTTAGATTTTAGAAGAATTGGTAAAGTTAAAAATGATATAGGTGGTTATGATTATATTGTAAGACCTTCAAATATAACTAAATCTACTGGTACACAAAGTGTTACAAGAGGTCCTATTAATTGGTGGGAATCACCTATATTTAAAAAGAATAATCCAAACTATAATCCTAAAACAGGACCTCCAGATCCATTTCCTAAATACACTGCAAAGGATGTTCCAGAAGAATTAAATCCTTATTTAGTAATAGATGATGACCTTCCAGATGATTATATAGAACTTCCAGATTATAATATGAAAAAACAAAATGGTGGCTGGTTAAACAAATATAAATAAATCATACAAACGTTCAATATGAAAGATCAAATCTTAAAGATTGCTAAAGTAAAGTCTGAAAAGGAATTCTATAAGAAGTATCCTACAGAAGAAGCATTCATGAAAGCTCATAAGAAAGAGTTTAAGAAAGCTGCTATGGGAAGTAAGATGGTTAATGATCAGTTACATCAGTTAACTGACTTTGGCAATCCTCCTATTGCTCAAAAAGGTACTAACCTTGTAGGAAATTCAGCAAATGCTATAGGCTGGGGCAATTATCAACCTACTGTACAACCTGCTACTTATAGTAACTGGACAGGACTTGTTGGTGGATCGAAGAACGCTGCTGGACAAGAAGTTGTTACAAAAGCAGCTACAGATGCTGCGTTTGGTGAAGGTAATCTTCCTGAGGGTGCTGGTGGTGGTGGAATACAAGGTAAATTAGGAGGTGCAGCTATGGCTGGTCTTAATGCATTACCAGGAATCATAGGAGGTATCGAAGCAATTGGTGCACAAAAGAAAGCAAGGAAGAAAGCAGAACAAGCTACTCAATTATCAGGACTAGCTTTGACAGCTCAACAAACTATGGAGAAACCTAAGAACCAATACGTTAGACCAGAAGATAATATGGTACAACCAGGACAGATGGGTGATCCTTATGGTAATAATACAAACTATTTACAAGCTCAGAATGGTACAATGATAGGTGGCAATCCTACAGAGATACAAAACACATATGCTCCTACAGGAGACATGTATCAAGATCTTGGATTTGAACCATTAGAAGAAACATACAAACAATACAGACATGGTGGTGAAATGCCTAAAGCAGAGTTTGGAGAATACTTCCAAGATTCTGGTGAAGCACAGATTGGTAGTTCTGTAGGTACAGCAGCTGGTAGTCTTATAGGTGGACCAATAGGTGGTGCTATTGGTGGTTTAATTGGAAAGGGACTTGGTAATGTATTTGGTGGTGCTAAGAATGCTAGAAAGTTACAAGCAGAAAAAGATAAAACTGCAATGAATCAAAGTATGATGGGATTCATGCAGAACAGATCTCAAGGTCCTCTTAGTGCAAATCTAGAACATGGTGGATGGATTAGTCATGATTGGCAGCCACAGACATTCACTAAGTTTGGTGAGTATAGTGCTAAAGATCTTTTGAAACCTCCACATGATGCTGATATGCTAAGAAGTGGTGGTCATCTTGCACAAGTGGGCTATACAGCTCCTAGTGCAGAAGCGTTATACACTGGTAGACCAGATATGCCTAATGCTCAAAATGGTGTACAGATGGCAATGGGTGGTGATCTTGAAATAGGAGAGGGTGGACGTCTTGAAACTCTATCATACAATCCTAACTTACCTGGTGGTGAAATAGGAATGTTCAGAGGAGCATCTCATGATAATGGTGGTATCAAGACTAAGTATGGTGAGAACGAAGTAGAAGTAGAAGGCAATGAACCAGTAGTTAAATTACAAGATGGTGGCTCTACTGAGAACTTAGTTGTATTTGGTAATATTAAAATCAATAAAGAAATAGCAGATCTTATGGGAGATCCAAAAGCAAAAGGTAAGAAGTTTAAAACATACATAGCTGATATAGCTAAGAATGATGCAAAGCAATTAAAAAGAATCAATAAAGGACTTGAGTTGGTTCAAGGTGCTGATGAGAACAGTGCATTTGATCATTTGACATTAAACACAGGAAAAGCAATAATGCAAGGTGCTAAAGCTTGGCAAAAGATTAATGCTGATAAGATTAAAGAAGCAGGGTTGGTACAAGACTCTATTCATCAGACAGCTAGAGAGTTAGGTGTTAAGAGTGACAAATTAGCTGAAGGCAAGTTGGAGAAAGAAACAGATCCAAGTATGATGGCTCAAAATGGCATTACTCTTCTTGAGCAACTTAAAGGACTTAGTGATGAAGAGTTAATGGACCCTGAACATCCAGAACGTATGGAAGCTCTTAAAGCTTATATGTCAGGTAATAAAAAAGCTCCATATCAAAATGCTCAAAGTCCAAACTTTACTCCATTTACAATACCTACATTTGGAAAAACTCAAGAAAGTAAAACAGCTCCAAAAAGTAAAGAAGCTCCAAAAAGTAAAACAGCTCTATATAACTATAGCTCAGGTCCTAAATATAAAACAGGAAAAGAAATAGTGGATGCTATTATGCAAGATGCATTAAAAGGAGTTCCTAAAAATGTTCCTAATGAGTTTATTCAAATACCATATGAATCTGGAAGAGGAAGTAATGAGTTACAAGATGTGATTGTTTCAGGTAGTAGAAAGAAATCTACTCCTGTACAACCTATTTTAGAAGCAGCAGCTGAAGATAAAAAAGGATTTGACTGGAAAGGTTTAGGAATGGCAGCATTATCTAATATAGCTCCTTGGTTAAGACCTTCTAATGCTAATGAGGAATTAAATCCTGATCAATTAATGGGTGAGTATTATGCATTGGCTAACAATCAGTTAGATCCAGTACAGTCTCAACAGTATCAACCAATGTTAGATACTCCATATGACATTTCTTTCAATGACCAAATCAATGCTATTGATTCTCAGTCTAGAGCTGCTCTTAGAGCTAGTGGTAGTAATCCTGCTGCCCAAGCAATGATTATGGCTCAAACAATAGAAGCTAAGAATAAGTTATTTGGAGAATCAAATAGAGTTAATCAGGCAAATAAGATGGGAGTATATGATAAGAACAGAGCTATTATAAATGATGCTAAGCTTAAAAACTTGGCAATCAATGATCAACAATACGTTAGACAGTCTCAATCTAAGTCTAATACTAAAGCTCAAACTCAAGCTGCATTAAATTCTATATCTGCCAAGGTTGCACAACAAAGAGCATCTAATAGAAAATTAGGTGTTATGGAGAACATGTACAACTTTAGATTCACTCCAAGTGGTAGAGCTATTAACTACAATGGTCTTGCTTTGTTTGATACATCAGGTGCTAATGCAAGAAGATATGGCCTTTCAAGTGCAGGTTTAGCAGCTAACAAGAGGTTTACAATAGACTCTGTAACAGGAGAACCTGTTGGAATCAGAACATTAACTAAGGACGAGATGGCAGGTAACACTCCTTCTCTATCAGAAATAGATGGCTTTCTATCTGAAAAGAATGGAGGAAAGACATCAAAGACAAAGGCTAGAAACAGTTCTATCGTAAAAGCATTAAAGAGCCTCTAACTATTTCAGTTAGAGTAAATTAACAAAAATCATTATCGCTCTTGGTAGATCCAAATTTTTAAATTACATTTGCTAACATTATTATTATGGCATCGTTTACAGATCAAATATCACAGTTTAACCCCTACATCCAGGAACTCCCAGTTGAGGCCATGGCCCAGGTTGGTATGGCCAAACAGGCCCAATATGACCAGGGTGTAAGAAAGGTTCAGAACTATGTTGACAGAGTGGCTGGTCTAGAAATAGCTAAACCTCAGCATAAAGAATATCTTCAGTCAAAGCTAGATGAACTAGGTAGTAGACTAAAGACAGTGGCTGCTGGAGACTTCTCTAATCAACAATTGGTTAACTCTGTTAGTGGTATGACAGGACAGATCATTAAAGATCCTATTGTTCAGACTGCTGTATATTCTACTCAGGTACTTAAAAAAGGAGAGAGTGATAGAGAGATTGCTACTAAGGCAGGTAAAACTTCTCCTGCTAATGATGATCTTTGGAATGATACGAAGTCTGCATGGTTTAATGATGCAGATCTTAACACCCCATTTAGTGGTAAGTTTATAGAACGTTGGGATGTAGATAAGAAACTTACAGAGAGAGCTGAGATGATATTAAAGAATCCAGATGTTATTAATCAAGAACAACGTTTTAAACATGATGAAAAAGGTAATACGTTATACTTTGGAACTGAACCAGTTAAAGATAAAGATGGTAAAGCAGTAATAGATCCTAAAACCAAACAGCCTATACTTCGTCAAACTATTTCTACAGATCCTTCTAAAGGAGGACAGCCACAAGAGGATGATGCAATTCTTAAAATAAGTGTAAAAGGTGTATCTCCTGAAAAGTTATACAATAATTTCTTAGATAGCTTAGATAGTAGAGATGCTCAACAATTAAAGATTGACGCTAGGTATAAATATAAGAATGCCACAGCAGAAGCATTTGCCCCAGACATTGCTAAATTCTATGGTGATAAGAAAGCTTTCCAAAGTCAAGAGATAGTTAATTTAACTGGAGCATTAGCAGAACCAGGTTTAACATCTGAACAAAAGGCTGCAATTACAGCTAAGATAACAGATCTTCAACAACAGGAGAAAGATGGGGTGATAGAGAAAGAATTCTTGTCTACAATGGAAGCACTTAAAGATCCTAGAAATTTAGATAAATATAAGGAAGACATATACACACAACAGCATTTAATGAACATGGCAAAAGACATGTCCTTTAAAAGTTATGAGCAAGAGATAAAGAGCAATCCATACATGCAGATGTTTATGCAGAAGCAAAACTACAACCTTGATGTTATGAAGTTCAAGGATGATA
>Ga0209296_1000753_pt1 | contig 27434 bp, 23 predicted proteins | sample S_130206_EF_Meta_FD_187319 | JGI IMG/M metagenome (GOLD analysis project Ga0209296, IMG submission 187319) | Freshwater microbial communities from Lake Simoncouche, Canada to study carbon cycling - S_130206_EF_MetaG (SPAdes) (version 2) | ecosystem: Environmental > Aquatic > Freshwater > Lake ... | reverse complement strand
CGCGAGTCGTCATCGCTATGCATGGTCGCCCCAAGCCACGATCGACTTGCTGGGAACCTCAGATCAGTTGCGCGGAAACGCGATTTTGAAACATGACATGCAGTTGGGAACGCGCAGCGAGCTTTCATTGGGTGCAGGGCGAATTGCAGGAGAGTTCGTTTTCGTTCCTGCAGGTGACGCGAGCACCGAGGATGACGGATGGCTGCTGGGATACGTAGCCGACCTTTCCACGCAGACCGCCGAACTTCTCATCGTGGATGCCCAATCGATGAGTGAGCAGGCCCGGGTGATGATCCCTCGCCGGATTCCCGCTGGGTTCCATGGCAACTGGGTAGCCGATTCAGCTCTGCGCTAAGGGCCTCTGGTTCTCCGTCACGGCGACGAACTACCCGTGCCACAATCGGCCCCTCAGATCGATTGGTGAACGAAGGAGACGTCGTCGTGGCAGGACTGTGTGAAGGTCGGGTATGCATCATCACGGGTGCTGGTCGAGGGATCGGCCGTGATTACGCGCTGATGCTCGCCGCCGAGGGAGCAAAGGTTGTCGTCAACGATCTTGGCGGTTCGCGTGACGGCACTGGTGTCGACAAAGGTCCAGCTCAAGAGGTAGTCGACGAAATTGTTGCCGCCGGCGGACAAGCCGTTGCCAATACCGACGACATCAGCGAGTGGGCGGGCGCAGAACGACTCATCAACCAGGCCATCACCACATTTGGTGGTCTCGATGTTCTCATCAACAACGCAGGCATCCTCCGTGACCGCATGCTCACCAACATGAGTGAAGCCGAATGGGACGCCGTCATTAAAGTGCATCTCAAGGGAACGGCTGGTCCTTCGCATTTTGCTGCGGCCTATTGGCGTGATCGTTCGAAGGCAGGCGAAACCAACAGCGCCCGCATCATCAACACGACATCGCCCTCTGGCATTTACGGCAACATCGGCCAGACCAACTACGGCGCCGCTAAGGGCGGTATCGCATCGTTCACGATCATCGCGGCCGACGAACTTGGTCGCTATGGCGTCACTGTGAACGCGATTGCTCCTGCTGCGTTTACGCGGCTTACTGCTGACCTCGGTCTTGGTGATGCTCCTGAAGAAGTGAAGGAAGCAATGTCGACCAAGTGGATCTCACCGATTGCCGTGTGGTTGGCGAGCGAAGAATCTTCCGAGGTCACTGGTCGCGTGTTCGATGTTCGCGGCGAACTTCTTGCCATCAGCGAAAGTTGGCATCAAGGACCAAAGGTCACCAACACTCTCGATCCTTCCGCCGTTGGTCCGCTTGTTGAAGAACTCATGGGCAAGGCTCGTCCCAACGCCGACATGCTCGGTCTCGATCGGAAGTAGGACACTCCATGCCCATCAATCACGATGTTGTTGGCGCAACCGGTACGCCGATTGTTCATTCATGGACCTCAAAAGATGCGCTGCTCTACGCCGTTGGTGTGGGTGCAGGTATCGACGAACTCGCGTTCACAACCGAGAATAGTCATGACGTGCCGCAGCGCGTGCTGCCCACAATGGCGGCCGTCATTGGCGCTGGCGTCGCTGGAGCAATCAGTGCAATCGGTTCATTCGACTTTGCGATGCTCGTGCATGGTGAGCAGTCATTCGTGCAACACCGCGAGATTCCCGTGGAAGGTTCGCTCACTGCCACCGGAAAGATTGTCGGCATCTACGACAAGGGTTCAGGCGCCGTCGTTGCCGTCGAAGGCGAATGTGTTGACAACGCAACTGGCGAATTGCTGCTTACGGTTGGCTCCGCGATTTTCATTCGTGGCGAAGGTGGATGGGGCGGCGACCGTGGTCCTTCGGGCGACCGTAACGCTGCTCCTGATCGCGCTGCCGACCATTCGGTTTCCTATCGAGTACGTCCCGACCAAGCGTTGACCTATCGCTTGTCGGGCGATCGCAATCCGTTGCATTCCGATCCATGGTTCGCCGCATTGGCCGGGTTCGACCGACCGATCCTGCACGGGCTGTGCACCTACGGCTTCACCGGACGCGCGCTGTTGCACACGATGTGTAATTCCGATCCCGCCAAGTTCCGTTCGATGGAAGGTCGCTTCGCATCGCCGGTGTTTCCGGGCGAAGAACTCACCATCGAGATGTGGAACGAAGGCACTGGCGAATGCATCTTCCAAACACGCGGCGAAGACGGTCGTGTCGTGCTGGTCGGTGGCCGCCACACGTTCGACGCCTAGTTAGTTTCCCTTTGGGGGATCCATGGGTTTCGCGAAAGCGATTCCTCGCGTGACGACCAACCGGGTGTTCCTGCGGGGGAGACTCACTCTGGAAATGATCAGAGCCGAGGCGTAGGCAAGATTTTTCTTAGCCAGTAAAAGCGGGGGCAACGGGATCGGCAGCAACCGAAGTTGTGGTTGTCGTGGTAGCTGCGTTCGGGTCAGTGATGGTGAGTCTCACCAAACTGTTGGGGACTTTCGCGTTTTGTACTTCAATGTTGTAGAGATAAGAAGCCGACTTTGTGGGCATTGTGCAACCGGGATCTACCGTTGGTTCTTGTTGTAGGAGTGAATCCATCGTCGCGGCGAGCGGAAGGAAGTTCACGTTCGGAACGTTCAGATGAAGTGTGTCGTCATCGCAGAGGGCGAATACCCCATCGACCTGTCCTGCGGTAAGTAGTTCTAGGAGTAATGCGGCCTGAGCGGCGTTACCGGTCGCCGTCACCGCAGCCATCACTGCTGCGAAGTACGGGTCGGAAAGCTGTGCGACCGAGAGGTAGTTATTTGGGGTGAAGCCACCGAAGGTGTGAACGAGAGTTGGCGGCGTAACGGTGACCGTGCGACCAGTGAAGTTGACTTCGAACCTGAGTGAACTTGCAGTGGGGAGGATGGACCCGCCACCAGTCAACGAGAAGGTCGTAGTTCCATCGACGGCGGGCATGAGGAAGTAGCCCAAGCCGGGATACGTGATGAGTCCATAGTTGTACGGGTAGCTAAAAAATGTGAAGTAATTGCTTAGCCATGTGGCTTCGTTGGTCCAGGCGAGCGAAGGCGCACACTCGATTGACTGGGTTCCATCGGTGACGGTGAGGACAGGGACAATGTCGGTGCCGATGACAGGTGTCGGGGAGACGGCGTTGTTGATGTTGTCCACTTCGAAGCTCAGCAGGTCGGAGTTGTCCTTCGTCAGACCGAAGTACGCCGTGCACGGTTGGTAGGTGCCAGGTGGAGAGATCGTGCTCGGCTGGATCGGGCCTGGTCCCTCAACCGGTTGAGCAGTTGCGGGCGATGTGACAACAGGCGCGACCACTGAGGCAAGCCCCAGCGAGGCTGCGATCCCACTGAAAAGAAGTCGGCGTGACTCGAAGTACTTTCGGATTGCCATGCCAACATGATATGGCACGAATCGTTATGACGTACAGCAACGGACTAGAGAACTCGCAATTCGCATGGTTCCCATGCCGCGAAGTTCGTCGTATTCGCCTTCCACGTATTCGAGCGGTGATCTACTCCCTACTTGAGGGATCCATGGGCGGCGAAAGAGTTTCCAGTGGTGCGAACCGATCGGGGAACAGTGACGCTGCGGCGAGTTGTTCGCCGAGTTCTGTTCGTCTCCCATCGCTTGTGAGTTTCGATGGCCAGCCATTGTGGACCTGGTACGCATTGGCCGCATAGATAAGTGCTGTGCCGAGAAAACGGCGACGCCATTGTTCGGCGACAAATACTTGATCGACGACACCCTCAAGGTGCCACCAGCGGATGGCGCCGACTTGGTCTGTGCTTTCCACGGGAAGCGAGAAGAATTCGGGGTTCGTGAGGACTGTTCCTGTTTCGACATGGTCGGTGGCAAAGCCAGCCAGCATCATCGCCGGGCGAGACGCGTCGAGATCGGGAACAACTACAAACCAGAGCGCCGGAGCGTCACGAAGCGCTCTCGGATTGAGCCCGATGATGGAACGGCCGCCCGAGTCGACATCGGTTCGCCACAGTTCGTGTGTGTCATCGACGGCGATGCGCCCATCGACGACTTCAGCATCTTGGTGGGCATGGCTCACGATCGCGCGAGCACGCCATCGGTTTCGTGAAAGCGATTCCTCGCGTGAATACCAAGCGGGTGTTCCTGCGGGGGGAGCCTCAACATTTGGAAATGATGAAGACCAAGGCGTAGGCATAGTTTTTCTTAGCCAGTAAAAGCGGGGGCGACGGGAACGGCATTAACAGATGTTGTCGTCGTGGTTGCGTTCGGGTCAGTAATAGTGAGCGTCACCAAACTGTTGGGGACTTTCGCTTTCTGGACCTCTGCATTGTAGAGAAACTCGGCCGCATGTGCGATTCCATCGCAGGTCGAGACAACGAATGAGCTCGATTGCAGAAGCGTGCTCATCGTGACCAGAAGTGGTGCGTAGTTCGGGTTGGTAAGAACCGGCTCGGTGGTGACTTGGTCGCAGAAGTTGGAGGCTCTTGCTGTCATTAACTGCAAGAGGTATGCCGACTGCGCTGCATCGCCGGTAGTCGTGACTGCCTGACTGACTGCGGCGAAATAGGAGTCAGCGAGTTGAGAACTTGAGAGATCATTTTCGATGGGGCGATAGCCGCCGTATGTGTGCACAAGATCAGTTGGCGTAACGGTGACCGTGCGACCAGTGAAGTTGACTTCGAACCTGAGCGAACTTGCGGTGGGGAGGATGGACCCGCCACCAGTCAACGAGAACGTCGTAGACCCATCGACTACGGGCATGAGGTAGTAGCCCGTGCCGGGATACGTAACGAGTCCGGCGATGACAAAGCCCGTACCGGCATCGATGTAATCGCTTTGCCATGTGGCTTGATCGGTCCAGCCGAGGTCTGGAATGCACTCAAAGTTCTGCGTGCCGTCAGTGACAGTGAGTACGGGAACGATGTCGGTGCCGATGACCGGAGTGGGGGTGACTGCGTTATTCACGTTCACGACATCGAAGCTCAGTAGGTCGGCGTTGTCTTTCATCAGGCCGAAGTACGGCGTGCACGCTTCATAGGTGCCCGGCGCAGAGACCGTGCTCGGCTGGAGCGGGCCTGGTCCCTCAACCGGTTGAGCGGTTGCGGGTGACATGGCAACAGGAGCGACAACAGAGGCTAGGCCCAACGAAGCTGCGATTCCGCTGAAAAGAAGCCGGCGTGACTCGAAGCACTCCCGGATGGCCATAAGGCGACGCTAAGGCACAAACCGTTGCGGCGCACTGCAACGGTTTAAAAACCTCGTAATTCGCATGGTTTCTATGCCGCGCAGTTCGTCGTCATCGACGTCCACGTATTCGAGCGGTGATCTAACCCTTGCTTGGGGGATCCATCGGTGGCGAGATTTCCTCAATGGGCGCAAACCGATTCGGAAACTGCGCTCCTGCATCGAGGTATTTCCCGAGTTCGGTGCGGCGGCCGTCGCTGCGCATAGGGCCAGGCCAGCCGTTATGAACTTGGTAGGCACTCGCCGCATAGGTCATCGCTGTTCCGAGACGTCGTTGCCGCCAGCTCTCGGTGATGAAGACCTGATCAACGATTCCGTCAAGATGCCACCACCGAATCGCTCCGACCTGCGCAGCACTTGGTACCGGAAGTGAAAAGAACTCGGGATCGGTGAGAACTGTTCCTTCGGGGATCTGATCGGTTGCGAAACCGACGAGAGAAATCGCAGGCCTTGGGCTGTCCATCTCTGGCAGGACGACAAACCAAATTGGGGGCGCGCCCTCAAGTCCGGTGGGGTTCAGACCAATGACTGAGCGGCCCTTGCTGTCGACGTCGGTCCGCCACAGTTCATAAGAACCGTGCGTTTCGATCGGACCGCTCACGATTGCTCCGTCGTCATGAGTTTCATCGACGACGCACCGAACTCGCCAACGATCGCGGTCGAAAGATCTTTCGCGCACGTACCACGCCGGGGTTCCTGGGACCGGTGGGTTCACAGTCGGGAACGCGTGCGACCAGTCAGTTGCCATCTGGTTGGCACTTAGCCAGTGAACGCTGGAACGAGTGGTTCTGTGGGCGCCAGGGATGTGGATGTGGACGTGGACGCTGGAGCGGAGTCACTAAAAGTGACGGTCACCGGGGCGTTTGCGACCTTGGCAATCTGAATCGCCGCGTCGACGAGCCACAAGCTAACTATGTTTAATGCACCGCAGTAGACATCTTGATCCGCTGGCATGAGTGCCTCGAGGGTTGCTATGAGCGAGGCATAGTTCGGATCGGGTTCTAGGAGTCCACCGGATTCATCTCCACCACACATGGTCGGGCCATTGATAAAGCCGCTGACGATTGAATCAAGCAACGCAGCTTGTTCTGCACTGCCTCCGGGAGCGGTGGCAACGAGGTCGAGAGCTGAGGCCCAATACGACGATTCATACATCTCATCGACAGCCAGTACGAACGGAGCTGTCGTTGGGAGGTTGACCATTGATGAAAGGACTGAAACTCCGGCGAGATTGCTCTCAAATCGAAGTGTTCCCGTCACGGCGATGAACTGCAGGTCTTGCTGCGAAGCGAAATCGAAGTATTCCAACGGGTAACCGACGGCGGGGAGGAGCCAGAAACCAGTACCCGGATACGAAAACGGATACGAAAAACCGTCTTCGGGGATACTCGTCGCATCACCTCCGAAGTAGTCGTTTACCCACGTTGCCTCGTCAAGCCAGCCGGGCATCGGTGAGCACTCGACAATGTTGTTTGACTCGTCGGTGAGCGTGACCACTGGGACGATGTCCGATGCGGCCAGCGGAAAATCGGCAAGAAAATCGGGGAATTCGGCAATAAATTCGGCGTTATCGGCAATAAATTCGGGGTCAGCGGCAAAAAGTTCGGGGTTAGCGGTGTTGTTGACGAGGTCGAAGTTCGCGAGGTTGGAGTTTGCCTTGACGAGGCCGAAGTACGCGGTGCACGACTCATAGGTTCCGATGGTCTGTGCCGAGAACCCATCTGTCGTGTTTGAACCTTCGGTGGGAGCTGCGCCCGCGGGCTGAAGGAGCACAGGAACTGCGACGCTCGAGAAGCCGAGCGCAGCGGCGATGCTGCCGAGGAGAAACCGGCGCGAGGCAACTATTGCTTTCAAGTTCATAATAAATATGTTAGTTGATTATTTAGAAATAGGCAGTCAGCATTGCGGAAAACGCCCGCCTGTGGCACATGTCAGAACAGACGTAGCTCGTCGGATTCAATGCCGCGCAGTTCGTCGTCATCGACGTCCACGTATTCGAGCGGTGATCTAACCCTTGCTTGGGGGATCCATTGGTGGCAGTAGCACCTCAAGCGGAGCAAACCGATCAGGGAACAGCGCTGATTCTGCATACTTCTGTCCCATCGCCGTTCGACGACCAATGCTTGACAACCTCGGCGTCCAGCCGTTGTGCACCTGATAGCCCTGAGCGGCGGCCCACAGGGCGCGCCCTACGTGCTTTCGTCGCCATTGCTCGGCCACGAAGATCTGATCGACAACTCCAGAATCGATCCACCAACGGATGGCCCCGACCTGTTCGGTGGAGTCGACCGCCATAGAGAAGAACTCGGGATCGGAGATGACTTTCCCGGGTTCATGGTCTTCGGTGATGAAGGCGACCAGCGAGATAGCCGGTGAAGGCTGTTTCCGTTCGGGAAGTGCGACGTACCAGATGGGCGGAGTACCGGGAAGCAACGCTGGGTTGATATGCAGAATCGAATGGCCACTTGCATCGACATCGGAGTAGCCGTAGACGAAAGAATTGCCAGTGTCGATCGGACCGTCAACGACGGAAGAATCGGCGAAGGAATGATCGCCGATCGTGCGACATCGCCATCTGCCTTTTGAGAGTTCGGCCTCACGTACGTGCCACATCGGTGTTCCCGGTGGAGGGAGAGGTACGTCAGGAAACGGGTCGACTTGATTGCCTGACATCAGACGACGCGGCTGGAGGAGATGGTCTGTTTCAGGTGCACGGCAAAAGTGTACGGCGTCAAGTGGCGAACGTTCTTGCGCTCTCTTGTACCTCTCAGAACAAGCGCAACTCGTCGGATTCAATGCCGCGCAGTTCGTCGTAATCGACTTCCACGCACTCGATGCCCCGTGATTCAGCGAGAACCCGTGCCTGGGGTTTGATGCTTTGGGCCACGAAGATGCCGCGCACAGGTTTCACATCGGGATCGAGATCCATGCGTTCGAGGTAGCGAGCGAGCTGTTCAACGCCGTCGATTTCGCCTCGGCGCTTGATCTCAATGGCAACCGATCGACCATCGGCATCGCGACACAACAGGTCTACGGGGCCGATGTCGGTGAAGTACTCGCGCTTGATCAGGCGTAAATCGTCGGCAATGGCCGTTGGATTCGCGGCGAGTAGTTCCTGCAGATGCGCTTCGACGCCGTCTTTCTGCAGGCCTGGGTCTTCGCCGAGTTCATGCGCCGAATCGTGATGCACTTCAACGAGCGTGATGGTGAGGACTTCACCCTTGGGGTTGGTGATGAGCCAACGGCCGTCTTCTTCAGAAATGCGATTCGGCGCGTTCATCCAGTTGAGTGGTTTATAAGCGCCACCATCGGAGTGAATAGCCACGCAACCATCGGCTTTCACCATGATGAGTCGAGTCGCAAGTGGCAGGTGGGCTGACAACCGACCGGCGTAGTCGACAGAACAGGTGGCGATGACGAGACGCATGAGAGCGTCATCGTAGGCGCAGCGAGCTAGTTGACTCCGCGCTTTTCGAATCGAGTCTTGATGAGTTCTCGGCGTTCCTGAAGATCGCGGTAGGTGAATCGATCAACCGATCGATCGAGTCCGATGCTGTCCTTCACGCCGGTGAGATCAATTTCGAAGGCCGAAGGATCGAAGCCAACTTCGGCAAACAGTTTTTCACCGTGGGTTTGAACGAAGTACATCGAGATCTGCGTGATCTCGGCGAAAATGTCGAGATCAGGTGCGAGCCGCGAAATGGCGCCGTCGAGGAACATAAGATTTTTTACATAGAGCATGAGCTCTTTCGGCATACGTGCGCCGTAACCGAGAAGCATCTTCACGATCTTCTGTACTTCTTTGATCATTTCGTCGGGATCAGCCGTGGTGGGGTCGATGCCAGGGCCGTCAAGTCCGAGGTCTTTGATAACTGCATCAATGTCGGTGTCAGATGGAAGCGCCCCGAGATCGCAGAGCGCCGAGATCTGCATGTGGACGTCGTTCACGGTGGCGCCGAGCATCAATCGCAAGAAGGCGCGCCGCTGACGCTCATCCATGCGGCCCGTAATACCGAAGTCGAGGAGCGCGACTTTTCCATCAGGAAGAACAAAGAGGTTTCCACCATGAAGATCGCCGTGGAAGATTCCCTCGATGATCGCACCTTCCATGAATCCGATCATTCCGGTTCGGACCACTTCGTGGGTATCAACGCCGGCGGCCAGCATTGCCTCGACGTCGTCGAAATTGAAACCAGAGAGCCGTTCCATCACCAGCACGCGGCGGGTGACAAGGGTGGGGTGAGGTCGAGGAATTATGTAGCCGTTTTGTTTGAGGGCAACAAACGATGCGGCAACGTCGAGCATGTTCTGCGCTTCGAGACGGAAATCGAGTTCTTCGCTGATGGTTTCGGCAAATAACTCAACGAGCGCCGGTGGGTTAGCGAGTGAGGCGAATGGGAGTCGGCCGACAAGGAATGGGGCGAGCCAGGCCATGACACGAATGTCTTTGTTGACCAACGTCGCAACCGTGGTTCGTTGCACTTTGACGACAACGGATTCGCCACTGCGAAGCACAGCGCCGTGTACCTGGGCGATCGATGCGGCTGCGAGCGGTGTCTCATCGAAGGATTCGAAAATATCTTCAAGGGGTGCGCCGAAATCTTCTTCAACGGTGGCGCGAACTACCTCAAAGGGCTGAGCGGGGACCTGGTCACGACACTTTTTGAATTCAGAAACGAGTTCCTCAGGGAACAACCCTTCACCCGAAGAAATGATCTGAGCGAGTTTGATGTAGGTCGGTCCGAGACGTTCGATAGAGAGTCGAAGTCGACGTGAGAGGTCAGAACGACTCGCAGCGTGATCGCCAGCCTTGCCTTTGCGTCGTCCTGTGACCCACCACAGGCCGATTGCAGTGCCGAAATCGGCGACAACCGTAACGGCGCGTTTCACATCGGGGAGTCGGCGCGCCGATGTCAGTTCGGGAAGGTCATGTTGGGTTTTCCAGCGGATGGCATCGACGACTTCACGCCACGGCATCGCTGCGGGCACGACGATCCATGGCGGTTCGTTCGAGAACGAACCGAGTGCAAGGTCGGCGGGACCAACCTTGGCATCGGTGGATGAGGAATCAGGGGCGACGGGGGGAGTCGACATCGCCGACGAGTGTACGGCTGGGTGTCGCTGAATCCCCGGTCGCGGCCTAGAACAAACCGGAAATGATTTCAAGCACCGGTTCGGCGAATTCTTTCCGGCAGATCAAGAGATCAGGAAGATACGGATCGGCGTTGTTGTAACGCATGGGGGATCCATCGATGCGTGATGCGTGCAGGCCAGCGGCAAGAGCGACAGCTGCCGGAGCGCAGTTGTCCCATTCGTACTGGCCGCCGGCGTGAACGTAAATGTCGGCGATGCCGAGCACGATGGCCATTGCCTTTGCGCCGGCCGAACCCATCTGCAGAAACTCGGCGTTGAGTTCCTCGGCAACTGCATGTGCCACGTAGGGGGCGCGCGACCGGCTCACAACAAGGCGTGGCGGGCGATCGGCGGGACGATCAGGCACAACTGGTGGATTTGCCGTTGAAAGAACGCGATCGAGAGAAGGAAGTGACACCGCTCCGATTGTGGGTTCTCCATCAATGGCGAGCGCAATGTGCACAGCCCAGTCTTCGCGACCCTCGCCGTATTCGCGCGTGCCATCAAGTGGATCAATGATCCAGGCTCGCGACGATGAAAGTCGATGGCTGTTGTCACGACCTTCTTCCGACAACACCGGGTCTTCGGGTCGCAACGCGGCGAGTTGCTCCATGAGCCATACGTGAGACTCACGGTCGCCGGCGTTCTTGATGGTCCTCTGGTCGGCACCTTTCAGAGTGAGGTCAGCCCGCAGTGAGACCAACAGTTTTCCTGCGTCGACAGCAAGTTGTTCGGCGACCGCGTGGTCATCAAGTGCGGTCATCGTCATGCTCCGATTCGAGGTGGATAGTGAAGGTGCGTCACCGATTATTGCTGGCGGCCGAGTTCAATGGCGCGACCGACAAGTTTTCGAACCTGGGTCTCATCGGCGCCGTCAGAGACGAGGGCGTTAATGCGCGATTCAAGATCGGCAGCAAGTCGTTCATCGACTACCAGGGGAGCAGGCTCACCGGTTTTGGCTAACGCACCTGGCGGCGAGACCTGCGTGACGAGGACCAGCGCGAGGGCTGCGACAGCGGTGATGAGGCCAAAGGTGATGGCGAAACCGTTGTTGTCGAGAATGGACCCAGCGATCATCCCGCCGATTCCGAGCACGAAAACGATGATCACAATGCGCCGGATCGCACGCGGTCCGATGGGTGAGGTGGGACTCGTGGAGTCGGAAGTGATCAGTTCCATGCTCATCGCACTAACGGCTTGTATTTGATGCGATGTGGTTGGTCGGCATCGGCGCCGAGTTCTTTCTTGCGGAAGGCTTCGTATTCGGTGAAGTTTCCTTCGAACCAGCGCACCTGTGAGTCGCCTTCGAAAGCAAGCACATGGGTAGCGACACGATCGAGGAACCAACGATCATGGCTGATGACGACGGCGCAGCCAGCGAAGGCCTCGAGGCCATCTTCGAGCGCGCGCAGTGTGTCGACATCGAGGTCATTGGTGGGTTCGTCGAGGAGCAGCACATTGCCACCTCGAGCCAACACCTTGGCGAGATGAACGCGGTTTCGCTCGCCGCCGGAAAGAATGCCGACCTTTTTCTGCTGGTCAGATCCCTTGAAGTTGAACGAAGCAACGTAAGCCCGTCCGTTCATCTCTCGATTGCCGAGCTTGATGATTTCGTTGCCATCGGTGATTTCTTCGTAGACAGTTTTCTCGGAGTCGAGAATGTCCCGACTCTGATCGACATACGCGAGATTCACGGTTGGTCCAACAGTGAGTGAACCGCTGTCGGGTGTCTCGTCACCGGTGAACATGCGGAAGAGCGTTGTCTTGCCGGCACCGTTTGGTCCGATGACGCCCACAATGCCAGCGCGTGGAAGTGAGAAGGAAAGTTCCTCCACCAGAAGTCGATCGCCGAAACCCTTGGTGACACCTTCAGCCTCGATGACGACATCGCCAAGACGCTCGCCAGATGGGATGAAGATCTCTAGACCGTCGCCGCGTCCTTGGGCTTCTTGTGATTCAGCCAGCAGCTGTTCGTATGCGGAAAGACGCGCCTTACCTTTGGCCTGTCGAGCTTTCGGTGCCATGCGCACCCACTCGAGTTCGCGCGCCAGTGTCCGTGCACGAGACGATTCCTGCTTCTCTTCCTGGCGGAGCCGGTCTTGTTTCTGGTCGAGCCAACTTGTGTAGTTGCCTTCAAACGGAATTCCGCGACCATGGTCGAGTTCAAGGATCCATTGAGCGACATTGTCGAGGAAGTAGCGATCATGGGTGATCGCTACGACGGTGCCCGGGTAGTCACGAAGGAATCGTTCAAGCCATGCGACCGATTCGGCATCGAGATGGTTGGTGGGTTCGTCGAGAAGCAGCAGATCGGGTTTGTTGAGGAGAAGACGACAGAGTGCAACTCGGCGACGTTCGCCACCTGAGAGCGTCGAGACGCCCGCATCTGATGGGGGAAGACGCAGAGCGTCCATTGCGATTTCGATCGTGCGCTTGAGGTCCCATGCGCCTGATGCTTCGATCTTGGCTTCAAGGTCGGCTTGTTCCTCACCCACCTTCTCGAAGTCGGCATCCGGGTCGCCCCACTTTGCCAGCACCGCGTCGTAGCGCTCGAGAAGGGTCGCCGTTTCGCCGAGCCCATCCATCACATTGCCCATGACATCTTTGGATTCGTCGAGATGTGGCTCTTGCTCAAGCAGGCCAACAGTGAATCCGGGGGAGAGGCGCGCTTCGCCCGTGAACCCGTCGTCAAGGCCGGCCATGACCTTGAGCAGCGAGGACTTACCAGAGCCGTTCGAACCGATGACACCGATCTTGGCCCCTGGGTAGAACGAGAGGCTGATGTCTTTCAGGACCTCTCGGTCAGGCGGATAGAACCGGCTCACCTTGTGCATGGTGAAAATGAACTGTGCACTCATGGCGGGCAAGGGTAGCGATCAGGCCGCCTCAAGTGTGAACTGGACGCGACAGTGCCCCGCCGAAGCGGGGCACTGGGGTACTACGTATGCGGCTGAAGATCAGCGGCGGGTTGCACGACGCTTGGTCGCACGACGCTTGGCCGGAGCCTTCTTTGCTACGCGCTTCTTGGTTGCACGCTTCTTGGCCGGAGCCTTTTTCGCTACGCGCTTCTTGGTTGCACGCTTCTTGGCCGGAGCCTTTTTCGCTACGCGCTTCTTGGTTGCACGCTTCTTAGCCGGAGCCTTTTTCGCTACGCGCTTCTTGGTTGCACGCTTCTTGGCCGGAGCCTTTTTCGCTACGCGCTTCTTGGTTGCACGCTTCTTGGCCGGAGCCTTTTTCGCTACGCGCTTCTTGGTTGCACGCTTCTTAGCTGGTGCCTTTTTGGCAACGCGCTTAGTTGCACGCTTCTTGGTCGCACGCTTCTTGGCCGGAGCCGCCTTCTTCGCTGTGCGCTTCTTTGCGGGTGCCTTCTTGGCCGCCCGCTTCTTCACTGCTGCCATCTTCGCCTCCTCGGCGTCTTCATGATTTTGTGTAGTGGTACCAACAACAGCTGCATGAATCGCTACTGAAGTGCAGGCCGCACGTGGTTCGTGACGACGTTGCACAAAAAACGGTACTCACATTGCGCACACAAATGGTGAATCCACGGTTTTTCTCGCTGCACGCGCATTTTTTTGTTCGATGAATGTTGACTGGGTTATAGGAGTTGTTTTACGAAGCGTTTTTGCGAAGCGCGTGCGCGCGCCGTAGTTCGGGGACTGCTTTTTACGCGCTTCTAAAGTTTTCCACAGGCATTTTCTCCTTCTCTCGCTTGGGATTTCTGTGTTTTGCACTGTTAGTGCGAACTATTGATCAACGCATGTAAGGAAGCGTCAATTTCGACGGTTTCTCAGCGTCTGTGAGCAGAAAAACGCAACCTTCAGCATGTTTGGAGCAACTGCGACGTACTGTTCGCGTCATGAGCGGAAATTCGCAAAATGGTGAACAAGAGTGCACGGAACTTCTGCAGACGCTGATCCGGAACGCGTGCGTCAACGATGGCGCAGTCGATTCCGGTGACGAAATTCGCAGCGCAGACGTGCTCGAAAACTTTCTTGAGGGTCCTGGGCTAGAGCTTGAATCCTACGACGCGGCTCCTGGGCGACGCAGTCTTGTTGCTCGAATCGAAGGTTCAGATCCGACCGCTCCGACTCTTCTTCTGATGGGTCACACCGATGTTGTTCCGGTGAATCCAGAACATTGGTCGCGTGATCCATTCGGTGGCGAACTTGTCGATGGCGAGGTTTGGGGTCGAGGTGCAGTCGACATGCTCAACATCACAACGTCGATGGCCGTGGCATTCAAGCGACTGGCCCGGTCGGGTTTCACCCCACGCGGCACGCTCGTGTATCTCGCTGTTGCCGACGAGGAAGCGAATGGTTCCTACGGCGCTGAGTATTTGATGGCAAATGAGCGAGAAGCGGTCATGGCGGATTACGTCATCACCGAATCTGGCGGTATTCCGTTGCCCAGTCCGAATGGTTTGAAGCTGCCTGTCATTGTCGGAGAAAAAGGGCTTTTTGGCGTTCGGATCAAAGTGGGGGGCACTGCCGGGCACGGGTCCCAGCCCTATAAGACTGACAACGCGCTCCTGACGGCCGCTGAGGTCGTACGTCGTGTGGGTGAGTTCCAGCCCGAAGCTCATATCCATGACACATGGCGTCGCTTCATCGAATCGATGGGTTACCCCGAAGAGATCTCTGGCCCGTTGCTTTCCGTCGATGGTCTTGACGACGTCCTTGAACATTTACCGCTCGGCATGGCGCGTCAGTTCCACGCATGCACGCATACGACGTTTGCGCCCACGGTGATTCATGGCGGTTCCAAGATCAATGTCATCCCGGATTCGGTCGAACTCGAGGTAGATATTCGAACGCTTCCTGGCCACGATGCGGACATGGTCTTGGGCGAACTGCGTCTAGCCCTCGGAGACCTCGCCGATGCGGTGACGATCGAGCAAATCAGTTACGACCCGTCGAGTTCGTCGCCGACAGACACTCCTTTGTGGGACTCGCTGTCTCGGGTTACCCAACAGTGGTACCCGGGTTCTGAAACGGTTCCGTTCCTCACCGTCGGTGCCACCGACTCGCGATTTTTCCGCCGCGAGGATCGCGTTGCCTACGGCTTTGGTCTTTTTAGCGAGAACCTGACGTTCGAAGACTTCGGAAAGATGTTCCACGGAGACGACGAGCGAATCGATACGCGCTCACTTGGGCTTTCCACCGAACTGTGGGAAGCAGTAGCGCAGGATCTGCTGACGACTCGAGAAAGCTGAACCCGGCGGGCAATGCCCGCTTGTTCAGATACCGCCGAGGGCTGATTCCATGAGGTCGTGGACCTCGGCATGGTGAATTGCTGAAGAACCAGTGGCAGGGCTGGCTGATTCTTGGCGACTGACACGGCGAATTGTGTGGGTGTCGTCGTGGGCTTCGTACAACCGACCCTTGATGTGGTTCCACGCACCCATATTCTCGGGTTCTTCTTGAAGCCAAACGATCTCGTCGGCATTCGCATATTTCTCAACGATGCGAGCTACGTCGGCGTAGGGCCACGGGTAGAGCTGTTCCACTCGAGCAATGGCAACGGGTGCGCCCATTTCGTCTCGAGCGGCTTGTGCTTCAACGCCGATTTTGCCGGAGGCGAACACAATGCGCCGCACCGATGCAGGATCGGCGATGCCATTGTCGTCGAGGACTTCTTCAAACGACCCGTGAATGAGTTCGCTCACCGGTGATCGTGTGGTCTTTGCTCGAAGCAGCGACTTCGGGGTGAACACCACAAGTGGCTTGCGGAGATCTCGTCGAACCTGACGACGCAAGAGATGGAAGAACTGCGCTGCAGTCGTGGCGTTGCAGACCTGGATGTTGTCGCCGGCGGCAAGGGTGAGGAATCGCTCGATGCGGGCGGAGGAATGCTCGGGGCCCTGTCCTTCGTAACCGTGGGGCAGGAGCATCACGAGGCCCGAGGTTTGGCGCCATTTGTCCTCGGCGGCAACAAGGAAGTTGTCAATGATGACCTGCGCGCCGTTCATGAAGTCGCCGAACTGGGCTTCCCAAACAACGAGGGCGTCTTTGTTCACAACGGAGTAGCCGTACTCGAAACCAAGCACTGCGAACTCTGAGAGAAGCGAGTCGTAGATCCAGAACCGAGCATCGTTGCGCACGGCATCGGCCAACGGGATGTACACCGAACCATTGTCGTAATCGATGAGAGCGGCATGGCGATGCGAGAACGTGCCTCGACGAGAATCTTCGCCGGATACACGAACAGACGTGCCTTCGTGAAGAAGGGTCCCGTACGCGAATGCTTCGCCGAGCGCCCAGTCCACTTCGCCATCTTCGACGAACATCTTGTGGCGGCCCTCGAACTGCTTTGCCAACTTGGGGTGAACCGTGAATCCTTCGGGTACGTGTTCGAGGTCAGCAAAGACGGCCTCGAGTTCTTCTTTGGTCACGCCAGTATCGACGTGAGGAAGAACGCCGCTGAAGACGCGCTCGGGTGCATGTTCAAGCGGAGGCGGGGCGTCGTGCGAACGTGTTTCGTCGAGGGCGACCTGAAGACGAACTTGGAAATCGTTGAGAGCTGCCTCGGCTTCTTCGAGCGAGATATCGCCGCGGCGCATGAGGGCTTCGGTGTAGAGCTTTCGCACTGACCGGGTTTCTTCGATGCGCTTGTACATAAGCGGCTGGGTGTAGCTCGGGTCGTCGCCTTCGTTGTGCCCGTGGCGGCGGTAACAAACCATGTCGATGACGACATCACGGTTAAATGTGCGACGGTACTCAAACGCAAGGCGAGCGACTCGCACGACCGCTTCTGGGTCATCGCCGTTTACGTGGAAGATTGGGGCCTGGACCATCTTTGCGACGTCGGTGGAGTACACCGATGAACGTGCTTCGGTGGGGGCAGTGGTGAACCCAACCTGGTTGTTGATGATGACGTGGATCGTGCCACCGACTCGGTAGCCGGTGATCTCGGAGAGGTTGAGTGTTTCGGCCACGATGCCCTGACCAGCAAATGCTGCATCGCCGTGGACGAGGATCGGAAGCACCGGATAATCGCCCGGAGGTTCGATCTGGTCCATCTTGGCGCGGGCCATACCCACAACGACCGGGTCAACTGCTTCGAGATGGGAAGGATTGGCAGCAAGTTCAACAGCGATGGTGTTACCGGCAGGGCTGGTGAAGACGCCAGTTTGACCAAGGTGATATTTCACATCACCAGAGCCCTGGATTGATTCGGGATCGGTGTTGCCTTCGAACTCCGTAAAGAGTTGCTCGTATTTCTTGCCGACGATGTTGACGAGAACGTTGAGTCGACCGCGGTGAGCCATGCCTAGGACAGACGACTGCATCGACGTGTCTGCCGCCGACGACAACAGCGAGTCGAGAAGTGGGATAGCTGACTCGGCACCTTCGATGCCAAATCGCTTCTGCCCGAGGTACTTCGTGCCGAGGAATCGTTCGAGCGCTTCAGCAGCGTTGAGTCGTTCGAGGATGTGTTGCTTTTCTTCGATCGAAAGTTCGAACTTCACGCCTTCGACTTGTTGCTGGATCCAGACTTTCTGCACGGGATCCTGGATGTGCATGTATTCGATGCCGATCGTGCGGCAATAGGCCGAGCGCAGCACATCGAGGATCGACGCAAGGGTCATGCGGTCACGGCCAGCGAGTCCGCCCGTGAGGAATTCGCGATCGAAGTCCCAAATTGTCAGGCCGTAGGCGGCAGGGTCGAGTTCGGGGTGCAGATGATGTTCGGTGAGATCGAGCGGATCGAGATCGGTATCGAGGTGACCGCGAACGCGGAACATATTGATAAGGGCTCGAACTTGGAGGTTCTTTTCGAGCATCAACTCTTGGTGATCGTTGGGGTTGACGTCGTGAGCCCATTCGACTGGCTCGTAGGGGAGACCGAGAGCTTCGAAGATGTCCTCGTAAAACTTGTGCTCGCCCATGAGGAGTTCTTGGATGCGCTTGAGGAAAAGTCCCGATTCGGCGCCTTGAATGATGCGGTGGTCATACGTCGAGGTCAGGGTCATGACCTTCGACATGCCTAGCGACGCAATGGTGGCCGGATCGGCGCCACGGAACGCAATTGGGTAGTCGAGTGAACCGACGCCAACGATGACGCCTTGACCGGGCATAAGGCGCGGCACTGACTGGAGCGTTCCGATGGTGCCGGGGTTGGTCAGAGTGATGGAGACGCCAGCGAAGTCGTCCGGAGACAACTTATTTGAGCGGACTTTCCGCACGAGTTCTTCGTAGGAGTCGTAGAACTGAGCGAAGTTGAGGGTCTCGGCGTGCTTGATGCAGGGGACAAGTAGTGAACGACTTCCGTCATTCTTTTCAACGTCAACAGCGAGACCGAGCCCGACGCTTTCGTTACGAACGACATAGGGCTTACCTTCAGCATCGGTCGTGAACGCCGAGTTCATGATCGGCATTCCATCGACAATCGCGCGAACGATTGCGTAACCGATGATGTGGGTAAATGAAACCTTTCCGCTTCGACTGCGCGAGAGGTAACCGTTAATTGACTTTCGATTGACCTCAAGCAGTTTCGTGGGAATCTCGCGGAACGATGTTGCGGTTGGTACGTCGAGGCTTGCTTCCATGTTGGAAACAATTCGCGCTGCAGCGCCTCGAAGCGGAGTGCCGATCGGAGCGTCGCTCGTTGCTGGCGGAGTTTGCGAGGTTGGCGCGCTTTGCGAAGGAGCGACAATCGGTGCTGTCGGTGTCGCTGCTGCTGGTTTCGGTGCGGGTGCACTCGCGACGGGTGGAGCAGCCGCCGTTGTTGATGCTCCGGGAGAATAACCGCCGAAGAATTCTCGCCAGCTTTCGCTCACTGAAGAAGGGTCGGAGCGGAACTGTTCGAACATTTCGTCGACAAGCCACGCGTTTGGTCCTGCGATGGGGGAAGCAGAGTCATCAGCCACGTCGGTCGACTCTAATGGTGGCGCCGGATGCCCGTGTCAGTCTGCAGGGGCAGCGGCCGATAGATTCGGCAACTGTGCGAATCGTGACGTGGAATGTGAACTCGCTCAAGGCCCGGCTTCCTCGGGTCGAGCAATGGCTGGCCGAAAATGACCCCGAGGTCATCTGTCTCCAAGAGACGAAGATGAAGGATCAGGCCTTTCCCGCTGAGGTCTTCAGTGCGATGGGTTATGAAACCGCCCACCATGGCCAAGGCCAATGGAATGGCGTGGCCATCTTGTCGAAGGTGGGCCTCGAGGACGTCGTGGCCGGTTGGGACGATGACGGCCCAGAAGACGGCGATGCCCGGATCCTGTGGGCGACCTGCGGCGGGGTCAGGGTTGCCAGTGTCTATGTCCCGAATGGACGAGCGCTCGACGACCCGCACTACACCTACAAACTCGGATGGCTCGAACGCCTGCGGTCCACGCTCGAGCGGCGGGAGAACTCGTCGGCTGAGGTCGCCGTCTGCGGCGATTTCAACATTTGCCCCGACGATCGAGATATCTGGAGCCCGGAAGCGTGGGTTGGCAATACCCACGTGAGTGAGCCCGAACGTCAAGCCCTCAGAGACCTAGAAGCCTGGGGCCTCGAAGATGTCTACCGCCGTCATCACGAGGAAGGCGGGCTCTATTCCTTCTGGGATTATCGCGGTGGCGACTTCCATCAAGGCCGGGGACTTCGAATCGACCTGATTATGGCGACGGCCTCGCTGGCCACTCGTTGCACGGACGCTCGAGTCGACCGTGATGCCCGCAAGGGAGAAAAACCTAGCGACCATGCTCCCGTGATCGCGCAGTTCGATTGATGGACGACACGCCAATCGTCGACACCCCGAATGTTTTCGGCGTGGGCGCAATGCAGAAGATGCTCAACCTCGAAGATGCAGTTCTGCTCGAGTCCGATCTGCGGGCCGTGACACCAGCGCAATACGCGGCCCGCGACACGGCAGCTGCAGTTCGGCGGCTGATTCGGGAATTGGAATCAACTCCAGCATCGATCGATGAATTGTCTGAACTCACGAATGAGATCAATCGACTTGTCGAAGTTCTTGCTCAACGTGGTTCGGACTCGCCGGTATCGAGTGAGAACACAAATGTCGCGTATCAGGCCCATCGTTTGCGAGAGCGAAGCCCATTCATTGGTCGGGCGAATCCCGTTGCGCTACCGCTCGTGGTTGAGTTTGTAGAAGGTGGCATCGACGCCATCGCAAATTTCAGCACGCTGTATGAAGGTCCGCCTGGGTGTCTCCACGGTGGCTACATCGCCGGCATCTTCGATGAAGTGCTGGGCGCCGCACAGACCTACTCAGGTCATGCCGGAATGACTGGTCGACTCACGGTTCATTATCGGAGCCCAACACCGCTTAATACGGACCTTCACTTGCGAGCCCGCCTTGAATCGGTGAGCGGCCGCAAAATTCTCTGCAAAGGCACGCTGCATGCTGGCGAAGTGCTTTGCGCAGAGGCGGAAGGTCTGTTCATCGCGATTGACCCGAAGAAACTGCTTGGCTTGGGTGAGGGTTGAACGGCTGCTGTCTAGGAGCCGAGCGTGTCGGAAATAATGGCGAGAAGTTCGCCGCCGAACTTTGAGACTTTGATTTCGCCCATACCATTGACGCGAAGTAGTTCGACTGGAGTCTGTGGTTTCTGTCGAGCAATTTCGGCCAATGTGTGGTCGTTGCATACGACGAACGCGGGAACGTCGGCAGACTTGGCTCGCTCAGAGCGCCAAGCGCGCAATGCATCAAAAAGAACGTGGTCTGTTGCATCAAGCGAATCTGGGTAGGAGCCCGGTCGCTTTCGACCGCCCGAAGATTTCGAGCCTTTTGCTTTTGGTTTCGATGAACGAGTGCCCGAGGTAGGAGCGAGGTGCGGGGCTGTTGTGCCATTGCCGACGGCAATTGGATCGATACCTGCCTCGAGTGCTTCGCATGCAATGGCATAGGTGTCGAGAAATTCAGAACGTTCGCGCGGGACGGATCGTTCTCCGAAGGTGCGTGATTTGGCCCATGTGCACAGCAGCTCGCGCTCGGCCCGTGTGGCCGCGACATAAAACAACCGACGTTCTTCGGCCCATGCCCCCGGCGTCTTCGCATGTCCGATGGGGACGTAGCCCTGTTCGAGGCCGGCCAGATGCACGATGGGCCATTCCAGGCCTTTGGCCGCATGAAAGGTCAGGAGCTCGATGGCATCGCCGTTGGGGTCGGGTTGATCGGCTCGCGTTGTTGCGGTGAGCCAAAGGAAGAAACCATTAGCGGTTGCGGGTGTCTCGATGGCGATGTAATCACGCGCCATTTGCACGAGGGCATCGAGGTTGGCGCGGCGTTCAGCGGCGCGGTCGCTTTCAGATTCGTCGTCGATATCTACCGAAAGTGCAAGGTCGTGGATTGCGTCGGTAAAAGGACGAATGGTGCGCCGGAGTTCGCTAAGTGCGACTTTGATTTCGGGTTGATCAAGAAGCGGAGTGGCCCCGCGAACGCGAAAGGGAATACCGGCAGATTTCATCGCTTCTTCGAGGATGGGTAGTTGTGCATTGGTGCGAACAAGGACGGCTTGATTCGACCAACGCGCTCCGGGGCCATGATGGTCGCGTGCAGCGCGGGCGATGGCGGCGGCTTCAGCGCGTTCATCGGGTAATTCTCGAATGGAAGGAATTGCACCATCGGGACGTGTGGCCGATTGGGTGCCGTCGTGATCGACTCCACGACCGCCGACGAGCAGTGCGTTCGCGGCGGCAAGGATCTGAGGGCTTGATCGGTAGTTGTCGAGAAGCCGGATGGTTTCGCCGTTTGGGAATCGTTCCGGGAAGGTGTGGAGCAATTCGGGGTCGGCGCCGTTCCATGAGTAAATCGCCTGGTTTGGGTCGCCGACGATGCAAAGGTCGGGGCGATCGCCTCGCCATGCTTCGAGGAGTGCGTGTTGCAGTGGATTGACGTCTTGGAATTCGTCAACGAAGAGGTGGGCGAAGCGCCAGCGTTGTGAAGCGGCGAAACCGTCGTCGGACAAAAGGTCGCGGTGGCATACGCGCAACATGTCATCGAAATCGATGAGCCGCTTCTGGCGACGTTGGTCTTCGTAACGGGCGTAGATCGCAGCAGTGGCCTCGTAGGAGATAGGCGGTTTACGACCCGCAGTCTTTGCTGCCTCGGGATAGTCCTCGGGTTCGACCATGCGGGCCTTGGCCCATTCGATTTCCGAAACGAAGTCGATGCCGGGGGTGGACTTCTCGGCACCGGTGAGCAGGCCAATAACAAAGCCGGCTTTTCTGGTCATGAGCTGTGGGGGAGTGATGGAACGTTCGGCCCAACGCGTGCGCAACTGCGCGTACGCGATCGAGTGGAAGGTGCCAGCTGCTACCTGTTCGCGAAGGCCAAGTGAACGAAGCCGTGCGGTGAGCTCGCCGGCGGCTTTGCGAGTGAATGTGAGGGCGAGCACATGACGGGGATCGAGATCGCCGGTGGCGGCCCGATAGGCGATTCGACGGGTGAGGACGCGAGTTTTTCCGGATCCGGCGCCGGCCAAGATGCAGAGGGGCGAGGTCGTGGACGTGACAGCGAGACGTTGCGCGCTATTCAGGCCGTCGAGAAGGGCGTCGGGTTCCACGACCGAGACGGTACTCACCGCCAGCGACAGTGCCGGCGGGTACGGTTTGGCATGCCCTATCCCGAGGACGAACTCCACGCCACAGAGGACCTCATCCTCGATCTCCATCCGCATTGGTGGTTCTTCGCCAAGTCGGCCGTGATGTTGGCTCTGGCTGTTCTTCTCGCCATCGCCACTCTCAGCGTGAGTTGGCTCTCGTGGGCAAAAATCCCAGTCTCCCTCTTCGTCTTCGCCGCCCTTGTGTGGTTCATGCAGCGCTACATCCGATGGGTGAGTACACATTTCGTACTCACCTCAGATCGCGTGATTTTCCGAACCGGAATCATTGCGAAGCACGGAATCGAAATTCCCCTCGAGCGGATCAATACGATTTTCTTCCATCAGCGAATTTTTGAACGCATGCTCGGCCTCGGCGATCTTGATATCGAATCGGCATCGAAGGATGGAGCGCAACGCTTTAACGACATTCGCAATCCGAGTGGTGTGCAAAACGAGATCTATCAGCAGATGGAAGCCAACCAGATCAAAGCCGCCGATCGGATCTCTGGGGGCATCAATCGTGCGCAGGGTCATAGCGATGCCGACTCAATTCCCGATCAAATAGCGAAACTGAGTTCCTTGCGCGACCAAGGCGTGCTGACCGAAAACGAGTTTCAATCAAAGAAGCAGGAACTTCTCGGTCGTATGTAGTTACTCGGTGATGACACGAGCGCCGTCGGACGGACGAACGCGCCAGCCTCTTCCTGTCATCGCACTTGGATCTTCGATGGCGTTACGTTCGCAAAGAGCCACGACACAGCCACCGAACCCTGCCCCAGTTAGGCGAGCGCCGTAGACCCCAGGCATTTGAGAAAGTCGTTCGACCAATTCGTCGAGCACCGATGTCGATACGTCGAAGTCATCTCGCAAAGAAGCATGGCTTTGCCGCATTAATCGGCCGAATGTTGCAGGGTCATTCTCGCGAAGGGCGATTGCTGCGTGGCGAACGCGCTCGCATTCGCTGGCCACATGGCGCGCACGTCGCTCGAGGTCACCGTCGAGCGTCGCGATTTCTGAGAGTGACGCGGTCGCTAGTGGACCGATGCGTTGAGCGGCTTTCTCGCACATCGACCGACGTTCCGCATACTCCGAATCAACCAACTCACGCACCTGGCCTGAGTGCATAATCACAATGTCAAGGTCTTCAGGGAATGCAACGTGATCGATTGCGTTGTCGGAAAAGTCGATGACCATCGCATGATCTCGCTTCCCGAAAACGATGCTCAATTGATCGAGTAGTCCGCAGGGAACACCAACTGCACGATGTTCGGAGCGCTGACCTAAGGAAGCTAGTTCCATTTGTGAACCGTTGAATTCCATGGCGAGTGCCAATGCGATTTCAAAAGAAGCGCTCGAGGACAGACCGGCACCCGATGGAAGCGTGGACGTCACCGACCCGTGAAATCCTTCGGTTACCGCGCACTCTTGTGCGACCGCAGCGACGTAGCGACCCCAGAAAGGTTCAAGGGTTTGAATCTCAGCGACGTCGGTGAGATTGATTGCAACGTTCCCACCGAACGCGTCGGAAGTGAGCATGATGGCGGTTCCGCTGCGTTCGGCGTGAAGAGTGATGCCGAGGTCAATGGCACAAGGTAGGGCCAAGCCGCCGGCGTAGTCGGTGTGATCGCCGATCAGGTTCACGCGTCCGGGGGCATGAACGGTGAAGCGTTGATCGGTCATTTCACGTTGCGCAGGTGCATGGCGGCGGTTGCCGGATCAACGGGGTTGAACCACACGCCACTGCCGAGTTCTCCAGCGGCGACGAATCGTTGTGTGCCGGCCGACCTCAGAATCGGCGCGATGTGAGCATGCACACGAAGCGATGTGCGCTCGGTGTCGTCGAACGGTCGCTGGTGGAACCACATCATGAATGGCATCGGCGCGTCGAAGAGCGCGTCGAGTCGTCCGATGACATCAATGAGGAGGGCGGCGAGCTGGCTGCGTTGAGTCTCGGTGAGTGATGGAAGATCGGCTACCTCGACCGAGGGGGCAAGTAAGAGTTCGTAAGGCCACGAGGCGGCACTTGGAACCCATGCCGACCATTCGCCATGCGTCGCAACCACAAGTTCGTTCGACGGAACTTCGAACGAACTTTCTGTCGCGTTGGCGTATTCAGCGATGACGACTGGCGGCACGATGTCGAACGCGTAGATCTGTCCGTGCGGGTGCGCAATGGTCGCGCCTACTTCGGGACCTCGGTTTTCGAAGATCAGGACATAGTCAACGTCATCGCGCGCGCCGAGCACCGCAGAACGTTCCGCCCAGAGGTCGACGACGCGGCGACCGTGATCGGGAGTGAGATCAGCGAATGATGCGTTGTGGTCGGAGGCGTACAGAACGATTTCTGCGCGATCGTTGTCAAACGGTGGCCATCGATTTGGAAAGGCTTGGACCTCGTAATCGTCGGGAGCTTCGAGGCCGCCAACACAGAACGGACATGTCTCCACGGGAAGGTTGGGCCTGTCCTGGCGGGTCGGAACTATCCAGGCTGGTGCGCCATTGAGCGGGTCGATTCGATAGCCAGCCACCGAGGCGTGTTTGCGATCGAAGTGTTCGCCTTCACCCATGGAGCGAACGGTAGTCGTCGTCGCTTGACCACATGCCGGGTGGGGGCGAGGATTCCCCCCATGCGTGCACCAGCGAACGGCATCGAGCTTGAATACGAGACCCTCGGAGATCCGGAAGATCCGCCCCTTCTCATGGTCGCTGGTTTCGGGTGCCAGCTCAACTGGTGGAATCCAGATTTTCTTCAAGGATTCGTTGATCGCGGCTTTTACGTCATCATTTTCGATAACCGTGATGTTGGGCTTTCGACAAAAATCGCGACGGAGATTGATCTTGAGGCTGCGATTGTCGGGTATTTGCAAGGAGAGTCCATTGAGGCCCCGTATCAACTTCCCGATATGGCCGCCGACGCGTGGGGACTTTGCGATGCCCTTGGTCTTGATCGCGTGAACCTCATGGGCGCTTCGATGGGCGGAATGATTGTTCAACAGATGGCAATCGACTGTCCGGAACGCGTCGCCTCGCTCACGTCGATCATGTCAACAACCGGTGACCCCGACGTTGGTCAGCCCACCGACGAATGTGTGGCGGCACTGCTTGAGCCAGCAGAACCTGATCGCGAGGCGAACCTCGCTGCTGGACTTCGGATTGGTCAGTTGTATGCCGGCCCGGTCTATTTCGATGACGATTGGATTCTCGAACGCAACGCTCGGCAGTTTGATCGTTGTTTCCACCCTGAAGGCGCCACGGCGCAACTCATCGGAATTGTCACCTCATCGCCGCGTTCGGAAGGCCTTCGTGGCATCGACGTGCCTGCGCTTGTGATTCACGGAGATATCGATCCGCTCGTAACTCTCAGTGGTGGTGAGCGCACTGCAGAGTGCTTGCGCGGCAGTGAATTCCTCGTTCTTGAAAATATGGGTCACGATGTGCCCCGCCACTACTGGGCGACCATCATCGAACACGTGACTGCACTTGCAGCTCGTGCCAACGCATAACCAGTTCTTTCCACGTTAAGGAGCAGTTTTATGGGACCTCTCGCGGGCGTACGAATCGTTGAGATCGCTGGTATTGGGCCAGGACCGTTCGCGGCGATGATGCTCGCTGACATGGGCGCCGACATCATCCGCGTCGATCGCGCTGGGCAGGTCTACGGCGGCGATCCCGCTACACCGCCGAAAGACGTCATGAACCGCGGTCGTCGCTCGATTGGTGTCGATCTCAAGAACCCCAACGGCGTCGAGACAGTTCTTGGTTTGGTCGAGAACGCTGATGCCCTTATTGAAGGATTCCGCCCCGGCGTCACCGAACGTCTGGGAATCGGCCCCGATGCGTGTTTGGCTCGGAACCCGAAACTTGTGTACGGGCGTATGACGGGCTGGGGCCAAGACGGTCCGATGGCGCAAATGGCCGGTCACGACATGAACTACATCGCCATTGGTGGAGCACTTGGAGCAATCGGACGTCCCGATGAGCGCCCGCAACCGCCATTGAACTTGGTAGGAGACTTTGGCGGCGGCGGCATGCTGCTGGCGTTTGGTATCGCCTGCGGGATCATCGAATCACGCGTATCGGGCAAGGGCCAGGTTGTCGATGCGGCCATGGTTGATGGCACCGCGGTCCTGACCACGTTCATGCACGGTTTCATGGCGATGGGCATCTGGAGTGATGAGCGTGGCGTCAACATGCTCGACACAGGCGCCCACTACTACGAGGTCTACGAATGTTCCGACGGGAAGTTCCTTTCTGTTGGCGCAATCGAGCCCCAGTTTTACGCCGAACTACTCGAGAAGACCGGCCTTGCTGGCGACGAAGAATTCGCCAAGCAAAACGATCGCTCGATGTGGCCGCACTTGAAGGAACGACTTGCTGCGGTGATCGCAACAAAGACTCGTGATGAATGGGCTGCGATATTCGAGGGCTCAGACGCCTGTGTCGCCCCCATTCTCTCGCTTGTGGAATCGACCACGAATGCGCACACGGTTGCGCGCAAAACGTTCGTTGAAAACGCTGGAGTTGTTCAGCCCGCGCCGGCGCCACGTTTCTCGCGTACGGAGCCGAGCAT
>Ga0209296_1000752_pt1 | contig 27454 bp, 3 predicted proteins | sample S_130206_EF_Meta_FD_187319 | JGI IMG/M metagenome (GOLD analysis project Ga0209296, IMG submission 187319) | Freshwater microbial communities from Lake Simoncouche, Canada to study carbon cycling - S_130206_EF_MetaG (SPAdes) (version 2) | ecosystem: Environmental > Aquatic > Freshwater > Lake ... | reverse complement strand
TGAATGTCACATTCGCCAATGGCGTCTGGTTGGCTGCGGGCCAAGGGACAAACACACTTTGCTACTCGGTTGAAAATCCGCCCATCGCGGGAAGTTGGATGCCGATTACGGCCTCATTATTATTCGGAACCACGGGTCGTTCAGTGGCATACGGCAATGGAACATGGGTCGCGTGCGGTGAATCGGGGTCGCTTCTCGCATACTCTACCTCACGTATCCCCCACAGCAGCAGCTGGGTCACAATGAAAGGTCCGACCACGTCGTCGAGTGGCGAACAAATCAACCACGTTGGTTTCAATTCGGCAACGAATACGTGGTATTTCCTCGGCGATATCTCGTCCAATTGTATGTTTTATTCAACGGCGACACCACCCGTTCCCGCAACGTGGATAGGCGTCCAGAGGAGCACAGGCGCATTTACGACGCAAGCATTCGGCGCCGTCGGCATCACCACAAACGCATTTACATCCTCCACGAATGTTGCGCGCTTGGATAATAAAGTGACGTTTCCGGCGAATCGGATGATCGCGGTGGGCGGAGGCGGAAGCGGCGATATTCTCGCACAGTCGTCGCTAACCCCCACCCCCGCCACCACAGGCACGATTTCTTATTCGGATGATGACGGCGCGACATGGGCGATGGTGCCGGGTGGCGCTACGAACGCAATGTTTTCATCCGCTGCGGATATCTCCGCCAACACGTCATTTGGGGTCGGTGGGTCGCGCGGCGCGAATGCGGTGGCGTGGAACGGCGAAAAATGGGTCGCAGCGGGCAATGGACGAACGAACTCACTGGCATTTTCGGATGACGGCGGAATGACATGGACGGGTGTGACGGGAAAATCGATATTTTCAGTGGAGGCGCGCGATGTCGCATGGAATGGACAGATGTGGGTGGCGGTGGGTCGAGGTGCGGCATTTTCTACGGCGTATTCATATGATGGCGTGACGTGGATGGGACCGGTTGATGCGTCGGGTGCGCCCGTGAATGTATTTTCGTTGGATATCGCCGGCCCGAGCGCCACAGCGAGCGATATTTCTGGCGGTGGAAATCACATTGTTTGGTCGGGAAAGATATGGGTCGCGACGGGGACACGGACGCTGATAGCAGGTTCGTCGCCGGCGGCATATTATACAATCGCATATTCAACCGACGGAAAGACATGGACGGGCGTACCAGAAAGTGGTGCGACGAGCACCGGTTTTGATATCTATGCTCACGGGATCGCATGGAATGGGCGCAATTACGTGGCGACGGGGCGCGGTACGGTGAATACACTCGCGTTTTCAACAGATGCGTCGATGTCATGGGTTGGACTGGGGAATTCGGTGTTTTCCGTATGGGGGCGCGGGATTACATGGGGCGCCAAACGATGGATGGCGACGGGACGCGGGACGAACACGGTGGCGTATTCTACCAACGGACGTAACTGGCAGGGTTGCGGTGCGAATGTGTTCAAACCCTTGCGCCGGTTTATGGCGATGGGTGATACTGGTTTATACACAGGTGTGTCGTCGGGCCAGTCTCAGCGCGGTGTCGCATTCTCGTATTCTGATGACGGTGTTACGTGGGATGCGCCGGTGGTGAATCAGGGGGTAGAATTCAGTCAGCCGTTAGGAGGAACCCTCGATACAACTCGTTCAATGATTTTCACCAATAACATACTCCTGACTAACGTAATTACAGATGTATCCAGTTCGCACACTGCCCTTATGTTTTCTGCCGACGGCGGTGCTTCATGGGCTCGTGTCGGTGGTTCAAGCGACACTGAAGCCAACGGCGGGACCGGAATGACAGTCGCCAACGGCGGAAGCTATTCCCTCGCCGCCAACTCCGCACGAACCCGATTCTTGGTGGGCGGAGGCGACGCAGCCAGTGCGACTCGAAAAGTCTATTTTTCAAACGACGGTTTCAATTGGCGAAACAGCGTAAGCAGCCCGAATGCTACACAAATGGCGTGGGTTTGGGCGTCGCTATGGGTCGGTGGAATCTACAACCGATGGCTCGTTGGTGGAAGCGATGCGACGACGAATACCAACGGACGTATTATGCGTTCAGGAGATGCGGATGCTGTGGCAGCGTGGGCTACTACGTCGCCTGCGACATACACCGGAACTATTGTGTCCTGCTTCGCTGCCAATACGGATTTCTCGGTGATTTTGGCTGGCGTCACGTCCGGAAATGTGATTTACCGGTCCGTCGATGGTGGAGCCATCTGGACGACTGTGAGTATCAGCGGAACACCTACCGGCAGTGTGCGCTCTATCGCATTCTCGCTATCTCTCGGGCGATGGGTCGCCGTCGGTGGTGGTGCCGGTGCTGCGAATACCATCATCTACTCCACCGACGCAACAGGCACCGCTTGGATTGCGTCCCCATTACAGGCCAAGACCGCCGCGACATCGATATTCAAGAACGGCAGTGAAGCATCCCGCGTCATTTGGGACGCTCTAGGCGGACGGTTCATCGTCGGTGGATGGAATGGGGCCGCGACGACGGCGGCTTTGACAAATGTCTTCGGTTTAGACGCCACATCAAATAACAACCCCGGATACACCATGGCGTATTCGGCTGATGGCATAAACTGGACGCCGGTAACGGTCCAATCGAGCGATGCGGGTGCGTCTGTATCCGGCCCTTTCCTCACCCGATGCCGAGATATTATGGCCTTAGACACCGCAGGTGATTTCACACCCATCAATACTGGTTATTCCGTAACTTGGAATTCATACGCGAATCGGTTCATCGCAACCGGCAACGGAACGAGCCCCGTCGTATATTCCAGCGATGGCGGTGTTACATGGACGCCCGCAAATCAACAGCCACAGCAACAAGCCATCGCAGTCGCAGGTGGTGCCAGTGCTGCGGCCGGAACCACGTCTGTATCGCCTTTGACATACACGATTGACGGCAAAACATGGTCGCAGGGAGTCGGCGCGAAGGAAATCTTCGGAACTGGCGCAGTGAATGCGGTCGAATACGGTCAAACCAGCACCGCAGTGTCGCCCAATGGACGTATTTGGGTAGCGGGGGGAGCTCATACAAGCGGCACTAGTTGCCTCGCATTCTCTCAAAACGGTATTCGTTGGACCGCCATCACCGGCGCGACAACGATGATAACGAATGTTCGCACGATTGCGTATGCGCCCTCTGAACTGCTTTCTTTATCTTATAACGCTTCGCTCACGGCAGGGTCAGGCGTCGGGAATGGCGTCTGGGTTGCCGGAGGCGATACCACGAATTCTCTCATATTCTCATACGACGGTATCAGCTGGAGTGAAGTCCCTAACTCGCTCACGGTTCTTTCCCGTTGTAACGCCATCGCATTCGGTAATGGACTCTTTGTTGCGGGTGGTGTCGCGGCGACAGGCTCCAGCGCGGTCGATACTACCGCAAATCTTGTATATTCCACCGACGGTATAAACTGGGTTCCAATTCGGTCCTCTACCGCGAGAATCAGCGCCGGCGCAAGTATCAGCAGCATCGCATACGGCCGCGATGAAAATGGACGCGGTTTATGGGTCGCAGGAGCCACCACGGTGACTTCCAGTTCCGTTTTGATTCTTTACTCCTACAATGGAATGGATTGGGTGGGTGTCATCAACAGCGGAGGCACGGTAAGCTCACGTAACATAAATAATGCCACATTATATAGTCCGCATGTCTATCTGGATGCGACAAATCCCAGTTCATATAACAGTTCCACTAACACTTGGACGAACTTCGGTTCGCTGGGCGGAAATGTCGCAATGACAAATATGGGAACATTCGACGCGGCCGACAACGGTGGTTCTTTTAATTTCAACGGTTCAACAAATCGCGGACAAATAACCGTTCCAAGCACAACCCTTACGAGTGTCACATATCTGGCGGTTGTGAAAACAACTGGAGTGAATACTGGTTTTTCGACAATCATCGATTTTGGTGAGGATACTGTGCTATTTGCTACGAGTTCCAACATATTACGTATGTATAATCCAAGTTTTTTTTCGGGATTTACATTAACTGCCGGCGTATGGTATGTTGTCGCAGCAACAATCACAAGCGGTGGAACACTTACATTTTATGTAAATGGTGTTTCAGTTTATACTACCACGGGTGCTATTATTAGTACAACAAATACCGTATATGGTATCGGTGGTGGGGTTGGTGGAAACGAATATTGGAGTGGTAAAATATCGGCTCTCGCGATTTATCATAATAGGGTTTTGAGCGAAAACGAAATACAGTTCGTCACACAGCAAATGGCTGCTGTTACGAGTATCGCCTATGGCGTAAGCGCATCCATGGGACGCGGACTCTGGGTCGCAACAGTTCATCGTTCAACCGCGGATGGAAATTCGTTTGTATTTTCAACGAATGGCCGTGATGGATGGACGGCGGTGCCGAATACCAAAGCCGGATTATTTGAACCCACGAATTCAGGACCAACCGGTATCGCTTACTTGAACGGTGTGTGGTTTGCGACAGGTTCATCCGCGGGAATTAGCACAGGTCGCACACTAGCATATTCATATGAAGGTAGCAGCGGATGGTTCGGTGTGTATCCCACGACAAATCTCTACGGCGCAAGCGTGACTACATTTAGTCTTACCGATATGCGGTGTGTCGCAACAACAAATGACTATATGATTCCGTCGGGTGCGTCGTCGGGTGCGTCGTCGGGTGCGTCGTCGACCGGAACCGCCGCTGCGTCATTCCAGCCCGCGTCGATGAAACCCGTGCGTAGTATCGGATGGACCGCAGGTGTTGGTTCAGCGTATCTTCAGCACCCGACACTCTTATTTGGTGCCGACGGTGTGAGTCGCGGGGCGGCGATATCCGCGGATGGTGGCAGGACATGGGGCGCAAGCAGCGTGAGTCTCGCCCGTTCCGCCTTCCGCGGCGGTGTATGTAACGACGCATTCTGGAATGGAACATTATGGGGCGCGGTGGGTCATGACGCGGTCACGGGTTCAAAAGTCGCGACATCAAAAGACGGCGTGACATGGACGCAGACCCCCGCATCAAATGTCCCAATCACCGGTGTGCTCAACGCGATTACATGGAACGGTAGTGTGTGGATGGTGGGCGGCGACGGAGCGCCTATCAATGACGCAAATACCGCGTCAATCGCATGGTCGACTGACCTCATGTCATGGAATGGAATTCTGAATACGGATATCAGTCTCACCGTTGTGAAACGTATTGCGTGGAATGGTATGTACTGGGTCGCTGTTGGACAGGGGGGCACCGGTGCCAGCGCCAACGCCACGACAATCATGTATTCAAAGAACCGAAATGGCCTTGTATGGGAGGATACATTCACGGCGGCATCAAGCACCGCGAAAACATCCACGATAACAACCGCGGTGAATGACGTCGTCTGGGGCGGCGGCAGGTGGGTGGCGGTGGGTCGCGGCAATTCGGTTGCTGGTGGCAGCGGCGTGAGTATTCTTTATTCAGTGGATACACCGGTGGTGGGGAGCGAACCTGCGGAATACGCGGTGAGCGGGCGGCGTTGGGTCGGGGTTGCGTCATCCGCGCAATTATTCCCTTACGGCGCGAATTCAGTGTCGTGGAACGGAAAACGGTTCATCGCGACTGGACCCGCGGCGGCTTCATGCTCCACGAGCAACATTATCGCATGGTCGGCGGACGGTATTTCATGGAACGCGTTTTCTTCAGCGAAGACAGTCGCACCTGGACAAAGATGGGTGGCGGTAGGAAGCGGGTCGCGCGCATGTATCGCATTATCGGCGGATGGCCGTGTTTGGACGGATGTCGCAGGAACGGCCGCGCTCTTTTCAGATATCAGTGGCGCGTCGGCCGCACTTGTAAGCACGATGAAGACGGGTGCTCGCGCGGTGGGTTGGAACGGCAGCAGCCTCATCGTGGGTGGCGCACGCGCTGCTACAACTACGACCGAAACATCACAATACACCGCCACATCGACCATCGGGCGCACTACTATCCCAGTTTGCGCGTTTATCGGAAGCGGTAATGGAGTACTAGGCGGCGGCACGACGAATGTGCCAGACGCGTCTTTCCAAAGTTTAACTATGCGTACAAGCAGCAGCGTCTTTATTACACACATGGATGTGAATATGCGCGAAGCCAGCGCACCATGGGCGAATATGTGGCTGAATACATATACCGACCTCTCGGCGACCCAGCTATTCCAAGTGACACCCGAATCACAGACATTCAGTTCCGCACTGAAATGGAACGGATGGTCGTGGGTGGCGAATTTCGGAATGACGACCAATAATCCCGTCACTGGGGAGCAATATGGGTCGATTTGGTACTGTACGGACCCTCTCGCGCGTGTTGGATGGTCGGTCGCGTCCAATTCGGCGAATCCGCGCATACTCATCGGCCAAGGCGGTTATGCTGCGCTCGAATGGAACGGAGTCGCATGGTTGGCGTGCGGTAATGACCCTAATAATAATAATTTGATTTATACTACAGATAAATACGGCGCGATTGGATGGACTGCGGTGTCGGGTATCGCGAGTAGCGGGTCGGCATCATTCCAGCCGGTTTGTATCGCATCGAGCAGTCGGTTCTGGGTGGTTGGCGGCGCGCAAGGGACGACATCGGCGATGTATTTCACAAGCGACCGAACCGGCGCGACCGGATGGAGGGCGATTTCCATGATGGGTGGCGGAAATGTGCTTCCCGGCATTCGTATTAGTTCGGTGGCGTATAACGGAGCGGCGTGGATTTGCTGCGGTGGAGGTGGTGGCGGAACGAGCGCACCAGCCAGCAGTATTTCATGGCGTGCCGACACTGGAGCCAACGAAGATATCGGAACCGGATGGGCGGCTGCGACGATATCTGGCGTAGGCAGCGGAATCCCACCTGTCCTCTCGAACGGAAGTGCGGTGATCTATAATACTGGCGCAGCATCGCCAAGATGGGTGGTCGTAGGAGACTTATCTTCGAATATCATGAGCAACCAAATCGCTTACACCACCACAGCGAATGGTTCGAACGGATGGAGAATATCAACCGGAACACTTACGAATACCACATTTGGACGGTTGAACGGTATCGCATGGACCGGATATTCTTGGATTGCGACATCGGGCGCAGGCGCGTCGCGTATTATGAACACGACGGACATCACTGCGGATATATCATGGAACAACACTAGTATTTTTTCACCGACCATAAGCACGAATGCGGTGGCGTATGTGAATATCCCGATCTCTTTATTAACAACGGGTATGCCGACAAGCGCGGGGTCGGGAGCAGGCACGGGTGCGATGTGGCGAGCGGGCGCAGGTCGCGCACAGGGCTTGCTGCCTAGCGGCGGAACGGAGACGACAGCGGTGGTCGTGAGGTCGGCCAACGGCGCACAGGGGACCACGTGGTCGCAGACATATTCACGGAATTTCCTGATTGCGGTAGGCGGCGGGGCGATACGCGATGCGAGCAATGGCGGAGGCGTGAACCGAATGGCGTATTCGTATGATGGCGGGTTGTCATGGACGACGAATACGTCGGCGGTTTTGACGTCGGCGTCGGGCGCGGCGTTTGGGACGGTCCGTACCGTGAAATACGGGAATGGAATGTGGGTGGCGGGCGGTGATAGCGCAGGAAGCAGCGTCAGTGGCAGCAATTGCTTGGCGTGGTCTCGCGACGGCGTGAATTGGGTGGGCGCAGGCGGGACGCAAATCTTCGGCAGCGCGGGGGCGTGCTACGCGGTATGCTGTAATGACCGCGGTCGATGGGTGGCGGTGGGTGGCGCGGCGCTCGCGACGGCGGGAACATACACAAACACGAGCGGCGCGATTTATACGATGGCGTGGTCGGATGACGGTATGAACTGGACGCCCATCCTTGGGTCGCGCGCACTGTTCGGCATCGTATGCCAAGGTGTGTCCTACGGGGCTGATTCTGCGGGGGTGGGGATGTGGACGGCGATTGGGCGCGGCGGGGCATATACGGGGTGCGCTTACTCCTATGATGGGAAGACGTGGTTCCTCTCGCAGACGAGCGGGTCGTTGTTCGGGACGTCGGCGAATGTGCTGACAGAGAGGTATGCGCCGGTGGCGGATTGGCGAACAGTGGCGATAAATAGTACCGGACAGATTCAGTTTGCGGCGGTGAATGCGGGGTTGGTGTATCGGTCGATGGATTATGGAGTAACGTGGTCGGCGCTGACTTTGCCATCGCGTAACTGGGCCTCGGTGGCGGTATCCTCCACGGGACAATATGTAATAGCGGCCAGCAGCGATGGAGCAGTTGACCGGATATACAATTCGTCGGATTATGGTGCGACATGGACGGGACGTGGACTTGTTTTTAATTGGAAACAAGTCGCCATATCCGCAAGTGGACAGTATCAAGTGGGAGTGGGTGTCGGTGTGGATGTTATAATCCTTCGAGATTATGGTGTGACGTGGGTAGTTCCATCAAGTGGAGGTGGTGATGCTAACAACCAAGCTGTTGCCATTTCATCTTCAGGGCAATATATAACAGTCGTCGGTTCCAGCCAGCAGGTTAAACAATCGTCTGATTATGGTGTAACATTTACAGCTCGTTCAACGTCTTGGAATTGGAGTTGCGTCGCGATGTCTTCCACCGGTCAAATTCAAATTGGTTCAAATAATAACAATAACATTTATGTATCAATCAATTATGGTGTAGATTGGACTGCGTCTAACGCGCCAGCACCCTCACCCGCAGTACGATACCGTTTCGTCGCCATTTCAAGCACCGGACAATACCGTTCGGGTGTAACTGAAAATACTTCTGAGACCATCAAACGAAGCAATAATTATGACGCCGGATGGTCGTCTGTCGGCGTTGCCACCAACTACTTCGCAATCGCGATGTCCTCCACCGGCCAATACCAAACCGCGGTTTCTCAAACCACCTCCGGCCTCATCTACATCTCCTCCAACTTCGGTGAAACATGGTCCTCCGCCGCCACCGATTCCCGTTCTCTCGGCATCACATACGGCAAAGACGCCAACGGCACCGGAATGTGGGTAGCGACTGCGGGACGCAGGGACCGCGACATCGCTGCCACTCTGGCTAACACCATGGCCTACTCCTACGACGGCAAATTATGGCGCGGTATTCGGGCCGCCGCCGGTTTGAGCGAACAAGCGTGGTCGGTCGCCTACGGCAAAGACGGCTTCGGTGTCGGAATGTGGGTTGCCGCGGGTTATGACACGACATGCGGTCTGAAATGGTCGTATGACGGCGTGAATTGGAATGCGTCGATGGGTGCCTCGGGCGCAGCAGTATGGGCTGGTGCGGCAGCAGGACGGCGCGCGCTGAGCGTCTACTGGAACGGTTCGATGTGGCTCGCAAGCACGAGCGATACCCGCAACGGCGAACCCCGCGGAACCGGAATCGCGGCGAATAATGCGTCGGGGGTGACGGGTTACTTGCTGTATTCGTATAACGGCAAGAACTGGTTGCCGGTGCTGGCGCCGAATACGTATGCGGCGACGATATCCGCGTCTGCGCAACCGTCCGTATACTCGGTCCTTCCGAACCCAGCGATTCTGGACTTCGGGAGTTTCTATGACGACCAAGCGCAGCGCGGGGTTACGATAGCGAATACAACGGCGCTCACGGTGGGCGCGGTGATGTCGGGGGTTCCCGTTGAGAATGTGAATACGATAGTTCCCTACGGGAAGGGATCGCTGACGACGGGACAGGTGCCGTTCTTGTTGGGCGGTGATAGCGGGTTGGTGGACTCCGCGGCAGGAGTCGCAGGTGTCGCAGGGGCTGGCGCTCCTCCGCTGACGAGCGAACTCGCAGCCTCCACGACATCGCTCTCCACCTCCACGGACGGCGGGGTGACATGGCGAGCGGTCCCGAATTCAACTCGCGTGATGACAAAAGTGAATAAAATACTGTGCGATGAAACGACGCAACAAATCGTCGCGGTAGGCACAGGGAATTATTCGGTGGCGACATCCACGCCTGCGAGGGCGGCGGACGCGGACGGATGGGTGGGCGTTTTTGGAAGCAGGATGACGAATACTCGCACGGGATTGTTCGAGAAATACGGCACGGGGGCGACATGGTTCGGGGGGGCGAAGATGTGGATTGCGAGCGGGAGGGCGCAATCGCGGCGCGGGTCGTCGCTGGCAGTGTCGGTGAATGGCACGGTGTGGCAGGACGCGAAGATAGTGTCGGCGACGGCAGCGGGGGGCGCAGGGGCGGCGAGAGGCGGCGGGATCACGAGCAGGACGACGACGAGCATCGCGACGGCAGCGGTGGGGATGAATAGCCAAGATGGAGCGAGTGCGGCAAATTCGACAACTGTGATACCAGGTGGATTGTATGAATTTTCGAGTTTTACTTTTGATAATGCGGGGAAAACAGGGCGCACCGGACCTGACTTAACCACGTGTAGAACATATTATGCCGCCAATCGCACAAATGCGGCATGGGCACAAGACCCCACCAATAATTATTTGAATATGTCAACAAACGGTATTCAGTTATGGACGGTACCTGCGACGGGGAGTTATACTATTCGAGCGGTAGGTGCTGCGGGAGGTATTCCGGGGTCGTTTTGTAGAGGTAGGGATATTCAATTGACTACTACATTGACAAAAAGTGATGTGATAAAAATATTGGTGGGACAACAAGGAACTAGTCAGAATGGTATGAGTTCAGGTGGTGGTGGAACATTTGTAGTGAAGGATGTATCAAACGCAATTATTGTCGCAGGTGGTGGCGGTGGAAGAGGACCCACAGAAAATATTAGTTCAAACGCATCAATAAATACTTCAGGAAACTCAGGTTATGGTAATTTTCAAGGGGCTGGTGGAACTAACGGTAATGGTGGTAGTAGCCAGTATTATGCAGCAGGTGGTGGTGGATTAATTGGAGATGGAAATTCTAATGCCAACTGGGGAAGTGGTGGTTCATCTTTTATTGCTGGCGGTGCTGGTGGTGCTGGAGGTGGAGAGAATGGCTATGGTGGTAGTGGTGGATTTGGAGGCGGTGGGGCAAGCAGTGGTTTGTCATCAACTATAGGAGGTGGAGGTGGTGGTGGTGGTTATTCCGGCGGTGGTGCTGGCGGTGGTGATTTTGTAAGTGGTAGCGGCGGCGGTGGTGGCGGTGGTGGCGGTTCCTACGGTATAACAACATTAACCGACAACGGTGCAGTCAACACCAGCAACGGTTCCGTCAACATCACCGCAAATTTCACCATCTCAACCACAACCACAATCAACGTCAATACCCCCCAAACATCCTACCCTCTCCCGACCCTCGGCGGCATCGTCCCCTACAATTATCTATCCATGACACACTCCGTCATTCCCTACACCTCCGCCGCGACACCCCTCCTCACCTACACGGACAGCGCCGCCGCATTCTCTACCCAAGTGAGCAGCGTGGCTGTGAATACGCAGTATAATCGCGCGGTGGTTGGCGGCGGCGGAGTCCAATTCGTGGCGGGAGGGCGCGGCGGAATCGCAGTCTCCAACGACGGGCAAAACTGGTCGGCGGCCTCAGGCGCGGCAACGGTCTTCCAAACCCCGACAAATGTCGCGGCGTATAGCACGGCAGCGGGAAGCGGTGGATTCGACGCGAGTTTCGGGACGGTCGCGCTGACGCAGAGATTGACGGTGCCGGCGACGTATCCGAGTGGGGATTTCAGAGGAGTTTCTTTAAGTAAAACTGGACAGTATCAAAGCGCAGTAGTCAGCAGCGGCAATATATGGACCTCATCCGACTACGGAGTGACATGGACGTCCCGCGCCACCGCGTTGAGCTGGAATTCAGTATCTTTATCGTGCACAGGACAATACCAAGCCGCAACTGTTAACGGTGGATTCATCTGGACCTCATCCGACTACGGAGTTACATGGACATCCCGTGCTACTTCTTCAAATTGGCGTTGGGTGTCCTTATCAAGTACAGGACAATACCAAGCCGCAACTGTTAACGGCAGCTGGATCTGGACCTCATCCGACTTCGGAGTGACATGGATGTCTCGTGCCACCACTTTGAATTGGACTTCAGTATCAATATCATCAACCGGTCAATATCAAACCGCGACGGTTGTGACTGGCGATATATGGATTTCCTCCGATTTTGGAGTATCATGGTCACTACGAAGTACAGGAGCGACTAGGAGTTGGCAATCAGTATCTCTATCATCCTCAGGGCAGTATCAAACCGCGGCGGCTTATGCCGGCCAGATATACTCCTCCTCCGACTACGGAATCAACTGGACACCGCGTGACTCCACTAGGAATTGGATTTCAGTATCACTATCATCTACGGGGCAATACCAAACCGCGGTGGTTGCTAACGGCAATATCTGGACCTCTTATGACTTTGGAGTATCGTGGACGTCTCGCGCGACCATTCTAAATTGGAGTACAGTGTCTTTATCTTCCACAGGACAATACCAAACCGCTATGGATGGCGGCTCCATCTACACCTCCACCAACTACGGAGTCACTTGGGTCCAGCGTTCCACGGCAACAAAAACCAACGCATTCACTCGCGTGAAATCCTCCACATCTGGACAGTATCAAATCGCGACAGCAGGTCCGGTTGCTAACGCATACGGCCAATTCTACGTCTCATCCGACTACGGACAGACGTGGATACCGAGGCGCGGACTTGGCTCGTGGCTGGGAGGCACGGTATCGGCGACGGGGGCGATCATGATGACGATGACAACACCGACCGCCGCTACCGCGGCCCTCCTCCGCTCCACCGACTACGGCAATACATTCAGCGACATCGGCGGAACCACCCTTACTGGAAGTGCTTACTGGCGCGCCATAGCAGCCACCAATTCCGCCGCATTCCAGACCGCGGTCGCCAACGGCGGCAGCATCTACCGCTCATTCGACACCGGTTTAAGCTGGACCAATGCGGGCATCACCATCGATGGAAGCACAACTGCCAACACCACGACACCGCGAAACTGGATGGATGTCGCCGTGAGCGCGGAAACTGGAGTGTACCAATTAACATGTATCAGCGGCGGCTATATCTATTATTCAACGAATAGAGGTGATAATTGGATATCATCTTCGGTGGCGATTGACGGCGTGGCGACGCAAACGACGAATAGGACATGGCAAGCCGTCGCGAACTCTGCCGACGGGAAATATGGTTTGGCGTGCGTGAATTCTACAACGGCGTCGGGATATCTCTACCGTTCGGAGAATTTCGGGTCGACATGGGTTTCGAACAATATTCCAATCGAAGGGGGTGGGCAGCAGCAGATAACAAGCCGCCAATGGCAAGATGTCGGAATGTCGGCCAACGGAAAATACCAAGTGGCATGTTTGAACGCAAGTACGCAAAATTCATATATATCAGTATTACCGTATGCTGTGGGTGTCATGGTGCCACCACCAGCCGCAACTGTGACAGCATTTGGCACATCATGGACGCAACGCGGCGGGGATATCGATGGCGAACAATCAGGCGACCAAAGCGGCTACTCTATAAGTTTATCTGCGGATGGAACCGTCGTTGCTGTTGGCGCGCCGTTTAATTCCGGAGCCGGAGGAAATGACTGCGGTCAGGTTCGCGTCTATGCTTTGGTTGGGGGGGTATGGACGAAGCGCGGGGCGGATATCGATGGGTCGGCTACAAGCGATCTATTCGGGACGAGTGTTAGTCTCTCTGCGAGCGGAAATACGGTCGCGGTTGGCGCGATATATTACGACCTTAACAGTATTCTCAATCGCGGGCAAGTGCTGGTATATGATTGGAATGGAACCGTATGGACCCCACGAGGCACCAACATCATGATTGGTGAAGGCGCAGACGATTATAGTGGTATGAGTGTGAGTTTGTCGAAGGACGGAAATGTCGTCGCGATTGGCGCACCGATGAATAACCGAGATTCGAATTTCATCGACAGCGGACATGTTCGGGTATATCGATGGAGTGGAACCGCATGGGTACAACGAGGCGCAGATATTGATGGCGGGTATGGATTATCGAGCGCAGCTGCTAATAATGTTATTAGTAAAATCATAGATACAGGAAATCGCGCTTGGTCAGATATTGCGATGTCTTATAGTGGGCAATATCAGACCGCGACGGTTCTGGACGGTTTCATATATGTATCGCATAATTATGGTCTGGATTGGATAGAACGATCCACGTCGAAACCATGGCGAGCCGTTGCTATGTCGGCCAACGGTAGATTTCAGACGGCTGTGAATAATACTATTCTAGACACGGGAAATGGGACCATGTACCGTTCAACTGATTATGGTTTAACTTGGAGCGTTACAGGATTCCAGAGTAGTTATTCATCTGTAGCGGTAAGTGGAACCGGACAATATCAAATAGCAACGTATCATTATGCTTTAGTTACATCATCTGATTATGGTGAAAGTTGGAGTAACCCTCTTATTTCTGTAAATAATGTATTAATCACTAGTTCTAATTTTAGAAGTGTCGCAATTTCATATAATGGTGCTATCAGAGCAGTAGTCGGCTACACAACAAGTAATATTTATATATCGTATGATTATGGTAATACATGGGTCGCCACGAGCAATGAGGTAAATTATAGACAACATATTAAAATGTCATCGTCAGGACAATATATGATTACTAGTGGTCATACGGGTTACTTTAATTGGTCAAAAAATTTTGGTGAAACATGGATTGGATCATCTTATACCGGAGGCAACGGTGGCCCGAGTGCTATATCCCCAGATGGATCAACCGCTGTATCGTTACTCGGTAGCGATCTGTACACCTTATCGCCCAGCGGCAACGGCGTCATGACAAATACAGGTTATACCTACTTCACCGGAATTGCATTATCTGAAAATGGTAGATACGCAACGTCAGCAGCAAATGGGGGGGGGCTTTCATTCAGCAGTAATTTTACTGTATCATCACCCTACCGAACCCTTAACTACCCATCATATGTAGTCACCAAAGGCGACCAAAGCGGAACAAGCGTGAGTCTCTCTGCGGATGGAAGTGTTGTTGCGATTGGCGCGCCCTACAATGACATTAGTTCCAACATTATCGACCGCGGACAAGTGCGTGTATGGTATTTTGACACAGGAACGAGCGCATGGGTAAAACGCGGCGACGATATATTCGGCGAAGCAACCAACAACCAAAGCGGATTCAGTGTATCTATGTCGGCAGATGGCAATACAGTGGCAATTGGCGCGCCATATAATAATGGAGCCAACGGTCTCGACAGCGGACATGTTCGTGTTCATAAATGGAATGGCATATCATGGGTACAAGCTGGAACAGTTGATATTGATGGAGAGGTGGGGAATAATATTGTTACGACTAATTCGTCACAAACTCAAATATCTACCAATCGATATAGTATTAGCATAAGCATGGCTGACGGTCAATATCAAACTACATCATTATATAATCCAAAGGGTATTAATAATATATATACTTCATCCGATTATGGTGTTACGTGGTATATCAGAGAATTAATTCCATCCATAGATGGATATATTTATTTTGCTATGTCTTATACTGGTGAAATTCAATATGCTGCTTTTTACAATCTTTCAATATACAAATCGACTAATTATGGGATTACATGGACAGTCCTTTCAAATACGACTTCACTTTCAAATAAGGCATGGGTTGGTATCGCAACATCATACGACGGAAAATATGTTAGTGCAACAAGTTCGGGTGGAAATATAACTACAAGTGACAATTATGGTGAAACATGGACATTGGTGACCAACGGCAGTGGAAGAAACTTGAACCAAATAAGTATGTCATCTAATGGACAATATCAACTTGTAGCATATCAAGATGGGCGCGGTTATACTGTAGGAGGGGTTCTTTATTCAGCTAATTACGGCTATAGTTGGCAGGACGGTATAGCGCCGTCAGTGATTAGTTTCTATTCTACCGCAGTATCAGCAACGGGTCGATATCAAATTGCAGGTGGTTATGGTGATTATTTTTATGTTTCAAATAATTATGGAGTTAACGGAAGTTGGACCAAGATAACAGTCGCTTATGGCTCCGCCGCTCTGGGTACAAGCTATTACATGACTGCTGCTATATCGGCAGATGGAAAATATATGTCGGTTGGGACACTTTATGGAACCATATTTTATAATAGTAATTATGGCATTTCGGCTGCTTCTGACTCTACTACTGGATGGGCATTCATATCACCCTCAGTTATATCGAGTGGGTCGGTTCTCTCGCTTAAAATGACATCTGACGGTAAATTACAAGCTGCTGCTACCGGTGGTACTAAAGTTGTATGGTCACAAAATTATGGTGTTAATTGGAGCGATATTGCGTCCTATGTATCAAAACCATTGTTATCCGGCGACAATTTCGGCTACAGCATCAGTCTCTCCGCCGACGGAAATTCTCTCGCGGTGGGTGCGCCTTACAACGATGGAACATCGGGAATCGACCGCGGCCATATGCGTGTGTTTGATTACAACACTACAGGTCTGACATGGGGCCAACGTGGAACGGATAATGATGGTGAGGCCAACAGCGATTTGGCCGGATGGAGCGTGAGTATGTCGGCCGACGGAGCCACGGTCGCATTTGGAGCACCGATGAACGACGGGTCGGGCAACCTGCTCCCGAATAGTGGAAGTGTGCGCGTCTTTAACACCCCCGTCACCAACGCCATCACCTACACCAGCAGCGCATCCAATGTCGCGGATATATGCGGCAATCTCCTTCTCATCAAAGGCGCCAACGGAACATCCACAATAACAGCGACCCAAGGAGGAACTACGACAAATGGTTCGCTCGTGGTATCGGGAACATCATACACGCTCACATACACTACCGGCACGACAAGCCCTATTTCGTATGTTTACTACTCCAAGAACTATGGTTCATCATGGTCAGTATTGGACCCTACGGCTTCTCGCGCGTGGTCTTCAGTGGCAATATCCGATAACGGTAGCACGATTTCCGCGACAACGAGCGACAGCAGTGGAAGTGTTTGGGTCTATTCTATGCCCGATGACCAGTATTACCGCCCGCCTGCGCTTACAAACTCCGGATCCGGCTCCAGCACCACCACCTCAACCGTCCGCGCAATTATGTACGGAAATAGCGGAACGGGTTCAGCAATCGACGGATATTGGGTGGCCGGTGCCGATGCCTCTGCGAACACGCTCGCTTACTCGTCCAACGGAATGGACTGGACTGCGGTTGTAGGGTCCAAGACCACACTGTTCAACGCGGTGAATGGGGTCGCCTACGGCGCAGATACCACGCGGACGCCGTTGTGGGTCGCAGTCGGCACGCCCTTCGTCGGCTCCATCTCCGGCTCCACCGCATTCAGTATCGCCTATTCTTACAATATGACGACATGGACGGGTGTGCGCAACACGGCGAATTTCACCGGACAGGGCAATCATGTCGCCTACGGACAGGACGAATTCGGCGAGGGAATATGGGTGGCGGTGGGTCAAGCCGACGAGACACGCGCATTCAATCTCGGCAACTCGTCTTTTGGCAATAGTGGTGGAACTCCGAACACTACGATTTTCTACTCGTATGACGGCGCAAATTGGGCCGCCGGAACTGGAGCGGGAGTATTCGCCGTCTCAGGGACGGATGTGACATGGGGCGTAGATGCGTCGGGCGTAGCGACATGGGTGGCGACTGGTGTAGGATTCACGGACCCACTCACCGGCGTGTTTAACAGCGGCGGACAAGTCGCGCATTCTACCAATGGTAGGGATTGGGCGCCCATCCGCGCCCCCACAGCAATCACATCCGTAATTCCAACGACGTTATCCGCCACGACGCGCAGCTACGCGATGGTAGCACCGTCGGCATCGAGCAGTGGGTTCATCCCACCGACATATAATAATATCTGGCGGATGTTGGGCGCGGATATCGATGGGGAGGCGGCGGATGACTACAGCGGATCTCCTGTGAGTATATCGGCAGATGGAACCGTAGTCGCGATTGGCGCATACATGAATGATGGTTCAGGTAATTTAATGGGAGGTAGCGGCCACGTCCGTGTCTATAAATACAACCCGAACAAGAGCGTCGCGCAATTGAACCAAAACTTGCCAGGGTTCGGTCCTGTGGGATGGGATAGACTTGGTGGAGATATCGACGGGGAATTGACGGGTGACAACAGCGGATACAGTGTCAGTCTTTCTGCGGATGGAACCACGGTGGCAATTGGGGCGGTTAGTAATAGCGGCAATGGTGTCAACTCTGGCCATGTTCGAATTTATAAATATCGCGCCGGAAAGACGGAACCACAATTAACCAACTCCGCAGCCACCGCATTAGATTTTGGTCCAGCTGGTTGGGACCGTGTTGGCGGAGATATCGACGGCGAGGTAGTGTCCGACAACAGCGGGTATAGTGTCAGTTTGTCGGCAGATGGAAATGTGGTAGCGATTGGCGCCAATTTGAATGACGGCGGTGGAACTCTCGGTAATTATCGCGGCCACGTCCGTGTGTATAATTATAATCCAAACAAGACGACTACACCAGTAAAATGGGAACAACTCGGTGCGGATATTGACGGCGAAGCCGCTAGCGACCAGAGTGGATGGAGTCTTGCTCTGTCGGCTGATGGAACAACCGTGGCTATTGGAGGAGTCAACAATGCTGGCTTTGCCTCCTCCGCGGGCCACGTCCGCGTCTATAAATACACACCGGGTAAGGCAGCAGTGACTGTTCAAACGGACCTTTCATTTGGACCTGTTGGATGGACCCGTCTCGGCGCGGATATCGATGGCGAAGCAGCAAGTGACCAGAGCGGATACAGTGTCAGTTTGTCCGTCGATGGAACCGTCGTGGCGATTGGAGCAAAAGGTAATGCTGGCACTGCCAACGGCGCAGGCCACGTCCGCGTGTATAAATACACACTGGGTAAAGGTGCTTCGACAAATCAAACTGATTCTTCATTTGGTCCGATAGGCTGGACCCGTCTCGGTGCGGATATTGACGGCGAAGCAGGAAACGACAATAGTGGAATGAGTGTTAGTTTGTCCGCTGATGGAACCATCGTAGCGATCGGGGCGGAAGCCAACGACGGACCAACCACAAACACTAGCGACGATCGTGGCCACGTCCGCGTCTATAAATACAATCCGGCCAAAATCGCCGCGATTACAGACCAGTCTCTTCCAAATTTCGGTCCGGCAGGCTGGGACCGTATTGGTGTGGATATCGATGGCGAAGCACCTGCCGACAATAGTGGAAGATCAGTGAGTCTTTCCGCAGATGGAACCACACTGGCAATTGGAGCTGCCAATAACGACAGCACAGGATCTCGCGCAGGTCACGTCCGCGTCTATAAACTCGACACCTTCGGCGCAATTACCTACACAAGCAGCAACCCCGAGGTCGCGGAAATCTACGGCAACGCGCTCCTGCTCATCAAGGACATCTCCGACGGTGTGACGACGATCACTGCGACCCAAGCCGCGGTCCCACCATTCACACTCTCGCCCATCACTGTCCAAGGAACAATCACCGTCATCGGGAAGACCGCGCGAACGGTGGTGTATAATACAATCATATCGAGGTATTCGCCATTTTCAACATCCGCGCTTACAGTGGCGTATGGCCGTGCTGGGTCACAAGGCACCGGTGTGCCGCGTTGGGTGGTCGGTGGCAGTGGCGGGAATGTATTCGCGATGTCATCTCGCCCGACGACCGCTGGAACGTGGTCTGTCGTATCATCCAACGACACTGCGGCGCCATTCTCCGTATGTAATTCTATCGGATATTCCAACGGAGTCTGGGTCGCTGGCAATAATACGGACGCGACGAACGTCCTCGCACGCTCCATCGATGGCGGGGCGACATGGACTCCCGTCACGGCTTCATCCGTGAGCAACATTATCGCAGGCGCGTCGGCCATCGGCGCCAATGCGTTCTGTAATTACTCGCTCGCCTACGCAGACTATTCCAATGACACGAATCTCCGGTCGTGGGTGGCCGTCCAAGGCACGAAGAACTTCATGTTCGACGGAGGCGTGAATGCGGTGGCGACGGTGACGCCGAATATCGTGGCGAGCACGTACATCATTCCTGACACAATCACAACCACAACCACAGTGATACCCTCCACCGCGAGTGTGATGGTGGCACCGCCGAATGCGCTGACGCCGACATTTGGGACCGATTGGACGAAACTCATTGATATAAGCGGACAAATCACAAACGAATACAGTGGAAATAGTGTGAGTATGTCGGCGGATGGAACTAGGGTTGCGATTGGAGCATATGGCAATACCAGCTTCACCGGTGTCGTCCGCATCTACCAACAATCCGGAAATTCATGGAATAAACTCATCGATATCAGCGGAATTCAAGCAAGCGAACAGTGTGGAAGTAGTGTGAGTATGTCGGCTGATGGAACTAGGGTTGCGATTGGAGCACCTGTCAACACCAGCAACACCGGTGTCGTCCGCATCTACCAACAATCCGGAAGTTCATGGAATAAACTCATCGATATCAGCGGAATTCAAGCAGGCGAATACAGCGGAAGTAGTGTGAGTATGTCGAAGGATGGAACTAGGGTGGCGATTGGAGCATATGTCAATACCAGCTACACCGGTGTCGTCCGCATCTACCAACAATCCGGAAGTTCATGGAATAAACTCATCGATATCAGCGGAATTCAAGCAGGCGAACAGAGCGGAAATAGTGTGAGTATGTCGGCGGATGGAACTAGGGTAGCGATTGGAGCATATCTCAACACCAGCGGCACCGGTGTCGCCCGCATCTACCAACAATCCGGAAGTTCATGGAATAAACTCATCGATATCAGCGGACAAGCCGTGGGCGAATATCAAGGACGCAATGTAAGTCTATCCGCCGATGGAACTAGGGTGGCAATTTTGGCGCCTACCAATAGCGGTTCTGGTATCGGCGTGACCCGCATCTACCAACAATCCGGAAGTTCATGGAATAAACTCATCGATATCAGCGGAATTCAAGCAGGCGAATATAACACGCAAGGTTCTCTGAGTCTATCTGCGGATGGAACCAAGGTTGCGATTGGAGCATCTAACAATACCAGCGCCACGGGTGTCACCCGCATCTACCAACAATCCGGAAGTTCATGGAATAAACTCATCGATATCAGCGGACAAATCACAAGCGAACAAAGCGGATATAGTGTGAGTATGTCGGCGGATGGAACTAGGGTTGCGATTGGAGCGAATGCCAACACCAGCCAAACCGGTGTCGTCCGCATCCACTCCGTCAGCGTGACCAACGCCCTCACCTACACCAGCGCCTCATCCAATGTCGCAGATATATATGGCAATCTCCTTCTCATCAAGGGCACTGACGGGACATCCGCCATAACAGCGACCCAAGGAGGAACCGCGACAAATGGTACACTCACTGTCGCAGGAACGACATATACGCTTGCTTATTCCATTTCCACCCCCTCCCTTTCGCAGCGCGCATGGTGGGTCGCCGGCGGTAGAAATCAATTCGTACCGCAACGAACAGGTAATGCGTCCATCGCATATACAACGAACCCATCTGGCGCCACCGGTTGGACATTAGGAACAAGCACAACCGCCAACGGCGGAAATGGAATCGGCGATTTGGTGGAAATCAGAGACATCACGTTCTCTCCACAGACCCAACAATGGTTGGCTGTCGGAGTAGGAAGCACCGCAGCTCCTACAAGGACCGCTTTATATAGCGATATTTCGGGTATTGCTTGGGCGAGTGCTGTCGTCTCTTCCACCGACGCGTCACTCAATTTGAATACTTGTGCTTGGAACCAGTTAGACGTAAGTGCGTCGGCCGCAGGACGTTGGCTTGTTGGCGGAAGAAGTGGCGTCGATGCTTCGGCCGTAAGCCTGTTTATTTCCGCCGATGTCTCTGGGCAAAACTGGACGCCCATCACCGGCACTGGCGCCATCCTCTCCCAAGTCTATTCTCTCGCGTATAACGGCATGGTCTGGATAGCGGCAGGCACACCGTCCACCGGCACTGGCAGCACAAGCACCCTCATGCGAACCACCGACCCCACTGGCGCCACCGGATGGCAGGGTATCGCAGCAACCAACGTTAGCACCAGCGGGTTCGACGCCGCCGCGAGGTCCATCACATGGAACGCTGACCAGAACATGTGGGTCGCTACCGGCGAAAACACTGGCACTACCGCCGACGCGTCATTCTCTTCCGTCATTTATTCTCTCGACGTAACTGGCAGCGCCGGAACATGGCGTACAGTGCGCGAAACCAACTCGCTCTGTTTTTCAGGTGAAGGCACCGGTATCGCATTCACGGGAGATAAATGGTTGGCGTCGGGTGAAGGAAATAACCAAATAGTCGCGACTACTGGTTCCACCGCATCCACCGCATCCACCGCATCCACCGCGTCATGGACACCCATCGCCCACGGAACCGCGCTCACACGCGCCTCTGATATAGCATATACTGGCCGCAGATTAATCGCAACTGGCGCAGGAAGCGGCGGCACCAACGGTGTCATTCTTTCCACGGACAACTCTGGCAGCGTATGGTCAGCCGCACCCGCAACGCCCGGTCCAGCATTCACCGACGCGCTAGGCGGCGCAACAAGCATCACATTCGAGGCATCGTATGAAGGCGTAGGCCGTGTCGTAGCGACAGGGAGGTCTGCGACGAATGCGCTGAGTGTGAGCACGGATGGCGGCACGACATGGTCCGCGCCAAGTGTCCAGTATAGCACGCTTGATGCTTCCTCATCGGCAACCACCCAACCCCTCTTCACAACTGGTGGAAATAGTGTAGCGTATGTCGGCAACGATACATTATTCTCAGGTGGGGCCAACGATGTCCAATGGAATGGAAAGCGGTGGATCGCAACAGGGCGAAATTCCGCTGCCTCCTCGGCTGTGAGCGCCACCGCCTCCACCATCACCCCTCTTCCCGACATCATCAACAATAACACCTCCGCGGTGGCAACAAGTGACGACGGAATCACATGGCAGTGTGTGAGCTCGGCGCAGGCACCAAATCTCTCAGAAGGTACATTCCTAGCCAGCAATCCAAGAATCGGCGCAACCCCGCTCATCAACAGTCAAATCGTCATCGCGGATGGCGGTGATACGGAAGCAAGCGTGGATTATGGCGGCATGGTATCCGATATGGGAGGCAGCGGAACAGGTGTCGCGCAAATCGACATCATCGCGGAGCTTACACCGGTATCAATCGCGGCATCAAGTGTGGCGTCTGGCGCTGTCGGAATTCTAGGCGCGGCCGGAAATGGAGGATCCAACGGAGTAGGACATGCGCCAGCGGCAAGCTTCGACAATACCGCCTTCACGATAACGACGCGCCCGATGTAATCAATACTTATTCTTATGATAATACAGTAACGCAACATAAATGTCGTTTGTGCGAAAAAATATAACAAATGGCGCATTTAGAAAAGTAACAAGTAGTACTGCGTTCGGCGGAGGGGGGGCAAATATGTTAAGTCTTACCAGTAGTGTAAATGCTGGAGCATCGACTTCGTCGATTAACGGCAATAGTACCGGCACAGTAACTGGCACAGGAACCGGCACAGGAACCGGCACAGGAACTGGCGATGGATGTCTAGAAATCGAAACATTGATGAATAGCACCATCGTCACCGATATTAGCGAAATCAGTAAAAATTACGCATCGGGCGCATTCGATGTCATCAAATCGCAACTCAACCAAACATTATACAATAATTATGCTCTCGGATTATACACGGCAAGAAACCCATTAAACGCAACCTATGAAAAGGTCCGCAAGTTCATTAATACGAATTTAGAAGGCCTGCTTCAATCCATCAACTTGTATAATACAAATACGAATGTAAACGCACAGCTAGATGCGTACAAAATTATCGCCAACAAGTTTAATGACCCGAATGAACTACTGGCACAATTGAACATGTTGCGCGGGTCTATCTCACTTTTCCCCGACCAGCACATTACGGTTATTCCTGTTGAAATCAAGCCGGAATATCTCACATATATTAAGACGTATGGTTATCCCGAAAATGGTATTTGGGATCCAGATTTACTCGGTGCGATTCTCGCAAGTATTGGGCCAGCGGCGAATATTTAACACCCGCGGGGGCGAATAATCATATAAACATTACATATTCTTATTTACATATTAGTGTTTGAATAAGAATATTATTACATAATAGTATTTTAACAGTATAGTAACACGAATCGGATGTCGAAACAAGACAGCGGGACTAAACGCGGCAAGTATGGGTTTGACCTCGATATCAACAGTTATTCGATTGAAGACTTGATGGAAATCTATAAAATTCCAAAGAGTCAGAAGGGAAATGTCACCGAGGACTACGTGAAAAATATGACGAAGGAAATCATTCAACAATATAAAAATTATAATTCCAGCGGAATCGGCGGCGACATGCCCTTCTCCGAGAATTATAGCGAAGACGACGAATATGTCGTGTTTTTCAACGAAGCCCAAAAACGGATTCTTCAGTATCTTCAATCGGGCGTTTCTTTTATTACGGACGCAAATACGGCATCATCGTCTGGAAGAACGGTGGAAAACCAACTCATCCAGAAATTCGCGCCGTCTTCTATATTGAGCGACGCCGACAAACTGGTGATGATGCCGAAAGAGGACACACGTGTCCAAAATATCAACCCGAACCTCATCGCCACGCCGTCGATAGTTCACGAGTACGCAAAGGGCGTGATTAATCCCCTAGAAAGACGCACGATTAAACGTGTTGTTAGTATCGACACGCTGTTTCGTAATGATCATGGAAGCACATCATCCGCGGATTATATCTGGAATTTACCGACACCGATTAATAATGTGCTTTCTATGAAAATCGTGTCGATGGAGTTTCCGAATATGGTGAAAATGTTTTCGGAAGAGCGACTAAACAATATTTTCACGATTCATCTCTATAATGTTCCACAGCGTTATATCGAAGGAGGTCAAACAAAAACCGTATTTATCAACCACACGGAAACGGTTATTATTCCAGAGGGATTTTTAGTGTCTTCCGATTTTCAAATTCTCATGAGCAATTATTTCATTAATGCGGTACCACCAACAAAAGGGACAGTCGTTGCCGACTTGGTAGATATTTCAAACGTTTTAACATTCGTGCCGAGAGCAGCATCTGCCTTCATCGACGCGAGCAGTAACCAACTTGTATTCAATGGGCTGAAATATATCGTGGTCGAAGTTAGCGACCTTTCCACAAAGACTATAATTCGTTCGAGAGAAAGTACCGATGTATATCCAATATTAACAGCTTCACCATTGCCTTCGGATCCACATTATCGCGCATTTATGGGGTCATATAATACAAATCATCAATACTCACCCGAGTTCTGGTTCAAGTTGGATTTTAATATTCAGGACAATAAATCATTTACAGATTATTATAAAGAAGGCGGTATATTTATACGCAAAGTATCAACACATGATATATCTCAGAATGGTCAAACTGTAACCGTGATGGTTGATCCGGACCCCAACGGGAATGAATGCGCAAGTTCGGCGAAGGCACGTACGCACATGACATCTAGCACGCTTCAGTGTTTCCGTCCAAGATTGGACCCCAATACCGGTACAGTAACGCGGTCAAATACAAAGATGCGGCCATTATATAAGAACGCTGGATGGGCACTCGGATTTTATAAGGACATTTATATTGTAAATAACGATAAAGCCTTTGCGTACCCAACACGCTTTGACAAAAATCAAACATATACACCGGTCGCATATAATCGTCATATTGAAAGCGAGTCGTCTTATGGTGGTTCTCTTACGCAATATTTCTTTTTAGAATTAGACGACTATAATCGGAACTTTACCTCCAACACTATTATCGCGGAAACCGGAGGGGGGACGCATTTAGGAAACAATATCATCGCGCGAATTCCGATGACAGCGCCAGCCTTGAATATCAATTATACGAGTCCAAGTGACCTGATATTTAAGCAACGAGATTATTTCGGGCCGGTGAAAATCGAAAAACTACATCTACGATTGGTAGACCGATATGGCGAAACTTTAGACATCCAAAACAACGATTATTCGGTGGCGATTGAACTAACAACAACTTATTGAATGGATTTAGAATAAGAAAGGATTTAGAATAAGAAAGGATTTAGAATAATGGATTATGCCGAAAAAAAAATATTGGTTATTATTATAACAATAATATGGTGAATTTTACTCTTTCCGGACTGAACCAGTCTTTCATTCTCGGTGTTAGCGGTGAGCTCGCCGCTGAAGCTCCCGCTGCTCTCGATATCAGTGCTACTGCTGTCTACAACATCAAGTTGTCTGATATGCGTAATGTCTTCAAGTTCCAGTCTGACTCTTTTGATGTCAATGACCTTTCCGCTTCCGATATCAAGTACTATGTGTTCTCTGCCGCCCCTACTTGGCCCACCGATTTGGTGTTGAACCCTGCCAACGCCGACATGTCCAACGCCACTCCCCCGTTTTCTCCCATCTTTCTTACTAGCAGCGAGGTTCTTGCCAACAAGAACAAGGTCAAGCACGACTTTGTTCGCTACCTTGCTTTGAAGCTCTTCAACACCGCTTACGGTGTCGATCTGTTTAAGAATGAAGATGCTCTTCTTACCGACCTTGTTTCTAAGGGTGCTACTGCGCATTCCGCCATCAAGACCGCTCTTGATGCTAGGAATACGACTGCCTCAGATTTGTCCAACAATGTTGATTCCGATGGACGATTCTACGCCACCAATGCTCTTACTGGAAATACCAACTTTTCTCGTGAGTTGTTGCGCCAAGTCGCCTCCGTTGCCCCTGGTCGTTTCAGCGCAACTTCCGACATCAGCGGTGTCCAAAGTGTTCCTCTTGCTGATGGCGATACCATCAGCTTCAAGGTGTCTGTCTCCGCCTATCCTGCTCAGCACACCCTCACTGGCGTTGCCGGTCCTTTTGATATCCGCGTTTATCAGATTAAACTGGTGTTGAAGGGAACTGATGGAGATGCTACTAACGTTATTCCCGTTGAGGACGGCAACACTACTGCTTACCCTTACTACACCACTCAATCTTAGATATACCTCCATAAACAAGAATTTATTTTGTAACTATTATAAAATAAATTATTATCGTAATGACATTTGTGGCGGGGGTATTTTCGTTGGTTTTATTACAACAACTCGCTTACGTATTATCGTCGGGATTTCTCTCGGTCGGTGACTGGGGCTCTGCCTCACTTGGCGGATACCATCAACGTGATGCGAGCGAAACTGCGGCGGCGATGAAGGCGTATATTGCCGCGCATCCCGCATCCTCCGCAGCGTTCGTCCTGAATACCGGCGACAACTTCTATTACTGCGGTATTCGGAATACAAGCGACCCGCAAATCACCGAGGATTATACCGACGTATTCGGCGGAATGGGGGTGCCGTGGTATAATTCTCTCGGCAACCACGATTATGGGTTCGCACCCGAGGCGCAACTCGCGCTTAATGAGACGATACCTGAATGGATTATGGACGCTCGCTATTAT
>Ga0209296_1000751_pt1 | contig 27497 bp, 34 predicted proteins | sample S_130206_EF_Meta_FD_187319 | JGI IMG/M metagenome (GOLD analysis project Ga0209296, IMG submission 187319) | Freshwater microbial communities from Lake Simoncouche, Canada to study carbon cycling - S_130206_EF_MetaG (SPAdes) (version 2) | ecosystem: Environmental > Aquatic > Freshwater > Lake ... | reverse complement strand
CCAGAACCAGGGGAAATAAGGCCGTTTCCGCCGCCACCTCCACCTCCAGTATTGGGTGTGCCGGCGTTTGCATTGGCTCCATTACTAGATGATCCGGTGCCACCGCTACTAGATCCGCCACTACCCGGAGTTATTGAACCGTAACCGCCACCGCCACCGCCACCGGCGTAAGTAATTGAAGTTCCCGTAATACTAGATACACTGCCCAAACCTCCTGCACCACCCGTTGATCCGGTACCAGGACTACCAACACTACCACTACCTCCACCTCCACCTCCGGCATAATTGGCAGTGGTATCTGAACCCCCACCGCTTTTTCCTTCTGCTGGAGTGTATCCACCCGCATTTCCTGAACCAGCTGCACCGCCGTATCTACTGCCGGCGCCAGAGCCGCCAGAGCCGCCATCTTGAGGACCACCAGTTAATTGTCCCGAGCCTGCTCCGCCACCAGATGCAAAAATTGATGAAAATGAACTTGAGTTGCCCATAACCGGAGAAAGACCTGTAGTTCCACCAGCACCCACTATGACTGTGATAGGTGTTCCTGATGCAACTGCAAATCCTGTTGCTGTTCTAAAGCCACCTGCTCCGCCACCGCCACCATAATATCCACCTGCTCCGCCACCGCCTACTACTAGATATTCTACTGTAGGTGTGACTAATGGAGCACCTGAAGGCGTAAATGTGAATCCGCCACCATTAAATGTTATACCCCCGGTTACTGTTACTGTCATACTATGCTTCCTTCTTTAACTTATTCCATTTATCATATATATAGTTTTTCAACTCTATTGTATTTTTAAAACCATTGTCGTTCATATATTTAATCAACTTCACGGCACTACCTCTATCTCCTGCGTCTGGCTTACGTGCGTTACTTAAATCAACACCTATGTTATGATCGCCTGTTGTATCGTGATACCATAACAGGTTTTTTAGTTGTCTCTTGGCTCTATCGCTTAAGTATTCCTCTTTGTCTTTTTCAATCAACTCAATCCAAGGCTTAACAAAATCAGTTGGCTTACGAGTAGCACCTCTAGTTGGTTGACCCTTCAATACATCTTTAGCTTGACTTGGCTGAACGCTCTTACGTGTATCTAACAATCTCCAAGCTTTTTCATCTGTATAAAGATATACTGGTATATCTCTTTTTTTAGCTGTTATCATTAGTTGTCGTGTTTGTGGGCTACGATATTCATTTTGTTCTTTTAGTAAGATATGTATCTCTGTAACAGGTGTGATTGGTATACTTGGCTCTTTACTGAATACTCTATCTTCTGATTCACGTGTTCGTGTACCATCACTTTTTAACCAAGCACTATTCCAATAGTCTATTGGCTTAACGATGTATCTACTGTTGAACCAATCACCATTCATTTTAAACATTACACCACCTGTACCAACATATCTATGATAGTCACCAGTTGGTGTGCGTGTTAAGCTTAAGAAGTATGGATAACCTTTTGGTGCATAATCTTCTTCACTAGGATTACCTGTTACACTTGCAAGTTCAAAGTTGCCTGATTGTAGAATCTTTAATGCGGCATTGGTACTAGTGTAATGAAATACTACACTGGTTGCACGTTCTATTAAAAACTCGTTTGCTCTCATTATTCACGGTTTTTCAATATACTACGTAACATCCAACCGTGTTTTTCGTGTGCGTCTAGTCGTTCAGCAATGAAGTTTGCAATACCTTGTTTGTTTTCTTCTTCAGCAGAAACAAAACAACCATTTAATAAATCAATCATCTTACCATTGTCAGATAATAACTCAGCAAACATTAAGTTAGGACGAGGTATCTTTGTTTGATCCTCAATGATAGTTAGTTCTGCATAACGTGACAAACTACCCGGTGCATAACTATCTAATGTGCGAATATACTCAGCTACTTTATCTACTGATCCATATACTTCTTCGTAGAAGTTTGCAAAGAATTCGTGATATTGTGGGAAGTTTGGTCCCTCAACATTCCAATGAAAGTTTTGTGCTTTGATTGATAGCGAGTTTGTGCTGGCTAACAATACTTTTAGATTATCTGATAACATATTTTATACTTTCTTTAATCCTGTAAGGATAGAACTTTCACTTACTGGAACACAGTTATTTACTCTTGTGCCACCTTTCATTTTAGTTCCTTGCTTTTTATAGCCTTTCCAGCACTTAGGATCTAAGCGTTGTTTTTCTTCATCTATCTCTTGTTCATTAACATATATTGCGGCTGTTGTTTTATTTAAACTTTGCGGATCTCTTACGCCGGCTGCTACTTTAATTGCTCTAACTTTTTGTCTATAGTCATCAGCATATTCAGCTAATCTGTAGCCTAACATTTTACCAATTTCTTCAGGTGTGGCTGGCTTATCTTGAGGAGTATTTGCACCAAAAGTTGTGTCAAGTATCTTAGGCCATACATTCCACATCATACTCGCTAACTCTTTATATGCTTTACTTCTTAATTCTTTAATTTGAGCTTCGGCTTCGTCCTCTGAAATACTAGGAGCAGGTGCGGGAAGTGTTCCTTTAAATGCTTGAGCATTGCCAGCACCACCCAATCCAGCGGCCGCTAATGCACCGGCACCCGCAGCCTTGCCCACTTGTCCTAAAAATCCTCTACGATTCATATCTGCTTCATCAACATTTTCAGGCATCATACCGTGTTTTTTAACGTGTGCATCTAACTCATCACGTTGTTTATTTAATTCCTGTATACGTGCTTTATCACCCATCTGAATAGCGTGTCTTAGTTTTTCCTGAATACTGTCTGCTAAGTCATAATAGTCATTCATTCGCATTCTAGTAGGAGCACCATCATCTTCGTCTATCGCTTTTGGTTTAGCATATGCGGCTTTGTTAGTCAATAACCTGTTCTTAACATATTCTAATGCTTTGTCTAGTTTTTTATTCAACTCAACATAGTTATCTCTTGCACCATCACGAACTAACATACTTGTATCAACGCCGGCTTCAATGTTTGGTGTCATTAGACCCTTCTTATCAAGCTTTTGAACTAAGTTATCTAATATACCTTGTTTCTCAATAGCTTTATTAAGTTGTCCTAATCTAGTTTTTAGTTCGGAATGTTTCTCACCTGGCATTGCTACCATAGGGGTAGATGTTGCTCTTTGATTAAGATTAGGTTCTCTTGCTGTAAACTTAGCAACTGTGTTTTGTTTAAAATCTTTTTCCCACTGTTCTAAATCAGCCATACGTTGTTGTTCAAGTTGTTGTTTAACTTGTTGCAATGCCTCTAATGATTTAGATTTTAGTTCGTTACCCAAGTTCTCTGGTAGTGGCTTATCTAACTTCTTTATTGGAGGTCTAGCTGGTGGATGATACGCTGATTTAGCTCTATTCTGTGTACCTAATATTTTAGGATTGTTTACTCTAGGGTAACCAGTTTTGAATGGGTCAACTGGCTTTTCGTCAGCCGTACCTTCATTTGTTGCCATTTCACCGTCATCACTATGACCATAGTATGCGGCTACTTTTTGTAAATCAGCAGAGTTTCTTTCATTAAGATAATCAGTTACTAAATCATGTATTTGATTTCTTTGTTCACGCGGTGGAGGTAGTTCTATTTCACCTTCACTAGCATCAGCAATATGTGCGGCACCAGGACTATCTAAGAACCATATCTCATCATCCTCATCCCATTCTAATCCCCATTTGTCTATTGTTGCAGTCAATACATAGTTGTTAGTAGTACCTACTACAAACTTGTTTCCACCTATATAGCGTGAGCTATTTGGTTGACCGTAATCTTTATTGCCACCAAATGCCCCGGCAGTAGGGGGTTTAATGGGGGCAAATTCATTTATACCTTGGCTGATACTAGATTTTTTTGTATCATTAGCAAACTGTTTCTTAGTTGCTTTAACAATTCCACTGAAACGTTTATCACCGCGCTTGTAATCACCTTCTTTATCAGCTTTACCTGCATCGGCTGCAGCCGCTGTTTTGTATTTTGCTAATTTTTCGTTAGAGATTTCTTTTAGTTCGCCTTCTTCGTCACCGGTATAATCTGTATGAAACGTATCTTCTTCATCATCGTGTATTGATGGATCTACTTTACCAGACCATTGGTCATACTCATCATCGGGATGGTAATCAGGTAATTTTTTACCTGAAGGTGAACCAGTACGATGTTTAATATCACCACTGATTCTAGCAATAGTTCTTCCTGGAATACTACGGTCAATATCTAAACCAGTACCAGCCTCTGTCATACCACTGTGTATACGTTTTAAATCACTGGTTAATACATCTTGGGTAACACCGCCCATTTTGTTGATGATAGTAATACGAGAAGTGTTACCGGTTTTAGACATAGCATCTATTCTTGCTAGTTGTCCAAGATACTTAACAGTATCACCAACTTTTAGTCGCTTAACTGTTGTGCCACCAATATTGGGTTGGGGTGTATTACCTACAAAGTTACCTTGATCTCCCCATGGGTCATCTAAACTTTCATTTGTACCAGTAGCTAATCTATCATGGTCACTATCACGTTGGGCTTTTTCTGCCGCAGCCTTCATAGCACGACCTTTAGCAAAATCTTTTTCTTGTCTTATTAAACCATATGGATCATACTCATCATCATCTGTTTGTGTATGTCTACCACGTTTAGGATATGATGGTGCATCTGCCCCGTATTCTCTTGCTGGATCATTATGTCCGTAAAAAGGATTGGATTCGTTTATTATACCTTTAAGAATTTTACTCATATTACTTCTTCTTATTTTTGTTATCTAACATACCACGCTTGTTAGCTGTTGCCCAAGCAATGTTCTCTGCTTCTTTTTTACTGTGACCAAGTTTCTTTTCTGATTGTGCAACATGCTTAACCATACGGTCTACTTTAGCACCTTCCGCTACACCTTTGCCTACTCGGTTCCAGTTATCATCATATCCGTATGTTTTTTTCTGCCATTCGTTGGGTGGCTGTCTAGGTTCTAGAATTGCTTTTATTTGGTCTGCTCTGTCATTGAGTTGTTTAATTCTTGCTTTAGCCTGCATTTTTTGTTCGGGAGAAGCGTTGCTACTATACGGTATATCAACTAGACTTTTAATTTCACGATGCAAGTCCATATACTCTTGTTTAAGTTTGTCTCGTTGTGGATCACCGCTTAGCTTCATTGGTGGCATTTCAACGTCCGGAGCACCTGGAAAGCCTGCCTCCGCTACACCTTGTGGTTGTTGAGCCGCTTGATATTGTTGAGGGAATTTGTTTTTAATATCAATGATAGCATCTTTTACGGTCGTTCTGTCTGACACAGCTTTACCAAGCACTTGACGATTCTGTTTGACATAGGTCAAAATATTTCTAATAGTAGATGCTACCTCTGCAGGATCTAACATAAGCTGGTGTCCTACTACTAGTTTTAATGCATAAGCACCTGAGGGATCTCCTCTGTAGCCGTCTTTGACAAGAATGTCCTCCCACTGCTGGTAATCTGATTCTACAGGATCATAGCCTTCCGCCAAACCTTGTTGTTTCGATCTAGCAATAATTTTTCTAATAAAGGAATTATAAAAACCAGGACGGTCTTTGTATTCTCTCTCTCCCAGCACAATTTTTAATGCTTGTAGAGCATCAATTTTAAATTTGTCCATAATGGCTTCTGTATCAGTGACCAGTGAATCAACTCCATCTTCACCTTCTGATACACCCTGAACTTGTTTACCTTCTAAGTATTCACGAACTGTGTTTAGATAGTCATTAGCTTTAATAATCTTTTCTTGTACCCAGCCTTCTAAGCCTTCTTCTTCACTAACACTTCTTACAATATTATATATTTTCTCAGCATTCTTACCTGCACTGAATAAATCACTCACAGCCATTTCTACTTCGTGGTCTGTTCTATCTTTGTCGTGCGGTACAAAACCTGTCTTTACACTACGACCTTGTCCTGGAACAACTATTAAATCTTGTTCGCTTAAGTCAGCTTCATTGACTGGTGGTGCAGGTCTTTGTTGAGGCTGTTTATTCATTGAAGCTTTCATTTCTTCTCTAGTTTTACCGTATTTCTTTTGAAATTCGGCTGGCTTCATATGCTGTAAGTCATACGCTAAATCTTTCATTGCGGCTTCGTTTAAACTATTAGCGAATGGCTTACTTGTTTTCTTACCTTTAAGTAGATTGCCTACTTTGTTGCCACCGTACACACTTGGGTTACGACTTTGCATTTTGACGAAACCATGTTCGGTGGGTGCTATTGACCCTGCTGTTGTGCTTGTTTCTTGGATAATTTGACTGATTTTCATATGGAATCCCGTTTGATATAGTATTTATCAAAATCCATTAGTATCTGAACTTAGTTACATAGGTTCGTTTATAGTCCAAATAGGTGTGCTGAGTAATGCTAATATCTCATCATATGACATATATGCACTTTTTGTAGTCAATGATAAAATACAGCTAGGAACTTCCCCGTTCCATTTTACAACTGATTGTGTTTTATCTACTGAGTAACGTAATGTTTCTACCGATGTTTCTAATATTTGGTTAAAGTCAATACTGTCTATTTCAGAAACATTAAATGTTATATAAGTTGTCATAATCCATATCTCCCACGTAAAACGTTAAAATTTTGTGCCACTTCGGTAGCAGTTAGTGTTCTGTTGTAAATTCTGTACACAGCTCCCGGGCCTGCAAAATAATAGCTACTAGCCCACCTAGCTATTAATATGTTAGTTGTTCCTATAAATGAAGCAATAGTACCAGTACCTTGCAATACTCCATTTTTGTAAATTGACGCGGCACCACTAGATTTAACATAAGTGTAGGAAATGTTATTCCATCCGTTTAATGTTGCAGTACCGGCTTGAAAGTCCGATGCAAAGTGACCTTGGTATATTGCCCCGCTTCTAAAAACTAGATGCATACCTTGTCTTAACGCAGTAGTATCTGTTCCAAACATTGTCCTATCGCCAGTCAAATTAGTAGGATAAACCCACGCTTCAAATGTGTAATCTGCATCATATACACCTAACTGAGTTGCTGTTTTGCCGGTATCTACATAATCATCTGCCCCGTCAAATGTAAAATATCCAGAAGTACCTGATGTGTAGGCAGGTCCATTAATCAATGTACCATTGTTACCAAGACCACTTAAATCAAACCACGTAGTTCCAGTACCCGGATAACTAGACGAGTTTCCTGCATCGTAATTAAGTACTAGACCATTAGTAACTATCGGAACTATAGCAGTTCCTATAGTTACTCCTCCTGCCACTGTTGCACCACCTATGCTTACTGTCATTCTAATTCTCCGTAACGTTTGCCGTTATTATATGCTCTAACTGCTCTTATATAGTTATCTGAGGTTAAATTATGTGTTGCTAAAACATTATCCACACACATCCAAAAATCTTCAAGCACCTCTGGTTTACAAGTACAGGTTGAAATTACACGATAAGGTACATAACCAAATGGTGCACAATCAAAATCACTATCAGTTGTTACTGTAGCATTCTTCATACCATCAGTTGTTAAAATATAAAAATCGTATTGCATTATCTCACCATTATCATATATTGATTTGTTCCGCCAAATGTTAATCCGTTGGCTACATATGTGTTATTTAAAAAGTTACCACTACCGTCAACGTCAGCACCGCCGCACCAAGGTCCGGCATAGTAGAAAGTTGAACCGCAGTATGTTGTTACCATTGTAGTTGGTGTTCCACCGTAATACGCAAATCCGCAACAGTCACGCATATAGTACAAGTTACTAGATGTGCCTGATATAGGGAAGCCCACAGCACTTTGCATCCCAGGGAAATCAGTTTGTCCGTATACGGCTGCGTTAGATTTTAACACTGTTGAACTTGCACCCTGTTGAGTATCACTTGTAGTAAATGTAGTATAATCTAACCCATAACGTTTATATACAAAAGGTCCCCACGCATTATTATTAATGTTTGCTCTATTGCCAAAAATAAATTCAGTGAATGTTGCGTTTCCGTTCCAGTATGTCCACCACCCGGCTTGGTATGCTTGTGAGAAGTCATTGACTATTCCCATTTTACCACCACGCCAACCCCAGTTTGTGCCATTGTAATTTACAACACTAGGATGAGTACGTGCGACCATCATCCATCCACCACCATCAGTAGTCATATCGCAGTAAACCATTTGTTCACCACCTGCTAATCCTGATGGATATAAGAAATAATAACCATCTCTACCTGCAAGATAAGGGTTTGCGGCTAACAAAGCACTGGCAGTGGCATACGTAGTGTAGTAACCTACGTTAACTCCACCCGATATTGTTGCACCTGTTACTGTTACTGTCATTTATATCCTCAAAATGTTATTGCAGTGTTCCATGTATTCCTTGATGCTGTTGCAGTATAATTGGTGATTGTATTAATTGTAATCCAATCTGTACCATTATTACTTCCTGCAATAGTCCAAAATGCCGGATCTCGCCAAACAGCGTCATTTGCTGTTGCCCATCTATAACCAGTAAATCGTTGAGGACTTGCAAATTGGAATATGTAATTAGCGACCCCAGATGTAGTGAAGTTAAGGTCAAGCCACTTAGTGGCTAAGTTATTATCAACTAATTTAGGTGGCTCTTCTCCTATCGGACTAGTGCCTCCTGGATTGGATATAGTTGCACCATCAGTGATTGCAGTTTGATCTACTCCGTCTAGTTGAAACACAAATTCGGCTGCTTGAACGTGGCCATCTATGCCTCCACCAAGAATTCGTGTTATTTGCCATCTATAATAAGTAAAGGCAGGAATAGAACCTAGTATAACTCCACCTGCTACTGTTGCACCACCTATATTTACAGTCATAATCCATATCTCCCTCGAATAGCATTATAGTTTTGTGTAAGTTCGTTTGTAGTCAAATCTTTACTATATACAGCACAAAACCCTATATCACCATACCAATAGTTGTCTGAAACTGCTATATTCTCATTTGTCGTAGTTAAATATTGACCTAATGTTTGTCCGGTGATGGCATTCACTAATGAATTATTTAAGTAATACGATACAGTCGTTGATGATTGTGTTATTGCAAAAATATACCAAGTATTCGTAGTTACTGATATTACATTTGATAATGTTCCACTAGTAGCACTAAAATGTAAGTAATATAAATTTGATGCATCGTGGTACATATAGAAGTTAAAATTTCTATTACCACCTGAACTACCAAACATACATCTATACTGTGCCACACCCGGTGTCCAAGAACTATTATTCATTCTTGCCGCGACAAAAACTGTTTTACCTGTATAGGCAGTATTAAAAAGAGTAGAGCTATATTGACTTAGTTGATTAACTCCATTAAACGTAAAGTACCCACCAGCGCCAGGTTGTGTCCAAGTAGGGCTATTGATTAGTGTACCTGTATTATTAACGCTACTCATATCATTCCAGGTAGTACCTGAACCCGAATACCCGTATGCCGCATCAGCATATAATAATAATCCAGAGGTAACGATAGGTGCGGTAGTTGCTGTAATACCACCTGCTACTGTTGCACCGCTTATACTTACTGTCATGCCGCTACCGCCTGTATATATAATCTTTTAAAAGTTCCACCGCAAGGATCACCAAACACTACATTAGTTGCCGGTATGTTTATTGTACCACTCTGCCCCAACAAATATGTACTAACAACTGACATTGAAGTCTGTGAATGACACGCACCTATTGCAAATGAACCAGCCGTACCGGTTGGGGTACCGTAACTAGCAAATTGTACTCCTACAAATTTTGTGCCAGGTGGTGCTGTCATTGCAACAGTGGTACTTTCATCACCGGTACCGCTTATCGTGTAAACTGGTTGATTGCCTGCAGTGACACCTCCTGATAATGTGACTCCTGTTAATGTTGGCATATTAAATCTTTCCTGAGGCCTTTGCTGTTGGTGGTATACCAGCTCTGCTAGTCAACCAACCAAACGCTTTTGCGTTCTTTTTGATACTGTATGGATGAACATCTACTGTTAGTGCTGTTTTAAAACGTGGATCATTCTTTTGTTTTTCACTTGGGATGTAACCAGACGCTTCTTCTACCTTGTTAATTCTACTCAATTCGTACATAACTTTATTACCCGTATCAGCACGGAATGATTTGAATCCCCATGCTCTAGCATAACGCTGAACTAAACTGTCGTATAGTCTGGCTCTGCTTGGTGAGTCGTGCCCAGTGTCATCTACTTTGTTTGCCGCAAAGTATACTTTATTAGGCTTGTACTTTTTAATAAATGTTTGGATAGCACTTAATACAGTGGCAAATACACGTTGTTGATCACCATCTCCCGTGACTTCTTGACTGTTGTTTCTATAAAACTCAACACTCCATGCTTCCTCTTTTGTCTCTTGTTTAAATCCCTTGTTAAACATAATACTTAGAAAAGTGCTGTCATCCAATCGTGCTATTGCGTCTACATCACCAAAGTCACCCTTTTCCCATCTAAGTATTTTATAAGGTTTATCAAAGCTTTCTTCTAATTCTGCTTTAGCTAACTTATTGTAATAGTGAGGATCTTCACCTAGATGGTCTAACGCAATCTTACGAGCAACATTACTGTCACTTGTATGCTCTAACTCAACTTTGATACCCTTTTCTAACTGTATCAATATATCACGTTTAGGTACTTTGTACTTAATAACAAGTTGCTCAACTGTAGGAGTATGTTTATACATCTTTTCATCAGCTTCTTCAACTGAATACATTCCTTCAATACTCAATCGTTGACTATGTAGTTTATCACGTAAATCATATAGTTTAGTAATAAGACCTTGACTACGCAATACTTTATATGCTAAGTTCTCAGGACCAAACTCACCCCCAAAGTCTAAACCAGCTTGACGATAACGCTTGATAGTCTCTAACACTTTCTTTAACTTACCTAAATCTTTTGTATGTAGTGCAAACTCTGCAAGTTTAGCTAGTTTTTCATACTTTTGTTTAGTAGCAGTTTGGTCTAAGTTGCTTCTACGTTTTGTGGGAAGTCTAATCCATTTGTTCTGTAATATACTATATTCACCTAAACTAACTACAGGTTCATTTGAATCTTGTATGTACAACTCTACTGGAATGCCATTGATAGTGATATCGTGTGAATCATTATATAGATTCTTTTTAGCTTGAAACAGTTCCTGATAAACTTCGTCATCAGAATACTGGCTTAAATCTACTAATATATGTAAATCTAAATCACTATGCGGGGTATAACTGTAGGCTGCATTAGATCCTGAAATAGTAACATCTTTAACGTCTAAATCTCTAATTCCCAACTCAGAAAGGAAATCTTGTGCTATGACTTTAAGTTGCTCCTCAACGTCTGGGCGAAGGTGTTTCCCGTGAAATAACTTGGGGTTGAGTTGGTCGTGAAATGCTATTGCATCCGACATTTTAAACGAGTCGAGTTCTTTTAAGTCCATCTAGTATTTAGCTATTTTAAAATACAAATGAAAAAGAGCTGGATTACGTTAATTCCAATATTTAGACGAGTCTAAACTATCCCAATATTGTTTATTATTACGATTGATGAAATTCTTCACTACGTATTTACCCATACCAAAATATCCCATCTTTTTAAATCTACGACTATCTTGACCACAATGATGTTTTATTATTCTGAACTTTTTTGGACTGTACTTTCTGGACAAAAAGAAATCTTCACTTGTTACTAAGTTTTCAGGAAATCCGCCGTATTCTATAAACTTATCCCTGCGTGTTAGCATAAATGCACCAACTGCAAATGGTGAGAAATATTTTAATGTATGATTCACAGTGTTAAAAATAGTGAACCCAATCATTGCTCTAGGATCTTTATCATAACACTTAATGTTTAATCCAATAAGATCCAAATTCTTGGATTCAATTTTATTGACAGCATAAGAAATAACATTGTTCTTAAAGAAACGTACATCGGCGTCAATGAATAAGATATATGGTGTAGTTACTAATTTGGCTCCATTGTTCTTAGCAACACTAACTGGACCACCATCAATAATTTCAACATTTAATTCTTGGCTATTGTCTCGTATAACTTGCCTAGTATTGTCTGTAGAACAGTCAGCAATGATGATTCTAGTGTCACCTATGTTTTGTGAACGTAGTGAATCTAACAAATGACGGATATAATTTTCCTCATTCTTACAAGGTACTACGATGGTAATTTTATCACTTATTGTTTTTTGCATTGTCCTTCTACCTTAAAATTGTTAAATTTTAGTTGCCACTTCATTGACGCCAACGTCATCTCGCAACTGACTTGATCCTTGAAGGTCAATTCTATCCTTCCCGGAATGTCCTGGGGATTGTTTATGTGAACTGCTACCAGTATCAATAACCACATTATCTTTTTCCTTAGTCCAAGTTACGATTTCCCAACTACCATCATGGTGTTCTACCAATGCTGTGCAACTTTCAACCCAGTCGCCGTCATTCATATAGATTACACCATCTATAATTTTTATTTCAGCATGGTGTATATGGCCACATATTACACCATCAAATCCTCGTTTCTTACAATATGCGGCTAAATTCTTTTCAAATTGAAAAATAAAGTCTATGGCTTTTTTTACTTTGTGTTTAAGATATTTACTAAGACTAAAATACCCAAAACCCATACGATGACGGATCCAATTGAATTTACTATTAAGTGATAAAACCACGTCATATGCTTTGTCTCCTAAAAATGCTATCCACGGGGCTAATCGTGTTATGCCATCAAACAAGTCACCGTGTGTAACTAAGTAATGTTTACCATCAGCACCTATATGTTCTGTTTGATTGTGAATCTCTATTAATCCAAAACTAAACCCATATGGGATCATTGGTCTAAGAAATTCATCATGATTACCTGCTACATAAACAACTCTAGTTCCACGTTTTGCATGTCCTAACACTCTACGAACAACATTGGTATGACTTTGTTTCCATCTCCATTTATTTTGTTGTATCCGCCATGCATCAATGATATCACCTACAAGGTATAATGTGTCACAACTATTATGCTTTAAGAAGTTGTTGAGTTTATTAGCCTGACTATCTTTGGTACCAAGATGAACATCACTTACAAAGATAGAGCGGTATGTTTTCATCTTGTATTTATTTAGAAACATATGTCAAAAATATGACAATATATTATACAACCGTTAAAAAGCCCCTTTCGGGGCTAGTTTTTAAGTAATACTCAATGTAACATTTCCAGTAGCATCGGGTACGACAGGTTGTTGTGCTGCCTTTTGTTTCTGTTCTTCAACATACATGGGTCCGATTGTGTTCATCAAGTGTTGTTGATTTTCCATACAGAATACATAAGAGCCTGAGTGACGTAGCAATACACGCTTGTCCATCCAAATCTTACCGCCCATATCACGCCAGTTTTCACAGAATGTCCAGTCTTCACTGTAGTAACGATTCTGACGAACTGCCGTATCAAAATATGTTTTCAAGTGTTGGTCAAACTTTGGATCTAAACCAATGTCGTTCTTGTACTGCTTAACAGCTGGATGAGTCTTCATTTTCTCAAATACGTGCTTCTTCATTAATAAGAAACCTGTACCAGCTTTAGATACTTCTTGTAATCCATCTGGACCTTCTTCAGCATCTTCGAATCCATTAACTACCCATTTAATGGGCATTGTCTTCATTGGGTATAGTCCACCGATAACATCAACGTCACGGTTCAATAGAACTAATAGATGCCACGGCTCCCAACCAATGTCAGCGTCAACAAAGAATAAGTGTGTTGCGTCTGGCATATCTAAGAACTTAGCAGTTAGTGTATTACGGGCACGGCTGATAAGACTTTCGTTAACCATTGTTTCTAATGTCCAATCGATACCAAGTTGACGGGCAGTATTAGCCCACTTGATAAATGACATAAATGTTGATTCAGTCAACATACCACCATAACATGGCATAGCTATATGTACTTTGGTTGTACGTAAGAAATCTACGTTAACTTGTACTTGTCCTGCTGCCGGAGCTTCTGGTGGATTTGCTGCCGCTTCTGCGGCAATCTCTTGTACTTTTTCTACGGGTACAGTTTTTTCTTCAGTTGTTGCTTTGGTTTTTTTATTTGCCATTTGGTCCTCTTAAATGATGTAAATATTTACACTAGGAAAGAGGGGTCGAAATATTTTTATTTCTCGTTTAGGTAATCCTCATTTAAATCTAAATCACTGTGATTAAATGCAATATAACTATCTCCGTTCTCATCACCGATTCTAATGACAAATACGCCTGCATCGTCATCACCAGATTCATCTTGACCAATATCCCAACCCATTGCTTGTAATGTTTGTTGGGCTTTCTTCATTTGTTGAATTGAACCATTCCACCATTGTGCGGCCAATTGACGTAATATTTCTTCCTCGTCTGGTTCTCTGTCATCACTACCGGGAGTAGCAAACTCTGTCATAGCAGTTATACGCATTGGACCTCTACCTTTGAACTTGTTGTTCTCTTGTTCGTATGTAGTAGGATAAGGAATTCCTAATCCTTCCATCATACCTTGCTTTACTGTTTTATAAGCACTTTGTAGCACAAACATATATTCTTTATCTGTGATATCTGGTAATATACCTTCAACTGCTGTATTGAAAAAGTCATCACCTGCTATCATATTCATACCATGAATCATTCCTAATTCATCAATATTTTTTTCCTTTGCTACTTGTATAGCAATTTCTAATAGTTTTCTTATTCTACGACTTCTACTATCTCCGCCATCACCTCTGTCACTACTCGGTGGGACAAATTCGTTTAATGAGCCTTCTGATAACTCATTACCCATACCCATATCTAACATCTTAACAACGTTAGCGGCAAGTTTAGGATTCTTCTGTGTAACAGGATATAAACTCATAACCATTGCGGTCTTACGTTTATCATTCAATGTAGGCCATGCGTTACGTATTTCGGTTGCACTTGTTATACCAGGACCAAACTCTACTGTTGGTAGATATGCAATGTATGCGTGTTTACTGAATGGCTGTAAGTTCTTTCCAGTCCATGGTTGGAAGTAAGCTGGACTACCATCTTTCTTTGTGCCACCTGGTTTAGGTTGCTCGTTCTTATCTTTTTCACTACGAACAAAGATTAATACATCTTCATCAGGATTATAATGTTGTGTGATTTCTTTTGCTTGAAAGGGACTCTTAACTTGCACAAAGTGTTTATCAGCTACACCTGCAAGTTTTGCTAGTTTCTCTTTAATTGCAAAAGGGAATGGTCTTGTTTTTGTGTCATTAGTGGCGGCTACATATGTATCGGCATTATTAAATGTTTCTACCGCACTTTTATATAATGCGGCGTGTCCTGCGTGAAACGGATGAAAGCCTCCCGGCATAATGACAATAGTTCTCATTTAATAACTTAATTTTACAAAATTAACGACGCCTTGAGAGAAATCCTCAACTTTAGCTCTCATATACACATAACTACCTTCAATGTTGGTATACATACTTGAATTTGCATTAGCGTTACTATCAGCTACTAATTCATATACTTTGAACCAATCAGACTCAGTTGGAGTAGTAGCTAATGTAGCTTGTATAATTATATTACCATTTACATCTGATAAGTTAATATTAACAGTTTGCAATGCTTTAGGAGTTATGATATATGATGCAGCCGGCTGCTCATCACCTACTACTGTATAGGCATTTCCACTATCTACAGATGGACTCCAAGTAGTTTGTGGTAATAATATAAGTGTAGTTGTTTGGCTCATTATGCTTTTACAACCTCAACAACTACTGCATCGCCCACTAATTCTTGTGCAACTTGCTCAAGTGCTGCCTGAACGTCGGCAGTAGCGACAGAAGTACCTTCTTCGCTATCCTTTACTATTTTACTAAATTTGATGACGATTACGTCCTCGACAATCTTTGCCATGGTAAATACTCCATTTTATTAGAGTATTTATCATTTTAAACAGGATCAGGTCGTTTTTCTAATTTGTAACGTTTTCCAAGCATATCTCCATACATTAGTGCTAGATAGCTTAATGTGCTTTCATCATCGTAGTCAATAAAATGACTGGCATTACTGTAGCGATATCTCCAGCTGTTTTGTTGACCTGCACTACCTTTAGCCCAATGGTTGAGTGCAGGACTAGGATATATTGACTTATTTTTCTTAAACATATCGTTCAGGTCTATTGCAAATGTATCCTCAACTCTCCTAGATTTTAGATAAACTCTAAATTTATGATTAGGCTTACGCACGAAATGCTTAACCCCTATAAAATTAGACTTTTTAACCTGTGTGTAATCTACAACAATATCGGGTATAGCATTTTCAACTTCTTTTAATGATGCTAAATCATTGCTAAAAATAGCAACGGTATTGTGTTCAATTCGGATAGAGGATATTTTAGTCTTTTTGACCTCATTTCTCCAATGAATGAACTTTTCTAGTTTGGTAAGATTTTCTCTTACTTCATCTCGTTCATATGCAATACGATTATAACTTAAGCCTACTGCGGGCGCATCCAGTCTGTCTATTAACTCCTGAATATTATGTTTTATATACCAAGTATAACGAACACCTACAAGTTGAAATCTTGCTCGGTATTCGTATTTGTTATAGTAGTCACTATCCCGATATTCATAAAAATCAATACCAGGTACATCTTTAACTAATTTCAATAATCCCATCTTCGCCTACTCTTGCTGTTGATTTTTGTGTTACATTGTATTCGATTGTACCTTCAGTATTAATAATCGCAGTAATAACACTGTTCTTAATACGTTCAAATAAAATCTTCTTACTCAATGGTACACGAATCAACTCGTCAATCTTACGTGCTAACGGTCTAGCACCCATCTTTTTATCATAACCTTGTTCAGCCAAATACTCAACTACCGGCTCACTTAAGTTCAACGTAATGTTGTGCTTGTCTAACAACGAGTCTTTTAATTGTTCTGCAAACTTAACAACAATCTTCTTAATTGCAAGCATATCAAGTTTGTTAAACTTACATACCAAATCTAAACGATTTCTGAATTCTGGCTTAAAGAATTCTTTCAATGCTTTGTCGTCCTCACCTGATTTTTCTTGACTACCAAAGCCAATGTTATTTCGTTCACTATCTGCACTTCCCAAGTTACTTGTCATAATGATTATAGTATTCTTACAGTTAACTTCTTTACCATTACTACCAGTAACACGACCTTCATCTAACATCTGTAAGAAGATGTTAAAGATATCTGGGTGAGCTTTTTCAACCTCATCAAATAGTAAAATACTATGTGGATTCTTACTTAAGTCATTAATCAATCGTCCACCTGATACTTGACTATCACCGAATCCAACATAGCCAGGAGGTGGTCCAATCAAGCTTGATACTGAATGACGTTCAGCATATTCACTCATATCATATTTGAGTAACGGCATCTCTAAGTTTTTACTTAATAACTTAGCTAATTCTGTTTTACCTGTACCAGTTGGTCCTAGGAACAAGAAGCTTGCTGTAGGTTTAGTCTCACTACCAATACCTGCAAATGAAACATATACTCGTTCAAGTACTTTATCAACTGTTTCATCTTGTCCATACAGTTTACCCTTAACATTGACTTCAAGCGTTTGAATACGATCCATGTTATCACCACTAAGTTTATCAGCAGGCACACCTGTAAAACGTTCAACCTGTTGAAAAATCATATCTTTGGTAATTTGAATTCCAATGTTACCATCAACTTTTTGTCTAGCACAAGCCGCATCAAGTAAGTCAATACTCTTGTCAGGATTTTTGCGGTCGTGAATGTATCGTGCCGCACTTTCAACTGCCGCTGTTACCGCTTCAGGAGTAATTTCAACACTATGAAAGTCATTCAATCTTTCACTCAATCCAGTGAGGATACTAATAGTGCTTTCCTTACTAGGCTCGTCAATACTTACACGATAAAATCTACGCATTAATGCACGATCCTTCTCAAAACTGTCGTAGTATTCTTCCCAGGTAGTACTAGCAATAACTTTCAATGTACCTTTAGTAATAGCTGGCTTAATCATATTAGCAAAGTCAACACTGCCACCACCGTTACCTCCACCACTACCCTTCATAGTATGTGCTTCGTCAATGAATAATATTGCTTTCTTCTTTGTGTTTAATGCATCTAATACGTGCTTAACTTTTTCTTCAAAGTCACCACGATATTTACTGCCAGCAAGTAATGATCCTACTTCTAGACTATATACGTCATGGTTAAGAATAAATTCAGGACAGTCACCCATCACAATAGTCTGAGCAAGGCCCTCTGCAATAGCAGTTTTACCTACACCCGGATCACCAACCATCAATACGTTTGATTTGAATCGTTTAGCTAATACATTAATAATCTCATCAAGTTCTTTTGCACGACCAATTAGAGGTTCTAGTTTACCTTGTCTGGCTAACTCACTCAGATTAATAGTATATTCTTCTAAAATTTCATCTGCCTGTCCATCACTTAGTCTACTAGTAAATTCACTACCTTTGTATGTTTTTTGCCAGTGAGTTACAAACTCTTGTTTGTTAACTCCATATTTCAGTAAGAAGTAATGTGCGTGACTGTTGCCTTCACTTGCCATACTTAGATACAAATCAATTGTAGTAACTTGTCTACGACCAGTAAACAATACTTGTGTTACGCTACGGTTCATCACACGTTCTAAACTATTTGTTTTACGTGGTTGAATTTCTTCTGCCGCTATATGTTTTAATTCAATAGCGTGTAATCCGTCTAGATAACTACCCACTTCTTGAGCCATTAAATCAGTATCAGCACCAAAAGTATCTAAACATTTTTTAAATGGTGTATGTGTAATCAGTGCTAATAGTAAATGTTCAACTGTGCAATATTGGTGTTTACGCTCTTTTGCAAAAGCAATAGCTTGTTCGATAATGTTTTCGATTTCGGGTGAATTAGTCAAAGTTTTATTTTCCTTTTAATTTATTTACTTAGATTTGGAACGCATAATGCTCTCAGTTATTTCAGAATCAATTATATCAGGTAATACCGGTTTAATCAATATGATTTGGTCGCCAAAAGTATTGGTATTTAAAATTGGCATGCCTTCTCCTGCTATTTTTAAATGCATATGCGGTTGTGTTCTTGGTGGTATTTTTACTAACAATGTTTTACCTACAATTGTATTAAATTCAAATTCGGTACCAACTATCAAATCCAATACAGATACGGTGTGATTACAGTATAAATCATTATTCCTTCTTTCATATTTTAAATGATTTTGAACGTGAAATTCAACAAGTAATGTAGCGTGTGGGATAACGTTTTCATAACGCATTTGTATTCCGTGTGAAACACCTCTGGGTATTTGTATATTGATAGCGTGGTTACCGTGGGGGGTTTGTAATTTTAAATTTTGTGTGTCCCCGTAATATGCTTGCTCAAGGGTAATACTAACATTTGTTCTAAAAGTGTGCGGTGTATTTGGGTGTCTACGATGATGTTGTTGAAACATTTGCCCAAACAAATCATTTATATCACCGTTAAAATTAAATCCTCCACCTTGAAATCCACCAAATGGATTGCCTTGTGGCATTGGATTGTCATATTGTTGTCGTTGAGCAGGGTCTGAAAGAATACGATAAGCTTCTTCAATCTTTTGGAACGTAGCAGTATCTCCTCCCTTATCAGGATGATGTTTGCTTGCTAGTTTGCGATATGATTTTTTTATGTCGTCAGGGCTAGCATTTTTAGCTATACCTAACGTTTGATAATGATCCATCTGAATATTATAACACCTTATGTGTTTGTAGTCAAATTAAGATTTACCCTCAATCTTTTCTTTAGTTCTGCCATAAGCCGTGATACCAAGAACAGCACCCATAGCGATGTGGTACAATCCAGCACCTTGCAATGTCAATGGTTGCCATTGCATCGTTACTGAGCCTTTACTCATTGCTTGTAATAAACTCCATAATATAGGAAACACAACAAAGTCCATTGTACAGGTTAACATATAGATCCAACCCATAACTGGACGCCATTTTTTGTTGATCCAATCTGTATTGTCGTTAGCTACTAATACATCTGCCCCACTTGCGGCGTTTGTTGGTGCGGCTCCTGTGAGTACTGGTTGATTGCTGTTTGATTGGTTGATGTTCTGTGTGCTTCCGAACCCTGAACTTGATTGTTGATTGAAGCTGGGACTTGAGAACGATCCTGATGAACCAAACGAACCCCCACTGAACCCGCCTGACGAAGGTGCGCCAAATGCTGAAGCACCGCTAAATGATGTGGTTGACCCATAACTGCTACCTTGTGGAAATTGTTGTATTGAAGGATCAGATGCTAACATTTCGTGATGTTCATCATCTAATGCTGTTGGTATTTCATACCCTGCTTTTTTAGGTAATATAGTTGCCATGTTTATAATCCTGCTATCGATTTGAATGCTCTAAGTTCAGCATCCTGTTTATCTGCGTGTATAGGTTTAACCTCTAGTCCTGCTCTCTCACGCATCTCGTTTAAATCTTCTTCATTTTCTTCTTCTATACGATAATTATGAGGTGACATAACAATAACTTGTTTTAATACTTCTTCTGAAGGTTCATATTCTTCACCGTCGACTGTAATAGTCCAATCAGTTAATTTCATATCAGTTAGTGTTTTTAAATCTTGTAGTAACTCAATGATACGTGATGGAACACTACTTCTACGATTCATTTCTACAAATACTAAGTATCTACCGGGACTAATTTCACCGTCACTAACCTGTGCGTCTAAAACAAAATCATATCCACGCTCGAACCAATCACATAAATCATCGCCGGCTTGTTTGTTTTTAATGGTAAATGCTAATGTAACAATCTCACTATCTTTACCCATATGTGCGGCATATTCATCCACAGTGACTTGAGGTAACATTTGACCCTCTAAATCGTGATAGTCTAAACCTTCATTGATTATTTTATTCATATTACATTGTTCCCATTGGGGGAGGTGCATTAGCATCTAACGGTATATTACCTGTCATGCCTGGCTCTTGCTGTTGTTCTTGTCCGCCATCTTCACTACCATCACTATCTTCTGATTCTAAATCGTCCTCATATGAATCATCTAGTTCATTTAGGTCAATATTTTGTCCGGCTAGGTCAATACTACCTTCACGGATATCATCCATGATTTCTTTAGGCATTTCAATATAGACTAACCATACTGATTTTTTATGCATTTTTGGATAACGTGTTCCGGGTACATAATCATCATAGTCATCTACTTCGACAGGAACTTGAATACTAGTTTTTTTCCATTGAATTTTACAACCCAGTTTAACTAGTCTTTTAGCACCACTTGGGTCAGGCATTAGTTTATATGGCCACATGAACATACATCCTACGCTATAGCGTTTCACAACAGGTCCTTGAACTAATTCTCCAAGTTGCCAGTTTCTAAAAGCGTATAAATCAGCTTCATCTAAAACTCGCTCAAAATCTAATAGTACGGACATAGAACCATCACTGGTATATATCCCTTTAATGGTGCTAATAATGCTGACATAATCAACATCATCAAAAAAATCATCGGCTGTAGGTAAGGTACTCATGCATGTATTTATCTTAATCTTATATTATATATAGATTTGAATAATGTCTGGATTAGCCTAATATTTATCACTTGTATGTGTGCTAAAAGTATGCTACTATGTTGACATATATTAACCTTAAATAATATTGAGTATTATGAGTACTCACGCTCTACAAAGGAGAACAACTTGAGCAAAAGAAAAACTAGCGCATTAAGAACACAGGACACACGATTCTCACATAATAAAAAAGAAGGAAATACATTCTATCAGAAAGAATCAAAAACAATTGACTTTTCACAAGCACAAGCAACGCAAAAACCAAGAGTACGTAAATCCGTAGAACTCATCCCAAAATCCATTAATCAAGAAAAATACATATTAGCACTACTTGATGACAAGACAGATATAGTCGTGGTTTCGGGACCTGCAGGGACAGGGAAAACGTATCTTGCTATGCAAGCCGCTATCAAAGCAATGCGAAACGGAGACTGTGATAGGATCATTTTATCCAGACCCGCAGTAGGTGTTGATGATGAAAAACACGGATTCTTACCAGGAGATATCAATCAAAAGATGGAACCCTGGACGAGACCTTTATTAGATGTATTACGTGAGTATTATTCAACTAAAGAAATTGCCGATATGCTAGAAGAACAAATAGTAGAGATAGCTCCACTAGCGTTCTGTAGAGGTCGCAACTTTAAGAACAGTTGGATCGTACTTGATGAAGCTCAAAATGCAACCCCAAGCCAGTTAAAAATGATTATGACACGTATCGGGATCGGTAGTAAGATTGTCATCACTGGTGATGTAGAACAGACAGATAGACGCACGCCTGAGAATGGCCTCCTAGACCTTTTAACAAAGCTAGAGAGTGGAAAGGGGGTGATTCCAGGTTTAGCGTCTTGCAAGTTTGATATGCGTGACATACAACGTCACAAAATTATTGAACACATCCTCAAGATGTACGCATAAAAAACGGGGCAGTGCCCCGTTTTTAGTTTTGTGAATTTGCGGTAATAGCCGCTTCTTTTTCCAACTGTTCAATAAGATTAGTATATACTTTTTTATAGTATTCGTTCATCTTATCAAAATCGGTATCAACTACTTTACCTTCAATTACGCATTTGTCTACTTTTTTCTTTGCATAATCAATGATGACATTGCAGGTTTGTAAATCTGCTGGTTTAACTTTTTTACTTACTGCAACTGATTCATCAATCTGTCCGCCGGGCTTTCTCATAAATGTAATTAATAAATATCTCATTGAAATGGTGCCCCTGGAATAATAATAATGTTTGGCTCTTTATGACTCTTATGGTCATGCGGCTTGCTAGGTGTCCCGTGAATTTTGTTGTGTGACCTCAGATCGGCCGACCCTAATGCTTGGTCATAGTTGACTTCTCCTCTAAAACAACCAACAGCATATGGAAATTCACGGTTCAAGTGATAGTGATAGATATTTTGAAGTTTACCATCCCACATTACTGGATGAGTGTGTCCATGACATTCATCTAGTTGGTCGTTAGTGACCATTTTGCCATCATCACCTCTAGGGCCATAGATACCAAATCCATCTAGTGCATATCCAAACAGTGGCGAATGTCCTTCTGTGCCTTGATTAGGGAAACACTTCCACGAATAACCGTGCAAGTGATACTGTTGAGCATAAGGATGACCCCAGCATTGGTCAACTGGTAGTATTGAAGCTGGTGGATACCAAGCTACATTACTGGCGTTTGCAATCTCAGCATGCCATACTGTACCTGTGAGTGTCACACCAATTGGCAATGCGGCAATTGGATTTGGCTTAGCACTTGGCTTAGGATTTTTAGGTACTTGAATATTTAAAACATACGGGCTGATACCGATAGCCGCGGCACTTGAATAGTCTGAACCAGGAATTCCTGTTCTAAAATCGTGTCCACCAGGTGCAACACTATAATACTTGTAAGCAGGGGTGCCGGGTTGTACTGGAAAGTCTCCCATAGCAGTATTTGGTAATCCATTGCCTACAAAATAACGATAATTGTCATCAACAGTTATATTGAATACACTACCTTCTTTTGCATAGTCTTTGGCATACTTAGTACCACTCACAAATGGCATCTTTGAGATAACCACAGTATTGTTTGAAGTATCCATCCAGGGCTGTGTGCTTAGTTTAAATCTTGTGTTTGCAGGAACCACAGCAAGAAAATCTTTAGCCATATATAGGCCATTACGTTGAGCTACATAAGGACTTATGGTTCCTGAGCTTAACAATGTTGTCGGAGCATCTTGGGCTATAGTATTACCTAGTGTAAAAGTAATCATTAGCCCTGTCAATATATTTTTAATCATCTATTTTTCCTTTAAGTTTAAGATGTTAATTCTACTAATGTAGCTGCCAAACTAATTTCAGGAATACCTACTAGTGGCAGATTGGCTAAACCATTACGAATTGTAATGATACTTGCATCTTTACGTTCTTGTGAGTTACCCCACAAATCTAAATTCTCATACATCCAACGATAACAATCTTCAATACGTGTAGGATACATGGCAATGTATTGCATTAGTTGCTGTCTTGCTTCTAGTATCTTACCCGCTTTAAACAGTTGAGTAGCCTCTAATAGTAATTCGTGTTCACTACTACCCTGTGCTTGTGGCTTAGAGAGTTTACCACCACTACTGTTAACCTGCAATTGATTTAAACATTTACGCAAGTCTGGATAAGTTGCACGTATATAACTATCTAAATCGTCTAATTCAAACTCAACATTCTCAGTAACCAATACTGTAGCGGCTCTGGCCGTAAACTCTGTTTGGTCTGTCTTTGCGATATGAAATTCGTGGCAACGAGATTTCAATGCTGGAATAATCTTATGTTGATAGTTACAGGTTAGAATATATCTAACTGTATCAGCATATGCTTCCATATCGTTACGCAATGCCGCTTGTGAAGCTTGTGTTAAGTAATCAGCTTCGTCTAATAACACGACTTTAAACTTACCAAATGGCATTGTTTGCACAAAGCCGTTAATCTTATCACGCATATTATCAACACCGTTTTCTCTACTAGCGTTGATTTCTAATACGTCATATTCTTCTACACCAAGTTCGTGTATCAATACTTTGGCAAGAGTTGTCTTACCTGTACCTGGATCACCTGACAATAACAAGTGCGGAATACTACCTTCAGTTACCCAGCCTTCTACTTGTTTCTTTTGACGCTCATCAACAAACACATAGTCTTGTACTGTGTTCGGACGATACTTCTCTACCCAAAGTTTATTTTTCATTTTCTTAACATTTCAAGTGTGATAACGTGTGCGATGCCCTGACCCAAATCAGTGTCAGAATTAATAATGTGTAGTGTGTTGTCGTGCCTGTCAGTCTTATCATTGTAACTTGAGTATTCTAACACATAGCCACCGTTAGCCATATGAATTGTAAAATTCATACCTCTGTTATCAAGTTGTGATCCTCTAGTGATAGCAAGAGGGCCTCTTCGGTGAGATTTTGTTTCTACCACCTCATTGTCTTGCGGGAAAATAAAATTGTGTAGTTTTTGTCTAAACCAGTTTATCATTAGTATACCTTGTCGCTTATTGTTTCGTCATCCATCGGCTCATCCGATATCAATAGTATATCATTAGGATCAACTTTACGCAACGTCTGTTTACCCTCTGGAGTTTCTACTGTAATACCGCGTGTCCAACGTCCATGACTAATGAGGATGTATTTACCAATTTGTAAGTCAGGATCTACTACATCAGGACCTAGACCATAAATCTTTGCCCAACGTGGTCGAATGCCAGAACTTTTCTTGTCGTCATCCATTAGAATAATACCACCTGCTGTGATACGTTCGTCAAACTTCATTTCGGATACAATGATGTGATCCTTAAAGAATGTTAATTTATCAACTTTGGTAGGACTAAACGCTGGTTTACTGTATACACTCATTTCTTTCCTTTTTTTGTTTCGGCGGCTTTAATTTCTTCAACTTCAATGTCATCCTCAAAACTTTCTTCCAATTCAATTTCTGCCATCGTAAGTTCTTCTTCAACATTTGGTTTGGGAGTAACTGTTCTTTTAACTTGTGCTGATTTATTTCCCACTGTTTTGCTATATGCTTCGTTTACTTTATCGGTAACTGGTTTAATAATTCTACCAGTTGCATCAATCGTGTCACCTCTAGCATTAACACCCATATTGCCAACTGCTCTAGTATGTTCATTTCTAGAGGCTAATGCAGCCATATCAATTGTTTTTCCCATTGCAGATTTGTAATTTTTCATTTTGTTTCCTTATTTTAAAAACTCGTCTATAGATAAGTCATAGTACAAACTATTTATACGGTGTACTTCTAGTAAAAACAATACAAAACTTGCTACACTAGAACCTCGACCCACACCCCATACAATATTATTATTACGCATTGTATCAACCAAATACTTTAAGTATTTTAACAGTATAAACATTTCACGTTCTTGGAACTTAATTAGTTCTTCCCCTGCACGTTGTAACTCTGCTTCAGTATTGCACTTATCTAATACATATTGTGCAATATCCATATTCAAATACTCAATAGGCAAATGCCATTTTGATTGATTGTTATTGTCAAAATCTTCTACTGAAGTTTTTGGATCAATATATTTTACAAGGTCGGGTGTATTTTCTAGTTGTAGGATATCGTCAAAATTGATATCTTTTTCTACAAAAGCATATTTGATTGTGCGTAATGGGTCTTGCAAATATAATAAACATAAATCTGCTTCAGTAAAGATTTGTTGACCGTAAATATCTGACTTCATTTGTGTATTATAGCACAAATTATACTAGGACGCAACAACTTTGGTTACTTGTCTGTATCCAATGTAAAGATAATTTCGCTTGCTTCGGGTTTACATACGTGCTTCCAACCCAAATCTAACTCAGTCCATTCATTGTCTTTATGTAATTTAACAATTTTATCTTTTTTATTTGATTTTTTATTACTCAAGTTTGAACCACTGTCGTTCCACCAATTATTTTTAGTGGCATAGACTTCAACCTCATCTTCAATATCTACTAGGTATTCAACATCATCACTTAGTTGAGATTTAAATGCCATATTAGTAATATTAAATTTACCTTCTGTAATAGCATTCAACTTCAGTAATAGTGCAATTGATATTGCTTGGTCATATGGTTCTATTGGTAACACACATACTTTCATGCCCAATCCAGTAAAGGCATCAATTGCTTTACTCTCAGTTGATTCTATAAAGACGCTATTAGTAACAACCTCATCAATAAAATATTTCATTCGTTCTAGTGCAACTGATTGTTCATATGGATCGTCAGTTAATATTTCAATGAATACGTTGAACGAATACATTCCAATTTGATATTCGCCTTGTAGCCAAATCCCAGCTACAAAATTAAATTCTCGTTTAACTCTGGTAATCAATTTTTTCTCTCTTTTTCAACACTAACGGTTGTTTGAATGTTTTGTTTTTTCATAATCTCATCCATTTTCTTGTTGTGTTCAGCTTTATAGCTTTCTAACACCATGGAAATTTGATGGATCATAGGACCATTCTGCATACTGTATGCAAAGTTAAGCTTTTTCATTAGATCGGTAATACTAGTCTGCAAGTCCTCAAGGGACTTGTCAGATAGATTGTTTATAAAAGGATGTTGCATCCTAGATATTTATTACCAGGAAGTTAGTGCTATTCTTTTCCATATGTCAGTACCATTATAAGATACTGACGATATGTTTCCGGATGCATTACTTAGTGTGACATTAGCTCCTGCCGTACCGGACGTTCTAGTTGCACTCACAGAGATATTTCCCGGGGCCCCTGAATCTGCTATCGCTACTACATAGTAAATTGTGTTAGCAATCAATCCACCTATATTTGCTGATAAAATAATAGGATCATTGGCAGTAACTTTAGCAGTATTGTCAATAGTAACTTTGTTACTGGTTACAGT
>Ga0209296_1000748_pt1 | contig 27661 bp, 18 predicted proteins | sample S_130206_EF_Meta_FD_187319 | JGI IMG/M metagenome (GOLD analysis project Ga0209296, IMG submission 187319) | Freshwater microbial communities from Lake Simoncouche, Canada to study carbon cycling - S_130206_EF_MetaG (SPAdes) (version 2) | ecosystem: Environmental > Aquatic > Freshwater > Lake ... | reverse complement strand
CGATGCCCATGCGATGTTTAGTACTTGGAAAAAAGAAGTTCCCGGATTTGAGAATTCTTATTTCATCGAGGCTTATCCTTGGATCGGGGTAAGGGAATCGCGCAGGATTATTGGCCAGCATGTTCTTACAGAAGAGAACTTGATGAAAAGCCAAAGGTTCGATGATGCGATAGCAACAGGCTGTTGGTATCTTGATTTGCATCCAAACAAAACAACAGTGGGTAGCGCCAATAATTTTGATCCCAAGAAGGTGCAACCCGAACCCTACGATATTCCCTATCGTTCGTTGCTGCCTCAAAAAGTTGAAAACCTTTTGGTTGCTGGAAGGTGCCATTCTGCAACCCGTGGCGCTCACGCCTCAACCCGGGTTACAGTAACAGCGATGGCAATGGGCGAAGCTGCTGGCCAAGCTGCAGCGATATCGATTGCAAGCAATCAAAGTGTGCAGGAAATCAGCGGCGTAAAAGTTCGCGAGGCACTTAAGAAAATGAATGCTGGCCCTTTTACTGATGCTTGATTTCAACCGATCAAGTGTTACTTGCTTTTCAATTGTTCCTTAGCAATTGCCAAGGTTGAGAGCATGAAGCGACCAATATCATCGCGCCTTTCGCTGTATTTCGCAGCTTCTTCAGGTTTGCCATCAAATGCTTTAGGGTCTGCAAATGGAAGGGAGATGCGTTTTTTAGCACCCATGACTACAGGGCAGGCGCCATCTGCTTCATCACAAACCATCAGGGCGATGAAATCTTTTTGCGGGTTTTTCGGGTCGCTGTAATGTTTGGAAAACTCAATACTACTCAAGCCTTTGCCTTGGCCCCATAAAACGTTATAAACTTGATTTTCTTCTCCTTTGGGGCCGACTGTTGCTTTCTCGCCAGTGGGCTCAATTTTAAAACCTACTTCTTTCAGTGCTCGAATCGATCTGCTGTTAAAGGCACTTGGTGTTGTTCCACCCGAATAAAATCGTAGGTCTGAAAATCCATGATACGCTGCAGAGGCATTGCCCATGGCTGCGCCCATCATGCTTCGTCTGGAATTGCCGGTGCATACAAGAATGATGGAAAGTTCTTTCCCTTGTTGGTATTGCTCAACAATTACTTTTGCTAATTCTTTCTGTGCTTTCTCATGAATGGTATCGATGGATTTTCCATCCGTTGAAATGCTCTTAAGGTGATTCGTAATAGCAGGGAATGTTTTACCTTGAAGCTCGGGTTGTTCTTTTTGGCCCGGTAGCAATAATCCTGCAAGCAATAACATGAACATTAAAATGGCTCCCTTATTCTTCTTGATAAAAGTTCTATTATTTAAGAACCATTTTCTTTTACAAGAACTACATTTGGTCTTCATCAAATTTTCATACTTTTCAGGGCTGCTTTTTTAGGGTAAAAGAAATGCACCTTTGTTAACTAATCTTCACTTGAAAGTTTAATCATGAACCTTTTTCTATTTGTAAGATGCATTCCAAGCCTTTTACTTGTTTCAATTTTAAGTGTTTCGATTTCTCAGGCTGCAGAACCTGCGCCTGTTCGCATGGAATCGGTAGGCGTTGCAATGCGCGATGGCATTTTGCTTGCAACGGATATTTACCAAATGGGGCAGTCCAAGGCCCCCGTGGTGGTGATGCGAACTCCCTACAACAAAAGCCGGGTTACGAATATTGCAGAACGCTTTGCTCGCGAAGGATACATCGTGGTCGTGCAGGATTGCAGGGGTACCTTTAAATCTAAAGGCGATTTGATCCCTTACAACAACGAAGGCCAGGATGGTTTTGATGCCATCGAATGGGTTTATAGGCAATCATGGTGCAATGGCCGAATAGGGATGTGGGGAAGTTCTTATGTTGGTGCAACGCAATGGCAGGCCGCAGCAGAAAAGCCCCCGGGTTTGGTTACCATCAGCCCCACAGCAACTTGGAGTAGTTTCTATCGCAATCTTTATCTGGGTGGCGCAGTAAGGCTTTCGCTGATCGCAAAATGGGCTGGTGGTAATTCTACCAAGCCTGAAAATGCCAAGGTTACCGATCAATGGGATGCCGCCCTCATGCATCTTCCTTTAAGTGAGATGGATACGAAAATTGGTTGGCCCATCCCCTGGCTGACTGGGATGCTTACCCACAATAAACCAGATGGTTACTGGAATCGTTTGAATCTGACTAATCAAATCACAGATCTCGATCTTTCGGTTTTGCATGTGGTTGGCTACTACGATTTCTTTTCGAGGGAATCCGTGGATAACTTTATGATCATGCAAAAGAAGGCTTCAAAGACGATAATTCGCAAACAGCAGCAATTGATTCTCGGGCCTTGGGATCATGGCACCATCGGGAAAAGTAAAGTCGGTGATATCGATTTTGGCCCCAATGCAATTTGGGATCCGGTAGAGGCCAACCTCGATTGGTTTAATCGTTTCTTAAAGCAAGATGCCAAAGCATTGGAAAAGCCTTTTATTCCTGTGCGTTATTTTTCGATGGGTGATAATACTTGGAACGAAGCGGGAACATGGCCCCCCGAAGGATTTGAAAACACCGCCTTTTATTTGCATTCCAATGGTAACGCGAATGGTGTGAAAGGCGATGGCGTATTAAATTTAGCTGCACCCGAATTAGATGAAACAGCGGATAGTTTTAAAGCCGATCCCGCTAAACCTGTGCCCGCATTGCCTATCACCGATAAAAGGCCATTGCATCTGGCCCATTGGGCGCCAGTTGATCAAAGGCCAATTGAAGAACGAAAAGATGTGTTGGTTTATACTTCCAAGCCGCTTGATAAGCCCCTGCGATTTGCGGGAAATCCCAAGGCAGAACTGTTTGTTTCGACCGATACCAAAGATGCAGACTGGGTGGTCAAGCTTATAGATGTTGCACCGGATGGTTTCTCTTACAACCTTGTGGTTGGGATTCTTCGGGGCAGTTTTCGCGATTCCTTGTTGATGCCCAAGGAAATGAAACCAGGCGAGGTTTATAAAATCACGGTGGATCTTGGCCCTATTGCTGCGGGGCTACCCAAAGGGCATTCCCTGCGTGTTCAAGTTTGTGGCGCCTATTTTCCCTTGTTTGATCGTAATACCAATACTGCAGAAGGCCCATTTTCAAAAACCACGGTGATTGCAACCGAAAAGGTTTATCATCAGCAAGATATGGCTTCCCGCATTATTCTTCCCTGCAAGAAATAAGGAGTGCGCTTTTTAAGGCGGCGCAGGGGATGGCCGTTTTTATGCGTTTATAAAGCCCAGGTTCAAACCGTTTTTTTAAAAAGGTCCACGAGCACACAAGTTCGTGGATTTATTTTGGTGAATAGATGATGAATGAATGATGTATTTTTGGTTAAGATCGTGCTGGTGACCCTTAAAAAACCCTTTAAATCAAGCCCTTTATTATCTTAACGGGTTCTTCTCACTTCGTACTTCATTTCTTTGTTTGAATGTTTGCTCCCATCCTAGTTTAATACCTCAGGTGTTAGTTCATTGTTTCGGAATTTTTGTTCCGACTACTTTTTTCTGGGGGAAATGTTCTATGTTGAAGCGTTTGAATTACATGAAGAAGGGGAAGAAAGCTTTCACCCTTATCGAACTCTTGGTCGTTATCGCGATCATTGCAGTCCTTATCGGGCTTCTTCTGCCAGCAGTGCAGAAGGTGCGCGAAGCAGCATCTAGACTTAGCTGTGCTAACAATTTGAAGCAACTTGGCATGGCCATGATGAACTTCGAATCCTCCTTCAGTTGCTTGCCCACTTCGGGCGAAGGTATGTCTACTGGGGTTACTACTCCCGGTACCGCAGGCGCTGGAGTAAGTGCCGCTGTGGCGGCTGGTACTACCTCTGCCGTAACTGTTTTTGATGGTATATCCTTTTTTACAGCAATTCTGCCCTATGTTGAGCAAGAAGCTGCTGCTAAGACAGCGAATACTGGAACAACTCACTACCTCGCTGATACAGCTGGTGTAGCCGCATACAAAACAATAATCAAATCCTTTGTGTGCCCAGGTAACCCTACTGCTTTGGTATCCGGTGTTGATGCCGATGGTTTTGGCACAACCGATTACATGCCAGTTGCTTATTCGGATATTGATCCCGTCAATGGTGGTCGTGCAAAAACAAGTGCTCTGTATAAAAAACCTGGTATGCTTACCGTTACCGGAGGTCTTGGTCAATCAACAACGGCTGCTAAGGGTAACGTTGCTGTTGCCAAAATGAATGGTGGCCGAAAAATCAGTGGTATCACTGATGGTGGTTCAAACACTGTTGGTTTGTTTGAAGATGTAGGCCGTGGTAATGCTACTTGGCTTACGGTTGAGGGTAGTGCTGATTATGTTATCAATGGTGCAAAGCGACGCATTGCACGCTGGGCAGAACCAGATAACGCCAATGGTGTATCTGGTCCACCGCAAAAAGATGATGGCTCGGGTCCAGCTGAAGGCACTACTGAAGGTGCTGGTGGTGTTGCTAGATATCTTAACCAGAATAATTATCCTACAGGTGGCACCACCGGTTGCCCTTGGACCACCAACAACTGTGGCCCGGCTGATGAACCCTTCTCCTTCCACAACGGAGTCGTTGGTGCAGTATTTGGTGATGGCCATGTTGTTTTCCTTTCTGAAAAAATTAGCGCTAAAACAGTCAAAGCCCTTTGTACTGCAGATGTAGGCGATACACCTGACAACGATTACTAAACCTTAGTAGTGGTATATCATGGTTTTTACATTTGTATCACCTTGGATAATTCCAGGGTGATACTTTTTCAAGTAAAAGTTTAGTTCTTTTAAATAATTAATCTGGGGGAAATGTTCTTATGTTGAGGCGTCTTAATTACACGAAGAAGGGGAAGAAAGCTTTCACCCTTATCGAACTCTTGGTCGTTATCGCGATCATTGCAATCCTTATCGGCCTTCTTCTGCCAGCAGTGCAGAAGGTGCGCGAAGCAGCATCTAGACTTAGCTGTGCTAACAATTTGAAGCAACTTGGCATGGCCATGATGAACTTCGAATCCTCCTTCAGTTGCTTGCCCACTTCGGGCGAAGGTATGTCTACTGGGGTTACTACTCCCGGTACCGCAGGCGCTGGAGTAAGTGCCGCTGTGGCGGCTGGTACTACCTCTGCCGTAACTGTTTTTGATGGTATATCCTTTTTTACAGCAATTCTGCCCTATGTTGAGCAAGAAGCTGCTGCTAAGACAGCGAATACTGGAACAACTCACTACCTCGCTGATACAGCTGGTGTAGCCGCATACAAAACAATAATCAAATCCTTTGTGTGCCCAGGTAACCCTACTGCTTTGGTATCCGGTGTTGATGCCGATGGTTTTGGCACAACCGATTACATGCCAGTTGCTTATTCGGATATTGATCCCGTCAATGGTGGTCGTGCAAAAACAAGTGCTCTGTATAAAAAACCTGGTATGCTTACCGTTACCGGAGGTCTTGGTCAATCAACAACGGCTGCTAAGGGTAACGTTGCTGTTGCCAAAATGAATGGTGGCCGAAAAATCAGTGGTATCACTGATGGTGGTTCAAACACTGTTGGTTTGTTTGAAGATGTAGGCCGTGGTAATGCTACTTGGCTTACGGTTGAGGGTAGTGCTGATTATGTTATCAATGGTGCAAAGCGACGCATTGCACGCTGGGCAGAACCAGATAACGCCAATGGTGTATCTGGTCCACCGCAAAAAGATGATGGCTCGGGTCCAGCTGAAGGCACTACTGAAGGTGCTGGTGGTGTTGCTAGATATCTTAACCAGAATAATTATCCTACAGGTGGCACCACCGGTTGCCCTTGGACCACCAACAACTGTGGCCCGGCTGATGAACCCTTCTCCTTCCACAACGGAGTCGTTGGTGCAGTATTTGGTGATGGCCATGTTGTTTTCCTTTCTGAAAAAATTAGCGCTAAAACAGTCAAAGCCCTTTGTACTGCAGATGTAGGCGATACACCTAACAACGATTACTAAACCTTAGTAGTGGTATATCTTAGTTTTTACATTTGTATCACCTTGGATAATTCCAGGGTGATACATTCTTATTGAGGAGGTTAGAATGAGAATCCTTTGGTTGATGATGATTGTGTTGCTGTTGGGTTGTGGTTCTTCGGGGCCAGGAAATCGAACCCTTAACCCTGCAAAAGGGAAAGTAACTTTGGGCACAGGGGCGCCCCTGACTGTTGGGACTTTTGCTTTGGTACCTTTAGGCGTGGGTGCTATTCCCTGTGACGGAAAGATAGGAACCGATGGTACCTTTGAGCTTGAGACTGGGACTGATAAAGGTGCCTCCGCAGGTAAATACAAAGCTTATGTAACTTCTTTACCCCCCAATAAAAGAAACAGTGTCCCTAAGAAGTTCCAATCGGAAGATACCTCGGGAATCGAAGTGGAAATCGTCTCCGGCGATAACAACTTAGATATCAAGTTGAAGTAAATAAATCGCAGCAGATGTTAATCCGCTTTGCTGGTTAAAACCCGTGGAATAGTACCCACGGGTTTTTTTTGTAACTCACCCCTCTAATGCCCACCCCTTCCGCGCCTTGGTCACCCTCGCGTATGCGGGGGTCCACTCTTGCCTTACTATAAAAATGGATTTCCGCATTCGCGAAAATGACGGAAGGGGTTCTTTTCGCTGTTTTCCATTCTTATTCCGTGTAATTCCGTGTTAATCCGTGGCAGATGCTTCTCTTTACAGCAAATACCCTTGCCAGCTGATTACTTGCCTTCCTTTGCGCTCTTTGCGTCTTCGCGGTGAAATGCCTTTATTATTCTTTTCCGTGTAATTCCGTGTTCGTCCCTGGCAAATGCTTTCCAGATGATTTCTTATCTTCATTGGAAACCCCGCCAAAGCCAAGAATCTTTACCGCGAAGACGCTAAGACCGCCAAGAAGCAGCAGAAAAGTCCGGATTTCATGTTTTACTTTGCGCTCTTTGCGTCTTCGCGGTGAAATGCTTTTGTTTTTTTTCCGTGTTCATCCGTGGCAAATGCATCTTCTTTGCTGATCTCGGCAGATCGATAGGTCGGGTTCTTTTTGTTTTATTAGTGGCGATTCATTCTCGATTTGCTGCTTACCGTACGGAATTGGAATGTGAAGATTTGGTTAAAATCGTTTTTCAGGGCTCCGAAATATAAAGTTTTAATGAATTATTTATGAAGAAAACAGGCTTCTTTTGGCCTTAATATTTCGTTCATGTTTTCTTCATGTTTTCTTCATGCCTTCTTCATTTGAATGATGGCGTAATTGTTGTTCAATGATTATGTTCAATTTTTTGAACGTTTGTTATTCATCATTTTGATTAGGAGTTTTGAATGTTAAAGCGTCTTTCTGTTTTGAAAAGTGGTAAATCTGCTTTTACCCTTATCGAACTCTTGGTTGTTATTGCGATCATCGCGGTCCTTATCGGGCTTCTTCTGCCAGCAGTGCAGAAGGTGCGCGAAGCAGCTGCACGAACGAGTTGTGCTAACAATTTGAAACAACTTGGTTTGGCTATCATGAATTTTGAATCCACCAATAGGGCTTTGCCAACATCTGGCGAAGGCGTAGGCCCTGGCTCTACAACCGCAGGCGTGTATACTCCAGGTAATACTTGCTTTGATGGCCAATCAATGTTCTCCCAGTTGCTTCCCTATCTTGAGCAAGAAGCCGCTGCGAAACAATCCAACAGCAAAGTTTTGCATTACACGGATGATACCAATCAAGCGCCTTACAAAACTGTAATCAAATCCTTGGTATGCGCTGGCAATCCTACTGCCTTATCCTCAGGCCTTGATGCAGCAGGTTACGGTACCACGGATTATATGCCAGTTGCTTATGTTGATATTGATGGTACAACCGGGTATCGCAACTCTTCATCTAAGAAAACAGCATTGTTAACCCTGACGGGGACGATTGTATCTGGTGGTGGTACGATCGGTGCAGGAGCAGCAGCAGGAACTGTGACCTATTCCACACAAGGCGGTGGTCGAAAGATCACTGGTATTACCGATGGCGGTTCTAACACTATCGGCTTGTTTGAAGATGTAGGCCGTGGTAATGCTGCTTGGGGCACGGACGTAGGTAAAGCTGCTTATGCTTACCCAGCAGGTGGCACTGGACGATCTATTGCACGTTGGGCAGAACCAGACGGTGCAAATGGTGTATCAGGCCCAGCTTTTGACGATCTAGGTGTGGCTAATGGCGGAGCTGTTACCACGGGCTTAACGATTTCTAAATTTATCAACCAGAATAATTATCCTACTGGCGGACCTAACACTTGCAAATGGCTTAACAATAATTGCGGTCCTAACGATGAGCCTTTCTCCTTCCACACGGGTGTTGTTGGCTCGGTGTTTGGCGATGGCCATGTTGCATTCATTTCAGACAAGGTTAGCGGAGCAACGCTTCGTGCGCTTTGTACTGCAGATGCAGACGATAAGCTTGGTACCGATTACTAAGCATTAGTGCTTACTAATTATTTAATCATTTTGAACCGCCGTAATCTATTTACGGCGGTTCTTTTTGTTTTACTAGTGGTGATTAATTCTCAATTTACTGGTTAACTTATGGAACAGGAGTGTGAAGATTTGGTTAAAATCGTTTTCGTTTCGAAATAATTAATTCGGTTTTTTGAATTAATTGCGCAAGAACAAAGCCCTTTTTGCACTTCATCTTTTCTTCATGTTTTCTTCTCCTGTTCTTCATTTGAAACGGCGCCGAATTGTTGTTCAATAACATAATCTCTAAAATTCTACTTTTGAGCTATTGTTTTACATTCTATACGTATTGGAGTTTTTGATGTTAAAGCGTCTTTCTGGTTTGAAAAGTGGGAAATCTGCTTTTACCCTTATCGAACTCTTGGTCGTTATTGCGATCATTGCGGTCCTTATCGGGCTTCTTCTGCCAGCAGTGCAGAAGGTGCGCGAAGCAGCAGCGCGAACGAGCTGTGCTAACAATTTAAAACAACTTGGTTTGGCTATCATGAATTTTGAATCCACCAATAGGGCTTTGCCAACATCTGGCGAAGGCGTAGGCCCTGGCTCTACAACCGCAGGCGTGTATACTCCAGGTAATACTTGCTTTGATGGCCAATCAATGTTCTCCCAGTTGCTTCCCTATCTTGAGCAAGAAGCTGCTGCGAAACAATCCAATAGCAAAGTACTGCATTACACCGATGATTTGAATCAATCGCCCTATCAAACCGTTATAAAATCCTTGGTTTGCCCAGGCAATCCCACGGCATTATCTGCCGGCCTTGATGCAGCAGGATATGGCATCACCGATTACATGCCAGTTGCTTATGTTGATGTTGATGCAACAACCGGGTACCGCAATTCTTCATCTAAGAAAACAGCAATGTTGACCCTAACCGGAACAATCTTATCTGGTGGTGGCACAATTGGTGCAGGAGCAGCAGCAGGAACGGTAACTTATTCCACACAAAGCGGCGGTCGAAAAATTACTGGCATTACCGATGGTGGTTCAAACACCATTGGAATTTTTGAAGATGTAGGCCGTGGTAACCCAGCTTGGGGCACGGATGTGGGTAAAGCTGCTTATGCCTACCCAGCAGGTGGCGCTGGAAGATCCATTGCACGTTGGGCAGAACCAGACGGTTCCAATGGTGTATCTGGTCCAGCATTTGATGATGCAGGTGTAGCCAATGGCGGAGCAGTTACCACAGGCTTAACGATTTCTAAATTTATCAACCAGAATAATTACCCTTCTGGCGGACCTAATACTTGCAAATGGACAAATAACAATTGCGGCCCTAACGATGAGCCTTTCTCCTTCCACACGGGTGTTGTTGGCTCGGTGTTTGGCGATGGCCATGTTGCATTCATCTCAGACAAGGTTAGCGGGGCAACTCTTCGTGCGCTTTGTACTGCAGATGCAGATGATAGGCTTGGTACCGATTACTAAGCATTAGTTCTAACGAATTATTTATTCATTTTGAACCGTCGTAAACTATTTACGGCGGTTCTTTTTATTTCAGAACAACTTAATGAGTGTTTTATCGGCAATGTTTAATTGGTTATCGTGATTCTTCTATAGTCCTTCTCTAAAAACCGTTATGCTAATTAATCCTCTAGAAGCGCATTTAATTTCCCTAGGAGTTTCCGGATGTATTGCAAAACTCAACCGTTATTTGCCACTCTTGTAATGCTCTTGGTCTTGATTTTTACACCTAACTACATCATTGGTGCAGAGAAAACCTTTCGTGCGGGTGCTGCAACTTCGGATATTACTTCGCCCTTAGGCAGTAAAATTATCGGCGGCTTTGTGCCCTTCCCCTCTACGAGGGTGCATGACCAACTTCATGCCCGTTGCTTGGTGCTGGATGATGGTACAACGAAATTAGCCATCGTTGTTTTAGATCTTTTAGGCATTGCGAAGCATGTTAGTGATGAATCTCGAATCATCATTGAAAAGGAAACAGGAATCCCCGCAGCAAATGTTTTGATTTCTGCAACCCATACACATTCTGCAGCCAGTGTATTGGGCCAGAACCCAAGATCCATTAAACAAACCTTGGATGAATATCAAAAGTTGGTGGTACGGAGAATTGCAGAGGGGGTAAAAAAAGCAAACGATCAATTGCGTGTAAGTGAGATTGCATTTGGAAATGTTGAAGCCCCTGAGCATGTGTTTAATCGCAGGTGGTTTTTAAAAGAAGGGAAAATGCCCCTCAACCCATTTGGAAAATTAGACCGTGTGAAAATGAACCCAGGCGCAGGCAACCCTGATTTGATCGAACCCGCAGGGCCAACTGATCCCACCGCCTCGTTTATTTCCCTCCGTGAACCCAATGGCAAACCCATTGCCTTGTTCTCCTCTTATTCGCTGCATTATGTAGGTGGCGTGGATAATGGGGATATATCCTCTGATTACTACGGTGTGTATTGCGAAAAACTTAAAGAACTTCTCAGCCCACAAAACAATTCTTTTGTCGCATTGATGGCCAATGGTACCAGTGGCGATATCAACAACATTAATTTTAAAACCCCACGAGGCAGGCAAAAACCCTATGAGCAAATGACCATTGTCGCAAACGACCTTGCAACCAAGGTGGCTGAATCCGTGGCCAAGTTGAAGTATGAATCTTATGTAACACTTGGCGCCCGCTTTCGCGAACCTCTGATCGGCCTACGACGGCCCGACTCTGCCGATATGGAATGGGTGAAACAAACTCTTGCAGACCCTACTAAAGACCCTGCCAAGGGGAATCTCTCAGCTATTTATGCCCAGCGAATTTCCAACATGGCAGATTATCCGGAAAAATTGAAGATGCCCTTGCAGGTGTTGAGGATTGGCGATCGATCGATTGCCACCATGCCCTGCGAAGTGTTTTGCGAAATCGGGTTGGAATATAAAAAGAAAAGCCCGATTCAGGGAGGTTGGTTAGTTTCATTGGCGCATGGCTATTATGGTTATTTGCCTACCCCAAAGCAGCATGAACTGGGTGGTTATGAAACTTGGATGGGAACCAATCGTCTGGAAAAGAATGCATCCGATATAATGCTTGCGGAGTTATTGGGAATGACTGCGGAGCTGAAGCCCGCCGCAAAGTAGGAACTAGCGGGATCTGAGCCCGGGAGTGTCAGCGACGGTAAGCAAAGAAGAAGCATTTGCCACGGACGAACACGGAATTACACGGAAAAGAATAATAAAGACATTTTCACCGCAAAGACGCAAAGAGCGCAAAGGAACACAAGAAATCCAAACTTGTCTGCTGCTTCTTAGCGGTCTTAGCGTCTTTGCGGTAAAGATTCTTGGATCTGGTGGTTTTGAAGGAGGACAAATTCCGGATGAAGGTATGTAAATAACCGTCGCTAACGCTTCCGGCTATGATTACCAGCGGATTAACATCCGCCGCTCATTATTTTGTGGTTATGCGGTGGTTTTATTTCCAGGCTTTGCGAAGTAGGTTGATGAAGTTGCCCGCCATGATTCCTTCGATATCTGGTTTTGAATATCCCCTGCGATCCAGTAAACCCGGAATGGTTTGCAAATCTGCAATGGTGTCGAGATCCATGGGTGTTTGTTCATTACCAAACCCGCCATCGAGATCGGTTCCAATTCCCACATGTTTTGCATTCCCAGCAATCTGGCAGATATGGTCAATATGATCGCAGATGCGTTCAATCTTCAATTGGAAATCAGAAGGTTTGCTTTTGAGATGGATCCAACCAGGCACCATCATGATGGCATCAAAGGCCATGCCTAAAACGCCGCCTCGTTCAACGATTGCCTTGATCTGATCATCCGCAAATTGGCGGTTCCAAGGCGCAAGCACCCTGCAGTTTTGATGGCTTGCCCAGACAGGCCCATGATAAATATCCATGGCATCCCAGAAGCAAGCATCATTCAAATGGGTTGCATCTAAGATAATACCTAGGCGTTGCATTTCCTTGAGAAGATCTTTGCCCGCGGCTGGAAGAGAGCCCTCGGCATCGGTGCCATGTGCGTACCTGCCTGGGCCGTAGTGTGCGGGCCCCAAGGCTCGAAGCCCATCTTCATAACTGCGTTCGAGGTGTTTTAGCGTAACAATCGAGTCTGCACCCTCAAGGCTTAGAATATAGCCGATCGGAAGGTGGTTCGGCTTTTTAAGCGATTCTTGGGTGTAGGGTTGTGCCCCGGTGAAAGAATTGAAATTCTTCCATAAATCGAGATGGTTGTTGAGTTGTGCAAGGTTACGGATTTGTACGAGTTCGCCCGCTTCTTCCATGGCACGATACCACGCTAATTGCCCTTGAGTTTGGGCCCAGGCTTGTTCGGGGGAATTCCAACCAGGAAGCTTGTGAAAGTAGGGGGAATAGCGGCCTATCTGGGTTGCAACGCATAGCCCTATGTGCCCTTTGCGCATTTCCGGGAAGCTTACAGTGTTATTGCCCCGATCAACCTTATCCTTCATGGTGTATTCCCACCTGCGGATCTTTTCAATGGACCAGCGCAGATCGCGATTCCATTCGAGGGCGTTCATGCTGAGATCGAGATGTACATCGAAGGTGAATACAGGTTGGCTCATTTTAAATTCTCGCGGGAAGGTTTTACTTTTAAGGTATGAATGCCAGAACCTAGATTACTATAAAAATCATGGTAGTAATAATAACTTTTGATCGTGGGTTGTATTTTTTCTTGGTGCCAGTTGGTTGATTACTTTTATTTTAACTTGTTAGCATGGGTAAGATTCCTTCGTTAGAATAATTGCTGCATTCCGGGTTTGTAATTTTCTATTAAGGGTCGACCATGAAAACCTTTAGAGCTATTCCAGTTTGTTTTTTGCTTTTATTGATCATAGATCTATGTGCTTTTGAACTTTACGCTCAAGCTGCCAAGGTTGATCCCGGCATTCTTACAGTCGATCGGATTTTCAACTCGAAAGAATTTGAACTTGAAAGCGCGCCAGCAACCAGATGGCGTAAAAATGGTGCGGTAAGCATTTCGCTAGAATCTGGAGACAAAGGCCAGAAGCTTGTCTCCCATGATTTGAATTCAGGTGTTCAGGAAACCTTGGTTCCCGAGCATTGGCTTGTTCCTGCTGGGGAAACAAAACCTCTTAATGTTGAAGATTATGAGTTCTCGGATAATGGATCTAAATTGCTGATTTACACTAATAGCAAGAAAGTTTGGCGGGTTAATTCCCGTGGCGATTATTGGGTGCTTGATCTTTCTAATCGGGAGCTGAAAAAATTGGGAGGCGATTTTTTGCCTTCTACGCTTATGTTTGCAACTTTTTCTCCTGATGGTAAACGCGTTTGTTTTGTTCATAAAAACAACTTGTATGTTCAAGATCTACTCGATTTTAATATCACACCTCTTACCACCAATGGCACTGCAAAATTAATCAATGGCACTTTCGATTGGGTTTATGAAGAAGAATTGGGCTTGAGAAAAGGCTTTCGTTGGAGCCCTGATAGTAACTCTGTGGCGTATTGGCAAATCGATACCGAAGGCGTTAAAGATTTTATGATCACTAGTAGTTCGGATGGCCCTTATGCCAAGCTGATTACTTTTGGTTACCCTAAAACCGGTGAGAAAAACCCTGCAGCGAAAATTGGCGTTGTCAGCGCAAAGGGTGGCGAAACAACCTTCCTGCAAATTCCTGGTGACTCCCGCGATCATTACCTTGCCAAGATGGATTGGGTGGAAAATAGCATTGTGGTACAGCAATTTAATCGATTGCAAAACAAAAATACGGTAATGATTGCAGACCCCAAGAATGGCAAATGCAACACCATTATGATCGAGACAGATAAGGCTTGGGTCGAAAACGATAATGAATTTCTTTGGATAAATAAGAACCAGAATTTTATATGGCTGAGCGAACGCGATGGCTGGTGCCATGCTTATTTAGTTTCTCGTAGTGGCGATAAAATAACCCAGATCACCAAGGGTAATTTTGATGTCACTCATATTGAGTGTGTAGATGAAAAGAATGGCTGGCTTTACTATTTGGCTTCGCCTGATAACCCTACGCAAAGGTATCTTTACCGGGTTTCCCTTAATGGTGGAGATCCGGAGTTGGTAACCCCTAAGGATAGGAAAGGCACGCATGCTTATTCTCTTTCGCCTGATGCTACCCATGCGGTTCATCGGTTTTCCAATTTCAATACCCCACCTTCCGCCCATTTGATTCATCTTGCAGATCATAAGGTAATCAAGACTTATACGGAAAACGCAGCCTTTAAGAAGAAGCTTGAAACGATCAAGAAGGTGGGTACGGAATTCTTTAGAGTAAAGGTTGATCAAGGTGTTGAATTGGATGGATGGTGCATCAAACCACCCGAGTTCGATCCTGCTAAAAAGCATCCTGTTTTGTTTTATGTATATGGCGAACCTGCTGGGCAAACCGTGCTTGATCGCTGGGATGGGAAGCGGTTTTTATGGCATGCAATGCTTGCCCAAAATGGGTACGTGGTTATGAGCATTGATAACCGGGGTACGCCAGCGCCAAGGGGAAGGGATTGGCGCAAAAGTGTTTACAGACAGGTTGGAATCCTTGCATCTTCTGATCAGGCTAATGCTGTCAAAGAACTTTTGAAAACGCATTCCTACATGGATGCTTCTCGAATTGCGATCTGGGGTTGGAGTGGTGGTGGGTCGATGACTCTCAATGCGCTTTTCCGCCATCCTGATCTTTATAAAACGGGTATGTCGATTGCGCCCGTGCCTAATCAACGCCATTACGATACTATTTATCAAGAACGCTACATGGGCTTGCCCGCTGATAATCCAGAGGGTTATAAAAATGGTTCGCCCATTAATTTTGCACATCAGTTGAAAGGCAAGCTGCTTCTTGTGCATGGTACTGGTGATGACAATTGCCATTACCTAGGAATGGAAACACTTATTGATGAACTAATTAGCCATAACAAACAATTCACGATGCTCGCCTACCCTAATCGAAGCCATAGCATTAATGAAGGAAAGAACACGACCAGGCACCTTTACGATTTGCTGACGAAGTATTTGTTTAATAATAATTAGTAATGGAAGTTCAGCGGTAAGTGTTTTACTATTTTGTATTACTGATGTTTAATTTTTTTAAGAGTGACTTACATGAAAATCAAGCGTATTCGGGCTTACCAAGTCGACCTTCCTCTTGTTGAAGGCAGCTATAAATGGTCGGGTGGCAAATCCGTTTCTGTTTTTGATTCGACCGTGGTTGAAATTGAAACCGATACTGGCGTTATTGGCTATGGCGAAGTATGCCCGCTTGGGCCCTTCTATCTTCCTGCTTATGCCAACGGCGTGCGCGCTGGTATCGTTGAACTAGGCAGGCATTTGATTGGTGAAAATCCAATTGAATTGCAAAAGTTAAATCGCCTAATGGATGCTGCTCTTAAAGGCCATGCCTATGTAAAATCGGGCATTGATATGGCTTGTTGGGATATCCTTGGCAAGGTTACGAACCAACCTGTTTGCACTTTAATGGGTGGAAGATATGGCGATAGCGTTAACTTGTATCGGGCTATTTCTCAGGAAGCTCCGGAAGCGATGGCCAATAAAGTTGCGGGATATCGGGCAGAAGGTTACAAGCGTTTTCAGCTTAAGGTTGGTGGCGAAGCCGCAGTTGATATTGCCCGCATTCAAGCTGTTGCAGCTAAATTACAAGCTGGCGATAGATTAGTTGCAGATGCCAACACCGGTTGGCTTATGCACGATGCGATGAGGGTTGTAAAAGCTGTTAAAGATGTTGATGTTTATATCGAGCAACCTTGCCTTTCTTACGAAGAATGCCTTTCCATTCGAAGGCATACCAACAATCCTTTCATTCTTGATGAGGTGATTGATTCGGTTGACGTGCTTATGAAAGGAAATGCAGACTTGGCCATGGATGTTGTTAATCTTAAAATCAGCAAGTTTGGTGGTCTTACGAAAGTGAAGCAGGCACGCGATCTTTGTGTTTCACTTGGCATCGCTATGACATTGGAAGATAGTTGGGGCGGGGATATTATTACCGCAGCGATTGCTCACTTGGCGCAAAGCACCCCTCCCGAATTTCAGTTCTCTGCTACTGATTTTAATAGTTATGTTTCTGTAAGTATTGCAGATGGCGCGCCTAAAAGAATTGATGGGAAAATGTCGGCAAGTACCGCACCCGGCTTGGGTATTACCCCCAAGATGAATGTGCTGGGCAAGCCTGTGCTTGAAGTTTCGTAAGCTATAATTTAGCTGCTGCTATTTGTCTTTATCCCACTGATCGAACAGGCGTCCTTCGTGATCGAAAGCTTTTAGATTAAGTCGGTTGCCTGTGATAGAGATCTGACAAAAGTGATAATCAGACCTGATTTCGGCTTTGAACCACGTGGGGGTAGGCGCAAAGTTTTCGAGCGAGCCGCCCCCGCCTCCGCTGGTTACATAAGTGATACCTTTTAAGCGATCGACCTTCCCGCCCTTGATTGGAAGTGTTCGTTCATAAACATGAACATGGCCGTTGAATACCATATCTACACCATATTTTTCGTAGAGCTGAACAATAGATCGGACGTTCTTGTCGCCTAGGTTGGAGCCACCTACCCAGGTATCGCCATAATCGTTGTCATCAGAAGAGTATGCTGGATGATGATGGTAGACAATTTTCCAGGTAGCCTTGGAGGATGCAAGTTCCTTTTCAAGCCAGGCGTATTGCTGGGTAAGAGGGAGCAGCGATTTATTACTATCAAGCACAAAGAAATCTGCATTTCCATAGCTGTAGCGGTAGAAATATTCTGGTTTGGGCAGTGAGAAATAGTTGTAGTAATGCTCATGATTTTTTTCATGATTGCCAATCGTAGGGAAGACGGGAACTCTGCAAAGAAGATCGATGGAGGGTTTAAAGAGTTCGTTGACCCATTCTTTTTTATCAGGGCCATTATCTACGACATCGCCAACATGCATAAGAAAATGCGGCCTTCGCTCCCAAATAAGCTTCATGACTTTACCAGTCATTTTTGGGTTTTTCTGGGTGTCGCCTATGACGCAAAAAGAAAAGGGTTCATCATCAACAACTGCAGTTTGAAAAGTAAGTATCCCTGATTGTGCAACACCACCTAAATCTGATTTGCTTTCAACTTGGTAAAAGTACTTGGTTGCAGGTTCGAGTTTTTCTAGAAGTACTTCATGAATAAGTGATGCTCCCTCTTTTGTGGTAGACATTTCTAACGGGAGCTTGGTGCCAAACTTTACCGTTGAAGATGCAGGAGCAGAAGTTTCCCACATGATGGTTATGGTGCTTTTTATTGGAAATTGCAAATAAGGTGCAATCACAAAACCTGTTGGAAGAGGGATTGGGGCGAGGGTTGCAAGGGCAGCATCTTTTTCGAAAAGTTCTGCAATTTGATTTTCTGATAGAGCCGATTGATAGAGATTAATTTCCTTGATGGCACCTACCAAGCCAAAATCTTCATCATCATCGCGGTATCTACCAATAATGAAGGGTGCAGCAGATGCGTAATTGATGGCCTTGGATTGTTCCTTGGTTTCGCCTTCGAGTTTGCCATTGATAAAAATACGCATGGAAGCACCATCGTAAGAAGTAGCTAGGTGAAACCATTTCCCTTTTTGATAACTGGATTTGGAACGAAGTGTGGTAATTTTCCCATCGCCATCATCTGCACCGTTTGAACTTAGAGTGAAGGTGAATTTATCGTTATCGTAGCCAAGGACCCAGCCTTTTTCGTAATTGCCATTGTCTTGGATGCAGCCGATGATGCCTCCGTTGGTGGTGCCTTCATCGATTCGAATCCAGGAAGAGAGCGAGAATTTTTCATGAGGCATACCGGGCTCTGCGCCTGTTGCGTTCTCTTTTAGAAGGAACCCATCGGTGCCATGAAACTCATAAAAGCTATGCGCATCAAGTTGTTTGAAGGAAGGCACGCCAATTGTTTTTCCAGAGAACCTACCTGCTTTATCAGAGAGCCTTTGGCTGGAAACTCCCTTGGCATCGAAAATCCAAGTGTTGGAAGGTTTGGGAACAGCTCCTTGCGCAGAGAGGAATTCGAAACCAGAGAGGAAGGTTACGAGCCCGATAAGCGCGAAGGTTGAGAAAATCAAAACACGGTTGCGAAAATTCTTATTCATAGCAAACCACCATGAGAGTTCGATGAAATAGCTGTTTTAAAAGTGTACCATTTTAGATGGGCGCAGGTATATCCCTGCGTTCAAAGATGCGCCAAGATATTAGGTATCCTAAAGTTCCAACGCCATAAAGCACGAGAAGACAAGGGATTTGAAATAAAGTCTCGCCTTGGTTCCACTCCGAGAAATTGACACTCCATCCTCTTCCCAAAATCATTTGCTGAGGCTGGTAGTAATAAAAGATGGTGAGTGGGCGTAAAGGCATGAGTGGTTCCCATACTTGTGAAATTACATTAACGAGGAACATGATAAGGATAATGAAAACAGCATAGCCCAGAACGCGGAACCTGAATCTGCCGGTTGCAGAAATAGCCATGGTGATCCCTGTGATAGCGAAAATCAAACCGCCTGTGGCGAGAAGCCCTTTACCAAGAAGTTCTGGATGCAATGCGAGCCTTCCTTCGCCTGGTAGCATTTTTGTCTGAACAGTTGCTGCTGTTGATAATGTGGGATCTTTTATTTTTACTTTCAGCCCTGCGATTCCAAACTCGATATCCACCTTTTGAATCTTGGGAAGGTTATCGTACTCTTTTAATGTTAGTGGGTTTACAAGCCAGTAGCCTACATAAGAACCAAACCACATACTGAGGCAAATAAGCGGAATGGTGATGATATCAACAACGAGGTGGGCAAGAATTAAAGTGCCCCTGCCAATGGGTTGTGAAAGAAGAAGCTCCATGGTGCCCCGGTCAATTTCCCCAGCGAGAGCACCCGCGGCTCTTCCTACTGCCCAGATGCAAATGATGGTTTGAACCAGCGGATGAACATAGGCGATGGTAAACATATCCATTGCGTTATTGAGGTCGATGGTTTCGCCGCCGATGATGGATCGGATAAGTTTTCCCGGGCCATCGAATACAACTTTTTCAACTTGCTTGATATCGATACCAGAATATCCAGCCATGCCATAAAAGAAGGGGGCGAGTTGTGCGATGATGCGTTCCATGATTTTCGCCCAGAAGACTTGGAACAGGCAAAGGAGAGAGGCGGTGACGAACAAAGTCAGCCTGAGATCGCGAAGAAGTTTAAGAACAAGAGTGAGAATCACGCGCCTTCTCCATGGATTTTTCGATAAATACTATCAAGGCCCAAAGGTTCGATACTAAGCTCTAAGAGATCAAGTTTGCCGATCCAATTCATCAGGGGTTCGAGAGCGCCATTATGTTCAAGATGCAAAAGCGTTTCTTCTTTGCGAACTAAAAGCAAACCCGATAAATCGGGAATGGTGGTATCGCGAGCCAACCGTAAACGAATGCGCCTGCCAGATGCTAGATCGCTCATCGATTGCTGATGGGCTAATTCGCCTTTGCGTAAAATGCCTATGCGATCGCAAACGGTTTCAACCTCACTAAGAACATGCGAAGAAAAGAAGACTGCCTGACCACGTTTTTTTGCAGCTTTAACTTCGTCAAGAAGAGCGGTACGCATCGTGGGGTCAAGCGTATTGGTAGGTTCATCCATGATGATGAGTTCTGCATAGGGATCAAGCACTAAAAGCAGTGCGACTTTGCGCTTCATACCGCTAGACATATTTGCCATGGGGGTATCGATGTCGATATCAAAAATGCTGGCCATTTTGTTTAGGTCTGGGCGAACGGGTCTGTTGCGTAAGCCGCTGAGAAAATTAACTAATTGCCTACCTGACATGTTTTCGTAGAGTCGCAGTTCGCCTGGGAGGTATGCGATTTTTTTTCTAGCTGCAACGCCATCAGCCCAGCAATCGTGGTTAGCGATTAGGGCTTTACCTGAAGAGGGTTGAAGGAAGCCCATGATAAGGCGAAGTGCGGTGGATTTTCCTGCGCCGTTGGGGCCCAATAAGCCATAGACTTCGCCCGGCGCGATGTGCATATTAAGGGACCGTAGCGCATAAAAATCGCCATAGCATTTGGAAAGGTCTTGAGTTTGAAGAAGCATTGAGCACCGTAATTAACCGATAATATTTGTTAGTTTAGCCATTCTACCAATCATTAATAGCATGGTTGGGGTTATTTCGCCCCTACTTGCAAAAAACACGAAACCCAAGGCTTTTAAAGTATAGTTTCCGTTATTGAGATTTAATACAGGATTCTTACGGGTAAGGCGTAGCCTTCCATTGACCTTTACCCCTGTTTTCTGGCATGATTCATCCTTGTATTCAACGAGGATAAGCCATGGATGGCATCAGTAAGCCAAATAACATTTACGATTGGACGAAGCACCTTTGGTGTGAAATTCTTTTTCCCACTTGCGAACCCCAATCGCTAGAAAAAGGATTGCTTTCACATCGATTGATTTTATGTGTTCTTGCCCTTCTCCTTTTGTTTAGCAGGCTTGATTTTTCATTGTTCGAACCTGATGAAACTCGTTATGCAGAAATCCCACGCGAGATGCTCGCCAATAATGAATGGCTCGTACCACTTTTAGGTGGCGAACCCTACCTCGATAAGCCACCTTTGCTTTATTGGCTTACTATGTTTTCGTACCAAACATTTGGAGTGGGAGTTTGGCAGGCCCGTTTGGTGCCAGCGCTTGCGTTATTCCTTGGATTGATTTTGACTTACGAACTTGGAAGAAGAATCGTTGGATCGCGGGAAGCGTTTGCTGGGACATTGTTTTTATTGCTATGCCCCGGATTTATCATCATGGGCAAGTTGCTAGTACTGGATGGCTTGTTAGCCATGTGTATTCTTGGAACGCTTTTTGCGGGAGTGCTGGCTGTTCGAAAAAATGAATTTCAAATGGGATGGTGGATTGCTTCAGGTGTATTTGCAGCTATGGGGGTGATCACAAAAGGGCCGATTGCGATTGTATTGACCGCTCCCTGTTTTTATTTGATCACAAGAATTGATGATAGGTTTAGAAAGCCAACCTTGAAGGCCTGGGGGATATGGTTTGGGTTATCAATCGCATTGTTTTTGCCTTGGTTTGTTTTTGTAGCTATTCGCAGGCCAGAGTTTCTATCACATTTTGTTTGGGAACACCATGTGATGCGGTTTTTGGAACCGTTTGATCATCAACGGGGAGTGTTCTTTTATATCCCCGTGTTGCTGGGTGGGATGTTGCCCTTGCTGTTTGTGTTATGGCCTTGGATTAAATCGATGCAATCGGTGAGTTTAGAGCAAAGAACTACTCGTTCGAAAGAGACTGGGTTTTTATTGCTAGCAGGTTTCTGGTGTTTGTTTTTCTTTAGCCTATCGGGTTGTAAATTGCCCACATATATTCTTCCTGCTTTTCCCCCGTTGGCGTTGATGTTTGGTGCGTTTCTAGTTCGTAATGATTATTTACAAAAGAAATCGACACTAGTGATTGCAGGGGGATTATTCCTTTTACTGGGTGTTACTCAAGGGGTTGCCCTGCCTTGGTATGCGGATTTCAGATCGCCTTTGATTGCAAAAAATATCATAAGGGAACTTTGTACTGATGAAAATCAGGCAGTGGTTTGTTATCCGAGGGAGTGTAATGCGGTGGCTTTTTATCTAGGAAGAGAAGACTTGAAAAATTATCGCAGTAAGGAATTTGATGAATTTCGAGATGTGCTGCTGTCTCGAAAAAAGACCGTGGTGCTTTGTACTCATCGCCATGCGTTACAAGGATTGAAGCAATTATTGCCTGATGAGTTGGAAGTAAGGCAGGAGTACCGGCTGAATTTAAAGGAGCCTAATTTTCTGCCAAAAGATCTAGCAAAGAGGGCGCCCAAATTGTTGGGGGAAACTGCGTTGGGGTTGTGTGATATTGCAGTGATCGAACATCGTGTTGGAAGCACGATTCGGACCACGAGCTTCAAACCTGAAAATGAAGGAAAACGTTAACCGTTCAGAGCATTGATGTAGGGGCTAAACATTTTTATAATCATAAAAACAATAAAACCTGCAGTGCATAACCAGACAGCGCCGCCCATCAAGTAAAAAATAATCGAGAGCTGCCTGCCAGCTTCTTCAGAGTGGTAAAGAGCGAGCCGTTTACAGGTTTCTGGGATGGAACCCGACTCTTCAGCGACTTCAATTTGCGCCAGATATTCTTCTGGGAAAATGCTGCATTGTGATAATGCTTGGACGATGGGTTGGCCTTTTTTAATCGAGGCGAGTACAGGTTGGCAGGCTTGAATAAAAGCATCATTGGAGGTTATTTCCATGCTAAGCCGCAGGGCTTTTTTGGTGGACATTGGGGAATTGAGAGTCAGGCCAAGGCCGATGGAAAATTTCCCCAATGCGCTTTCTTTAAGGTAGGAGCCAACCACGGGAAGGTTTACAAAGATTGCTGATATTTTTGCCTTGAATGCAACATTGTTTAGCACGATTTTCCAGAGTAAAACCCCTCCGATTATTATGCTGATGATAATTCCCAAAAAGAAGGTGGAACCTGATGCCCCTTTTAGTCCCCAGCCCAAGGGGTCGTAATCTGGTTGGCCTTGTGCCTTGGGAAGAAAGCCTAGAATAAGAATCAAAATTGCGATGACAGCAATGGCCATGACTAATTGAAAAACAGGCATGGTAATTTGGCTTTTGAGCTTACGTTGAAGCATAGCTTGTTCGCCATAATGTCGGGAAAGTTCATCAAGGATTTCCGGTAGGTTGCCAGTTTCTTCACCAACTTGAATCATGGAAAGCATAAGCAGTGGGAAAAGTTTTGAATGTTGATCAAAGCTTTCTTTAAGGGATTCACCCTTTGAAAGAGAATCTGCAATATCGCTTGAGGCTTTTGAAAGGGTGGAACCGCCTCTTTTTTCCTCCATGCGGAGCATTCGAATGGGGTCTAACCCAGCATGAAGGCCCCTGGATAAAGTTCTGCAGAAGTTTTCTAAAGCAGGGGCACTTAATTGAGAAGAAAACAAAATCAACCTCTTTTCCGATAATGTATTGCAAGGGTCGAAAACCCATCTTGCTACTGACTATAAATATCATAGAGTTTACAAATCATTAAGTTATTGTAATTGGTCATAAGCATGGATCCTACAATATTGGAGAATTTTGACGGTAAGGTGAGGCTATTCCCTCTGCCCAATGTGGTGTTATTTCCTCGTGTTATCCAGCCATTGCATATTTTTGAACCGCGTTACAAGCAGATGGTGGAAGATGCCCTTGATGATAACGGTTTGATTGCAATGTGTTTGCTGCGGCCATCTGCTGGTTATGGTGCCAACAATGTGGCACCTATCTATTCTGAAATTTGCATAGGAAAGATAGTTCAGGAAGAGCGATTACCTGATGGCCGGTTTAATTTGCTATTGCAAGGGGTTTCACGGGCAAAGATTATCAAAGAAGTGAACGATGGCAAGCTTTACCGTACAGCTAAAGTTGAAATTTTGCACGATGTGCCACTTACTTCTGAAGAGAATTCAAATCGAATTCGGACCAAGTTGTTAAAGCGGATGACTAAGTGGTTTACACAGCAACCCAGCGCTAAGGCGCAACTTGACCGGTTGGTGCAAAGTGATTTAAGCTTGGGCAATCTTTGCGATGTATTTAGTTTCGCATTGCCTTTAAGTGTGGATTTGAAAATTCTTCTTTTGCAGTTGGTGAATATAGAAGATCGAGCAATGTTGTTGCTTGAAGTGATCGAACAAATGACGCCTGAAATTACGAAGCCTCAAGCAAGCCCTCTGGCATCCAAAAAGTATCCACCCGATTTTAGTGCTAACTAACCCGCTCCAGCAAGGTTGCAATCCCTTGGCCGCCGCCTATGCACATTGCAGCAAGAGCGTACTTGGCATTCGACCTTTTCATCTCGTGAACCATGGTGGTGATAATCCTTGCGCCTGATGCGCCCAACGGATGCCCCAGTGCCAAACCCCCACCGAGCTTGTTGATTTTTTCGGAATCGATTTTCAGTTCCTTTGCCACTGATAATACCTGTGCTGCAAAGGCTTCATTGATTTCAATGATCTCTATTTCATTTAAAGAGAGACCTGTTTTTTGAAGTATTTTTTGAATTGCGGGCACCGGGCCTATCCCCATGTACAAGGGGTCATTTCCCGCAATTGCCATGGCTTTGACTTTTGCAAACGGAACTAGGCCTAGCTCTTTTGCTTTTTGATCCGCCATGACCATGACTGCTGCAGCACCCACGCTGAAAGGTGAAGCGTTGCCCGCAGTGATGGTTCCATTTTCTAGAAAAGCAGGTTTAAGCTTGGCGAGAGCTTGCAGCGAAGTGTCTGGCCGAATGGTTTGATCAGTTGAAAAAGGTTGGAATTCACCTGTGATGGTATGGCCCCAGACGGGAAATATTTCGTCTGTGAACAAACCATCTTTGGAGGCATCTGCTGCCCGTTTGTGGCTGCGTAATGCAAATTCATCCTGAAGTTCCCTGGAGATTTGGAATTTCGATGCAAGATGCTCGCAAACCATGCCCATATGAAAGGCATCAGCACAATGGTGTTTTAGCATCTGTGGGCTAAGCTCGGGGATGGTATCCCACCCCGCCTTATGCATATGCTCAACGCCCCCCGCAATTGCAACATCATTTTCGCCAGTAAGAATTACCCTTGTTGCCTGATGAAGGGCCTCGAGGCTAGAGCCACAATTTCGATTAACGGTGGTGCCACAAACCGTCAGGGGAAGACCAGCAATCAAAACTGCCTGCCTCGCAACATTATAACCTTGTTCGTTAATCTGCCTGGCACAGCCCCAGAAAACATCGTTAATGAGATTGGGGTCGATGCCAGAGCGTTCGACAAGGTTTTTAAGAATATCGGCACTCATATCGTCGGGCCTGACGAATCTGAAAATGCCCTGTTCGGGATGGGCACGAGCTATTGGAGATCGAACGGCCTGAACAATCCAAGCTTCAGTCATAAATTGATCCTGTTTCTATTTCGCTTTTGCGGAACTAGTTTTGTCAGATATACAGTATAGAGAGTTCCAGGTACGAATGAAAATTTCACCCTTGGAAATCGCAGGAGATGCATAGCACATTTCGCCAAGTTCATTCTTGGAAAGAATCTCGAACTTGGGGCTGGCTTTGACCACCCAGGTATTGCCATCATCATCAGCGATATAAAATTTGCCATCGCCATAGACAATGGAAGCGTGGTGCTTTTTGCCTAGTTTTTCCATCCAGAGTCGTTTGCCGGTTTTTGATTCGATGCAACCGAGATATCCAGCATCGGAAACGACATAGAAATGCCCTTCATGAGCGATGGGCGAGGGGACATAGGAAGCGCCCTTGGGCCCGTTTTCTTTGTGTGGGATATGCCAAACGACATGGGATCTGGTGACATTACCACGGCCATCTGGGTTGATGCCCATGAGGTGATATTCAGGGAACCCGGTGGAAAGAAAAAGGATCTGGTCTAAAAATACGAGGCTAGCGACATATTGTTCGGTGGGGCCATCGATGATCCAGAGTAGTTTTCCAGTATCTGCATCGTAACCGGTGACACACTTGCTGCCGCTGAGAACAAGCTGGGTGACTCCGGGGAATTTTTCAGTGTTGATAAGTACAGGGGTGCAATAGCTTCTGGTTTTGTTGGGACGATCAACGCGCCATTTTTCTTTTCCGGAGTTTTTTTCGTAAGCCACAATATAACCTTCAGCATCTTGATCACAATTAAGGATGACAAGATCCTTGTGAAGAACAGGGGAAGAGCAGAAACCATGGCGGGAGAGAAGCTTGCCTGGGCTTTGTTCCCAAACCTTGTTACCTTCGAGGTCGTAACAAAAAAGACGAACAGCTGGAAAATCCATGAAGCTGATCCAGAGGTGTTTGCCATCGGAGGCGGGAGTAGCGGAGCTGAAGCTGTTTTCGCCATGCTTTTTTTCAAGGTCGGAAACTAAAAGAGGTTTGTCCCAAAGCACCTTGCCGGAATTACGATCAATGGAAAGAAGTCTACGTTCGTGTTTATCTTCAAGGCAGGTGGAAAGAAAAATACGGTCATTGATGACGATGGGTGAAGAGTGGCCTTTACCTGGAATGGAGGTTTTCCAGCGAATGTTTTCAGTCTTGCCCCATTTGAGTGGAAGGTTTTTCTCGGTAGAAATCCCATCGCCTCTAGGGCCACGCCAAGCTGGCCATTCCTCTGCGAACAAGAAACTCGATAAAGAGAAGAACGCAGTTAAGAAAAGAATGTTCCGATGCATCTGGGAAGTCTCCACTGTAAGGAATGCCAATCAATTAAATTGATGTATATATCCTAACGCTTCGAGAGGGGTTTTTCGCCCTTTTTCTTCCATGAAAAGGCCATCTTTTGTAATTTCCCCGATTTGAGTGATCTGGATGCCCTTTAATGGTTGGTCTTTTAACAACTGTTGGGCCTCAAATGCGGGTAGAGAAAACAAAAGCTCAAAGTCTTCGCCATCCCCCAAAGCATGTTGCAGGGGCGTTTTATCATCTTTCATCTGGAATGCAGAATCAGAAATGGGGATTTGATCAGCAAAAAGAATCGCACCACATTTACTTTCAGCGCATAAGCGATGAAGGTCGAGTGCAAGCCCATCGCTAAGGTCGATCATGGAGCTTAGGTTTGCAAGCTGCGAAAGAAGCTGCGCTTCAGCGATTCTAGGGGTAAAATCAAGATGTTTTCCGAGAATTGAGCCACCCAGGTGGCCGGTAACTAGTATGGCATCGCCCGGTTTTGCAGTGCTTCGAAGGATAGGCCCTTTTGGCCCGGGGTAACCTAGCAAAGTAATGCTGATTGCAAGGGGGCCATTCCAAGAGTTGGTATCGCCGCCCACGATGGCGGTATCAAAGATATCTGCAGCTTGCTTTAGCCCGGTAAAAAGTTGTTGGGCGAGCTGTTTTCCGCCATTTCTAGGAAGCGCCAAGCTGACCAAAGCGGCACGAGGTATGCCAGCCATGGCTGCAATATCGCTTAAATTAACATTCATGGCTTTGCGGCCGATTCTTTCTGCGCCAGCCTCTGCCAAGATAAAGCAACTGCCTTCCAGCAGCATGTCGGAGGTTACGAGGCATGGTTTATCATTGGGCCAGGTTACAACAGCGGTATCATCCCCCGGGCCAACGGGAACCCAATCTTTGGGGGTTGCCTGGTTTCTGAGCCAGGAAATAAATTCAAGTTCAGCTTTATCGCCCATGGTTAATAATCCTTTAACAATTAATTCTTAAGTTATTGTTACGATAATGAATGCAGATTGCAGTAAAGTGTGTAAAATAATTTA
>Ga0209296_1000745_pt1 | contig 27686 bp, 17 predicted proteins | sample S_130206_EF_Meta_FD_187319 | JGI IMG/M metagenome (GOLD analysis project Ga0209296, IMG submission 187319) | Freshwater microbial communities from Lake Simoncouche, Canada to study carbon cycling - S_130206_EF_MetaG (SPAdes) (version 2) | ecosystem: Environmental > Aquatic > Freshwater > Lake ... | reverse complement strand
AATTTAGATAATTCTTCTGCAATTATTCCATTGACAGGAAGATCATTACAAAATACAACAATTGCTAATAACATAATTTATAAATCAAATACTATAGCAGTTTCTTCATTATCAGTTAATAATGTCACTGTATCTAATAACTATATATTAAGTTCTGGTGGGATCGCATTACAAATGAGTAATTTGTCTGGTTCGATAAGCATGTCCAATAACACAACTATTGGTTCATTGAGTTATGGAACATATTTGTTTAACAACACATTAACTGGAACATATGGAGCTAATAACTTTAATAGTGGTTTACAGGGAATGTTTCTTTCTGGTACTAACACAGGAACAATTGTTGGTGGTGGATTAAACTCAGTCAAAGAAGGGGTTTATGTTGACGCATCAACGAGTACGTTAAGTGGATTGTCTTTCCAAGGTATATTAGCTAATAATAACAGCTCCGTTGGTTTTAAAGTAAGTGGTAATAATTTAAATTACCTAACGCCAATTACATTAAACATTAATGGAATAACTGCGTCTACTAATACGGATTCCGGTATTGAAGCTTATAATATAACTGGAATTTTGAGTTCAGTTGTTGCTAACACCAATTATCTGTATGGAATGAAAACTAGTATTGGAAATGGAACTACTACGTTTGATGGGATAACATCGATATTAAGTGGAACTGGATTAGGAATTTTGAGTGGTTATAATTATAGCAAAATAACCATAAGAAATTCTTTATTATCTTCGAATCGTCCTACGCTCGGAGTAGGCATGAGTTTAGATAGCACTAGATTTAGTCAATTTATTCTGGACAACACAACACTTTCAGCAGATATACCACTTCAATTAAACACCACAAGAAACTTAATGGAAGGTTCTTATTTGTTTAATAATTCTTATGTAGGATCTACTCCTGTTGTAAATATAGCTAGCAAATACCAACCAAACGCAATAAGATCGACCGGATTTGCTTTTACTAATTTAAATAAAATAGACGGAAATAACGTAACATATTTAGTTGCAGGACAAAGAATGTTGGATTATGTAACGCCATCTGTTACTACCGAAGATATTCCATCAGAAAAATTAATACCGTCAAGTTCGTCTATAAAACTTCGTAGTGGTAGTAAGTATGTTGCTCTCGATAAGAACGACAACACAATGATAAGTGTTTATGTTAGAAAATCCATAATAGATGACGGTACTATTTATAACGGAAATGATCCAAGATTAATATTAACAAGAAATCCAGCAATGGGTGTTTATTCGGATACTATTTTAGACACATTATCATTAGTAAATGATGTTTCCGGAGAATTCGTACAACTAATCGGAACCTCCCCAACCGTAATTGATAACGGTGTTCTTGAATTTTGTATGGATTGTGATGGAACTGCTGGATGGATTAATATTGATAACTGGGAGGCTAGCTAAATATTAATATGGCAAAAAGAGATCCATTAGGACAACAAAAATATTGGTATGACGGAGCACCCGCTTCTTTTATTAAAACAAAAACGGGAGTTGCCATAGGAGGACAATTATATTGGTATAATGGTCAACCACAAGGATATCTTACTATATCAACATATATAGCGAAACCTCGTTGTTTTGCAGTTTTGATAGGATTCTAAAACTTTTTAAAAACCACGCATCATTCGTTACTATGAATGATGCGTGGTTACTTATTTTAGTACTTCAAACATTTCAAACTCAAGGTAATTGTATTACCAGCATTGTTTGATACTAATTTGAATTTCAATATCGAATCCGCACTTATTGATGTTAACCAAGAAGTCATTGTCGAACTCTTATTAAATTGTTTTGTTGCCAATGCGGGATAATCACCATTTGTAGTATAAGCAGATATATCTATTTCACTTGATCCGAAATTATCATAACTTGAACACAATACTTGCATTTTTGCAGTACATGATGTATCGGAATAAACAGCCCAGTTGGAAATTGTTATATTAGAAGGAATCTGTACATAACCAAAAGATCCGGCATTTGCAGTTGCTCCGTTACCATCGAAAACGAAATTTATTTGGCATGGCTGCGCACTCAATTGTGCTGCTATATTATAGCTGGTTTCGTATTTACCAGAAACCGAACGGTATACTGTGTCTTTACCAACTAATCCAGAATTCGCTGTTACGTATGTGTACGATGTATTATTAGTAGCTGATTGTGCAGTTAACAATGAATATGCGCTATTATAATATACTGATGATAATATAAGATCGTTTATTGTTGATGATATTCCCGATAAGTATGTATACGCTGGATCATAATTTGCGGATTTGGCGGTCAGTAAGCTCACAATAGTTCCTGAGTTCGCAGAGAAATAATTCGTGGTTGTTTCGTATTTTGCAGAATTTGTGGAGAATACTGTATATTCCACGGGAGTTTGTCCGTATATATATCCAGAGGCAGATATATTTCCAAATACAGTTAATGCTTCATTTGGATTATCTGTGTTAACTCCAACTTTACCCGATGCTCCTACGTATAAGACTGTATTGGTATTAGTGCTATATGTGGCTAGAGCGCCTGCACTTTGGGTTTTTGTAACTGCTAATGCATCTGTATATCCATTATTTACAATAGAAAACGCACTTGTAGAAATAACATTCGCACTTAGTTCTGTTATTGATCCTTGTGCTGTTAGATTTCCGTATAAAAGAACATTTCCCGATGCATATACATTATTTGCGTAGAAATTTATATCATTCGCACCTGATAACCATTTTGCAGAATTTGCCGTGATTGTTGTTGTTATGTTGTTCCAAGTACCGGAATTCGCTGTTAATGCATTATATGATTCGATCCAATTCGAAGAATTTGAACTAACAGCAGAATACATCCCGTCATATTTTGCATAATTAGCAGTTAATGCATTCCATCCAGCAGATCCCGCACAGACAGTATTATACGAATTATTCCAATTTGCTGAATTGGCGGATAAAATAGTTAATGGTTCTTGTCCTCCCCAGTTTGTGGAATTGGATGATACAAAAACATAAGTGTTATTCCAATTGGCAGAATTAGTAGCATAATTACTACTAATCGATGTTACGTTTTGATAACCACTATTCCAATTCGCGGAATTGGATGTTACAATATATGACGAATCGTCCCATCCTGCGGAATTTATAGATAATAAATTATATAATGTTGTGGAATCCCATGATGCTGAGTTAGCAGAAACAAATACGTATATATTATTCCATGAAGCAGAATTTGCACTATATGTAGAATTTAAATCAATAATGTGTTGTACTTCGCTATTCCATGATGCAGAATTAGCACATACTATACTGTATGAACTATCCCAGTTACTACTATTAGCACTGAGTAAGTTGTTCAGACTTGTATTGTCCCATGATGCAGAATTACTAGATACTGTGGTGTATGTTCCTTGCCAATTAGCACTGTTAGAACCATATAAAGATGCAATATCAATAATGTGTTGTACTTCGCTATTCCATGATGCGGAATACGAACACACAATATTATATGAACTATCCCAGTTACTACTATTAGCACTGAGTAAGTTGTTCAGACTTGTATTGTCCCATGATGCAGAATTACCTGATACTGTGGTGTATGTTCCTTGCCAATTAGCACTGTTGGAACTATACAACGACGAAATATCAATAATGTGTTGTACTTCGCTATTCCATGATGCCGAATTAGCACATACTGTATTATAAGAATTGTTCCAATTACCAGTGTTAGCACTGAGTAAGTTGTTCAGACTTGTATTGTCCCATGATGCAGAATTACCTGATACTGTGGTGTATGTTCCTTGCCAATTAGCACTGTTAGAACTATACAACGACGAAATATCAATAATGTGTTGTACTTCGCTATTCCATGATGCAGAATTAGCACATACTATACTGTATGAACTATCCCAGTTACTACTATTAGCACTGAGTAAGTTGTTCAGACTTGTATTGTCCCATAAAGAAGAATTACTAGATACTGTGGTGTATGTTCCTTGCCAATTAGCACTGTTAGATCCATACAAAGATGCAATATCAATAATGTGTTGTACTTCGCTATTCCATGATGCGGAATTAGCACATACTATACTGTATGAACTATCCCAGTTACTACTATTAGCACTGAGTAAGTTGTTCAGACTTGTATTGTCCCATAAAGAAGAATTACTAGATACTGTGGTGTATGTTCCTTGCCAATTAGCACTGTTAGAACTATATGATACTGTTAAATTATTAATATTATCTGTATTATTATCCCATGATGCCGAATTAGCACATACTATACTGTATGAACTATCCCAATTAGCACTATTAGCACTGAAAAGATTAGATAATATAGTATTGTCCCATGATGCAGAATTACTAGATACTGTGGTATAGGCTCCTTGCCAATTAGCACTGTTGGAACTATATGATACTGTTAAATTATTAATATTATCTGTATTATTATCCCATGATGCGGAATTAGCACATACTGTGTTATACGAACTATCCCAATTAGCACTATTAGCACTGAAAAGATTAGATAATATAGTATTGTCCCATGATGCAGAATTACTAGATACGGTAGAATATGCCGAATTCCAATTTCCGAAATTTGACGAATAATCATTTTCGAATATATTAAAACTATCAAAAGTATCATTCCATATCCCTGAATTACTACATAAAGTATTATAGGCACTCGACCAATCCCCAGAATTTGTACTTAATAAATTCGTTAATACCGTTTTATCCCAATAACCAGAATTACTAGAAACCGTGCTGAATGCTAAATTCCAATCACTCGAATTGCTTGAATATTGGCTTTCGAAACTATTAAATATTTGTATATTGTCGTTCCAGTATGCTGAATTAGAACATAATACATTATAAGAATTTTCCCAATCAGAAGAAATTGAACTCAAAAAGGAAAGTAATGGCAGTTTATCCCAAAATCCAGAATTAGTAGAAACTATGGAATACGTAGATAACCAATTTGCAGAATTTGTTGTATAATTTGTTGATAATGTTTGTACATTACTAACATTTAAATTCCAATCGCCTGAATAAGTTTCTACTATTGTATCCGAACTATCCCAATGACCAGAATTGGCAGAAAATATAGAAACAATAGTATCTATTTCAGATTTAACCGTATTCCATGCTGCCGAAGTTGATTCGATAACAGAAGAATCGGCATCGTATGCATCTTTTCTTCCCGATACATAATCCCAATCAGCCGAAGTAGATTCAACAACATTCGAAACTTGATCAAAACGCACGGCATCGATTAAATTCCAAGTAGCACTTTTGGCATTTAATAATGTATAAGTATTATTCCAACTACTTGTGCTCAATTCAATTACATTTAAATCAGTTTGCATCTGATTGATAATATCAGTTATATAATCGGGCACATGATCAATACGTCCATTAATTATTGTCAAATTTACCAATCCAGTAACTATATATTCTCCGTCACTTACATCATATGTAAAAAAATCACTACCATCAACACCTTTAGGTTGGTATTGTATTATATTATCATCGAATTTACTCACAACTCCAATAACAGCAGGAGTTATTCTGGTTATTTTTAAAGGTTGTAATGAATTATCATCGGAAACATAATCTCTTATATCAATTGATATTAAATCTGCCGCATCAGCTGTTAATGATACATTTCTTACTGTTGGAGATGTGTTATACGTATCTACAAAATTTGTTAATGTATTGGCGATTCCTCCGTCTGATATTGTGTATATATAAGAATCTTTTCCGGCAAATCCAACATTGGGGGTATATACGAAATCACTACCATTCCAATAAACCTTTCCGTATAAAGGTTGTTTGTGTATTGTTACTTGAATTGCCATGTTATTATTTATGTGATCTTGTCAAGAAAACCGATTGATCTTTAGTCAATCGGATGAATTAACACCAACATTTTTTAATGAACTAATTTGTTTTAGATGATTTGTTGTTTATACGCTTTTAAATTGATTAATATTGCGCTTGCAGCAGTATTCTGCGTTAAATTAAATTGCAATATGGTTCCCTTTTTGATATAAGTCAACCAACCAAAAGAACTTAAATTATTTTGAGTATTTTTGGATGGTCCCGTTGCACTTAATCTTATATAATTATTATTTGTTATTGAAGATTCTTTATAATTAGCTAATGTAAATCCACTTAATATATCCACAGTAATATCAGAATTAGTATCAGCAATAATTGTGTACGAATCTATACTAATATCGTCTGCTATAACCATTCTTATTTTTTGAGCACTTACAATAGAAGGTGCGAAAGTAAACAATTGACTGATTGTTATAGGAGCAATAGCTTGAGCTGTTGTTAATATGTTGTATGTTGTGTTATATTTAGAAATATTATTTCGATATTCAGAATCAATCCCAGACAAAGATCCAAAAGCACTAACGGAATTATTTGTTTCGGTATTTTTGTTGTATTGAACAGATAAGATACCAAATATAGTATTGGTATTATTTACAGAACCTGTTAATGTATTAATCGTGTTTGTACTCAATTGTACATAATTAACAAATTGGTCATAATAACTAGATGCTGAATTATTGGTATTATTTAAATCAGAACTATTGATAGAGAAAAACGTGTATCCTGATTCATATTTTGCAGAATTTGATTTATACAAACTAGTAATATCCGACAAATACGGATACACATTTCCAGATGCCGATAGATTACCAATCAAGTTTAATGTTTCAGTACCACCTGTTAAATTTATAGATACAGTATTATTAGTTTTAATCCACATTACTGGATTATTCGCAGAAAACGTTGCGATGTTATTTAATCCTGATGTTTTTGTAATTTTAAATGCATCGGAAGTGCCAGTATTTGATATACTTATAGAAGATACAGTATAATTTGAAGTATTTATTTTTGTTGAAGGACCGAATGCACTTACATTTTGAGATACAATCAAATCACCGTATATAGTTATATCTTTAGAAGATAAAGAAATTGATGGGCTTCCTGTTAAGTATTGTGAAGACGAAGTAGCTATTAATGTTTGATTTATGTTATCATTCCATTTTCCCGAATTAGAAACCAATATAGTATATTCATTATTCCACTTTGCGGAATTAGATGATATTACATTATAAGAATTTTTTAAATTTTGAGTTTCGTTGAATGTCCAATAAGATGATGTATCTGATAATGTATTTTTTAACGATGCCCAATATCCAGAAGAAGTACTCAATAACGAAACCAATGCCGTGGTATCCCAGTAAATATATGTGGTGTTTACTGTATTTCGGGTGCTTTCTAATAGCGAATAATATTGTGTATACGGAGAATTGACCTTGTTATAGATATCATCAACAGACAACCATATCGAATTACTATCTGTGTTAAATATTAAATTTTTTGCATTATTATATTTTGCGATCCCAGCAGATGTGTTAGAATATAACACCCCAACATTCCAGTTTAAACCAGAATTCGCACATATTGTATTATATGTAGATACTATAGTTGCGTTTTTATCCAATATCATCGATGATATTGAACTTATAATAGTCCAGTCATTACTATTTGATAAGCTCCCGTATACTCCATCCCAATTACCAGAATTACTTGATAGATAACTAGTTAGTTCATATGTATCCCAATTAACAGCAGAATTAGAAGCAACTACAGAGGAAGCACTATCAAAAATGATCTTATCGTTTGATATAACACCAGATAAAGAATCCGAAGTACTCCAGTAACCAGAATTTGCGGTTAAGTTGGCATATAAACTATCCCAATTACCGGAAGCACTTGATAGATAACTAGTTAGTTCATATGTATCCCAATTAACAGCAGAATTAGAAGCAACTATGGATGTCGTTTGATTGTAGTATACCTGATCATTTTCTATAACTCCTGATAAGTCGTTAGTTGCGTTCCAATATCCAGATGATGCAGTTAGTTTTACATATAAATTATTCCAATTATATGAATTATCTGAAAATATTATATTTATATCCGAATAATTCCATTTTATCGCGGAATTGGAAGACACAACAGAATAGGTTTCATCGTAATAAAATTTATCTAAATCTATTATTGAGGATAGATCACTAGTTGTGTTCCAATACCCAGAATTAGATAATACCAAATTATATGCATTATCCCAATTTGCGGAAGATCCGGATGTGATGGAAGTTATTGATTGATTGTTCCAGATTGTTCCCGAATTCGATTGTATTAAATTGTTTATTAGATAAATGTAATTTTCGGATTGTTTTATATCAGCGGATATTCCACTAAATCTAGTTATTATACTATTCCAGTCAGCATTTCTTGATGTTAATAAATTATAATAATTATTCCATTTATCAAAATTATCCGCAGATATGTTATTTAATTCTGTAGAATCCCAATTAATTGCAGAATTTTGTTGTATGGTGTTATATGCATCATATATGTTACCAGACAAACTATATATGTTACTGGATATCTCTTGATATTTTGTTATAGGGGTTTCCCATTTTATTTTGTTCTGACTTATATTAGAAAAAACTTGATTATATGTGTTGGTATTTGTCGCAGTAAATGAATTAAGCTCTGTGGTATCCCATATATTATCATAATATGCTTGAGTTGTTACGTAACTTTGATTATAATTTTCTTGATTACTATCAATTGATGATGTCAACTTATCAAAGTCTGTAATATTATTATTCCATTTTTCGGCATTTGCTGTTAATTCAGCATATTCTGTAATCCATTTATTATAATGATAATATAATTCATTATTATATGTATAAAAAACTACAGTATTATCATCCCATATTGCAGAAAATCCGCATAATGTCGTGTTTTTGCTGTCATATCTCGGAGTGCTATCATAGACCAAATTCCATTCATGAAATCCATATAAAACAGCATCGCAGAAATTATTATAACGACCAGTATCGACCGAATCCCAAACTGGACCATACGTGTGTATTATATACGAAGCACCTGTCCAATAAGTACTCAATGCCATATAACTCGTTAATCTATTTCTGAAATCATACATCCGGATTAATGGATTGATTGTAACTGCTGGATGATTATACCCATTCACAACACTTAATGTGATAGTACCAGATGTTGTGAATTGTTTATCGCTCACAGTGTATGTGAGATGTTCTATATTATTAAAACTATCAGATTTATAATATATCTTAGATCCATCAGTACTGACTATTCCGTATTTGGCTCCTTCTACCGAAATAATCTTCAGATTACCAAATGGCAGTGTTATATCCGTTACTATATCATCAATACTAAATTCTTTGGTATTGAAAGCATCTGCTGTAACGGCCACGGTCTTACTAACTGGCGGAGTATTAGCGGGGCTTATATATTGTGTGAATACATTATTAGATCCATTTACACTTTTGGAATAAATATATACATCATTACTAGAGAATCCTTGATTAGGTACATAATCGAAATCGTATCCGTTCCAAGTAATTGTACCATATAAGGGTTGTTTAAGTATAACAACATTAGCCATGATATTATTTAATCAAATAAAAAGTTTTATCGATTTTGATATTTAAAAAACCACGTCCGCCCGTAAATAACAGTGTGCAGGTATTACTCGATAATAAAAAAATTTCAAATATCTCATTTAATGAGAATGGAATGAATTCATTTGGATATGAAAATCTGAATGAAGTGTTTTTTGATGTATATGAAATAAAACACAAAGATTTCGACTTGGTGAAAGAAAAATGTGGAGAATTCGACGGAAATCCTATTGTTGAATTAGATCTTTGTATTGAGAACGAAATTTTTAAGAATGTTCGGTTTGTTTTAAAGAAACAAAATGGAATATATGTAAATACTAATCTACTAGACTATACAAAAGTTGTGGTTTTTGAAAAAAATAACACAATCAAAAAACAACCACTACCCGTAGTAGTCCAAAAATCCAAGAAGATCATAAAAGAAGTGACTAAAAAGAAGGTCACTCCTGCTAGTCAAATACTAAAAGAAGAAAAATTAGTAGAAAGAAACAAAGAAGAATTTTTTAATTCGATCAAAACAGAAATGATTGATCAATTACGGGGAGAAATAAAACAAGGAATAATTGCAGAGATGTTGAAAGAAAATATGCAATCTAATTTCAATTCTCTCTTAGCAGAAGACAATAACAAAACAAAACTTCATAGGTTATTCGAACAGACCAACACAAAATTCAGAAACGAAATCATACAGTTATCTGAAAAGTTAGCTAGAAGAGAAAGTATGCGCTTTGCTGAAAGTGGTGGAGGTACTAATGCCGTTCAATATGCAAATGGTGGAACAATAAACGGAGATTTGAATATTAATGGAAATTTAATAATTAATGATCAATTATACATCAAAAAGGCGATATTTGATGTAGGTGATGGTTTACAGCAGTCGTTTGTTTTTACTCACAATTTAAATACTAAACACATATTAGTAAATGTGCAAGATTCTGTTACTAATGAAATTGTAATTCCGTATATCAAATTAATAGACGAAAATTCATTATTAATCGAATTTTCATTTGTTCCAGACGAAAATTCTTATAGATTAATAATATTTGGCTAATTTGTACTAAATAATTATATGTCTTACATCAAAGTATTAAACAATGTATCATTATATAATACCGTAACCGCTGCTTCTGGTGTTCGAACACCAGAAGTTGATGGGTTTAACAGTAAATTAATTCTAAAACCTGATCCTTCGTTAAATACTGATCAATATTTAGTAGTCGAACCTACAGGTACAGGTGATATCCATATTCGTTCTGGTGGAGTTATGGATAACTCTGCTGCAAGTTTAAGACTAGGTGGCGAATATAATAATGTAACAGTTTCTGATGCTGGTCGTTATGTATCAAATATCACTGGAATGAAAGATACTTCTGGTAATTGGCACACAAATTACGATGGGGGCGCTCCTTGGGTATTTACAACAGAAGAAATTGTCGATGGATATGAATATAGGCATTCTTTCTACTTACCTGCTTCCGCTCATATCGGTAATGATGGTGGTGTTGCTACATGGCATGGTAATTTAAATATTTTAGGGAATCTTAATTTAGCTGGTTCTGCTACATTTCATAATACCCAATACACAACTACTAGTGCTATTAGCGTTACTAATAATGGAACTGGTCCAGCATTAGTAGTTAATCAGACTGGAGAACAAGCCATAGCTGCTTTCTATGATGATAATAGCATAGCTTTTTATATTGATGGTAAAACTGGTACAGGTGGTTATGTCGGTATTGGAACATCAACTCCTAATGAAAAATTGACAGTTGTTGGGAATATTTCTTCTACTGGAACTGTATATGTAAGTTCTATTGGGAATGATAATTATAATTGGGCTTTTAATAAATCCGGTGATATAACATTCCCAATACTTCTTGGAAATGCTAGAACTGGTACTGGTGAAAATTTAAAATTTCCCAAAACTGGAACACAAAAACTTGTATCTACATCAGCAGGCACATCAGCTCAACAAACTGTTGAGCGTTTAGTTATTGCTGGTGGTGATAGTTATTACAACACAGGAACATCACAATATGAAGGCGAAGGCGGAGATCTTTATCTATGGGCTGGTAAAGGACTTGATGGTGGTGACATTAAAGTTGATGCTGGAGAAGGTGTTACTAGTGGTGGTACTGTAAAAATTCGTGGCGCATATACTCTTAGTGGAACTGGTGGATTTGTTGAAGTATATGCTGGTGATAGTAACACTGGTTATGGTGGTCCGGTTGATATCCATGCAGGATGTGGTCCTCTTGGTGGCGGAAACATAACACTACAAACTTGCGAAGGCGGAACTCATCAGTTGGTATTGAGTTCCACTGGAGAATTGATTGCTCCGTATAATTTAATTGTACATGGTAGTGTTTCTGCTACTGGGGGAATTCTTGGTGCATCAACTATTACAAAATTTGTGTCTACTTTTGGTGATGGAGTTAATACTTCTTATACAATAATACATAATATGGGCACAGAAGATGTTGTGGTGTCGATTATAGATACAGCTACAAAAGAAGTGGTTTATCCTTCTGTTGTTAACTATAGTTCTTCATCAATTAAAGTAGAATTTTCTGAAGCTCCTGCTCTTACAGCATATAAAGCAGTGATTGTTGGTTAAAATCAGATCAGTAATTTTTAAACCACCAATCCTGTTATTGGATTGGTGGTTTTTTTGTGATAATAACTAAATATTGTTATGCCTCGCTTCTTAGCTCCAATTTATGTAGACAAAGAAATTGTCTCTGGAAATGAAACCGTTTCTGGTAGTGAAACTATTTTTGGTGTTACATCAGGAAAAGCATCATATTGGGATAGTGTTAGTGTTCTTAGTGGATTATCCGCAAAATCTGGATATTTCGTAAATAGCGTTAGTGCATCGAGTTTTTATGGAGACGGATCACATTTAACAGATGTAAGAGACACAACAAAACTTCCGTTATCGGGTGGTGTATTAACAGGCGCTCTTACAGGAGTTGATTCTTATTTTACCAATTCCGTATATGCCCCCCATATAAGCGGAGGTATTGTTTATGGAGACGGATCACTACTTACTGGAGTAGCTAAAATATTCTCTCCTGATTTTGAGGGTGTTCCCACTGCGCCCACAGCAGAAGCACAAACAAATACAACACAAATTGCTACCACTCAATTCGTTATACAAAATTCAGGAGACAGATACGTAACTACTAGTACATCCACGTTAGGTTTAAATAATAATAATGGAATTTCCGCAACTGTTGGAACTGGTTTGAGTTATGTCACTGGTCAAGATATAGTAGTCGTACATACTCCCACACAATACATACTCGCAACAGTGGTTTCTTATAACACAGCAACTGGATTAATGGTATATAACGGCAATAGCCATGTGGGTACTGGTGGTCCTTTTAGTACTTGGACTATAAATGTTGGGGGTGTTCCTGCTTCTGGAAGTTTATTAGCTAGTAATAATCTTACTGATGTTGGATCAGTAAGTACTGCTTTAATAAATCTCGGAGGATTTCCTAAAACGGGTGGTACATTAGCTGGTGGTTTGACTGCAACTGTTGGTAAATTTGAAGATATTATTTTTGTTCCAACTGCATCTGCTCCTAGTTATCAACAAGGTAAAGTATTTTATGATTCTGTAGCAGATTCTTTATGTTATTATAATTTAGCCACTAATAACAGAGTTCATATTGGTCAGGAAATCCAGCAACAAGTTAAAAATTCTACTAATGCTACTATTCCTAAAGGAACTCCAGTATATATTACGGGAGCATTTGGAGAATATGCGGGAGTAGCACCCGCTAAAGCAGACACTGTATTAACTTCCATTCTTGTCGGTGTAACCAATCAAGATATCCTTTCTGGTCAAATAGGTTTCGTTGTTACTGCTGGATCTATTGATTCCGTTGATACTTCAGATTTTGTTGCTGGGGGTGATATGTATCTCTCTCCATTATCTGCGGGAAAGATGACTCATACTTTACCTAGTGCTCCTGATTTTGCAGTCCAAGTTGGGGTATGTTTATATGCTCATGCAACCAATGGTAAGATGGTTGTTAATAATGCATATATAGGAACATTAGCAAGTACTGTTATCGGAGCAATTAGTATCTCACAAGGAGGAACGGGACAAACTAGTGCTTCTGCTGCTATTGTTGCATTAAGTGGATTACCAATTACGGGAGGTACATTAACTAATGGATTAACGGGTACAAGAGGTGTATTTACTACTAGTCTTTCTGCTCCTGCTCTCAGTGGTACTCATTATGGAGACGGGAGTAAATTAACAGGAATTACAAGAGTTCTGGATTGGATGACACTCGTAAGAGGTTACAACACCACTCCTGTACTACTAGCAACTATAGGAACTGGAGAAGTATATACATATGTTTATAACTCAACTCCATCCAATATAACTTACTATAGATTCATTGCAACTGATGAAAGTACTGATGCATTTTACACTTATTTCTCAGGAAGCACACTATCTGGTCTAGTTGCTAGCAAATCGATCTCAATTTAGTAAATAAATATATCTTATGGCAATTTGTTCTACTATTAAATCAGGTGATTGGAGTGATCCTACAGTTTGGGACACTGCTCCAACTTCTGGAACTGGAGACAGAATCATAATTAAACAAGGACATACCGTAGTATATGATGTAATTGGAGAATTTGGTGACGGGGGATATTATTTTAACGCAGGCGTAGCAACTACCACGATGCAAGGTATGTCCACAAATGGTATATACATACAAGGTACATTAAAAGGTAGTAGAACTACTAATACCGAACTAACTGCAAGAGGAATGATTCTAGTTGGATTGAGTGGAGGGCTTGATTGGGGAACTAGCACAAATCCTATAAGTGCGGTAACATCTACAATTACTTTAAATTATTTAACTACTGCATTATCTGGTGGAAAATGTGGTCTTGCTACACATGCATCTGCAACAGTTGGATATTACAATTCCATGACAATATGGGGGAAGACTAGAAATAGAAACACATATTTGACTTTATCCGCATTGTCAGGATCATCACTTATCACAGTTGCTGATAATACAGGTTGGATAACAGGAGATACATTAATTATAGAAGCTGATACAACTGATGTCACAAGACATCTCCGTACTACTATAACTGGGATTACTGGTACTACCATGTCGATATCTCCTTCTGCAAATTATACCAGAATAGTGGGAACAAAAGTTGGTAATTTTTCTAGTAATATTACAGTAAAATCTTACAGCACTACTTATCCATCATTTGGTATATATTATTATACTAATCTCGCCAATACAACAGTGGAATTCGGACATGTGCGAATGCAAGACATGGGGTGGGCTGCTGGAATAAATAATGCGGGAGGAACGGGAGGAACAAATAGCGTACCAACTGGATGTCTTAATTTCAGTCTAGGTCAAACTAATATACCAATAACAATAGATTCTGTAATAGTAGATTGTACCGTAACTACATCAGGAATTAACTTACAAGGATCTACACCAGAAACAGTGTTTGTTAAAAATGCGGCTATATACACTACAACAGTAGGGTGTCAATTAAATTCACAAATTGTTGCTCAATTTGATGACTGTATATGGTATAGATCAGTAACAGCAATATATCCTATGGGATCTTTTCCTGCTAGTGTAGTTATTAATAATTGTCGTGCTAGTTGTACTTCACAAATATTTGGATCTTCAGTCAATGGATTGAATATAGTTGCAAACAATTGTTCGTTTAGATCGGGTACACGAATTTGTCAATTAGACGGAATTCAATATCTAGGAATAAACAACTCAACACTGGAATATTCACCTACTGTAGGAATGGTTAATCCAAATATAAATGCAGTAGGAAATATATATTTCAAGAATTGTACATACAAATCTGGATTGATTTCTAGAGAAGGAACTAATAAAACAAACCCAAAGGCTACTATTAATGTATATCAACCAAACGGAGCAACATACGATTATAGAAAGTTAAATTATTTTTACTATGCTCAGACTGATCTAACAACGAGGAACCGTGGAATTACTACTTATAGAATCAAGCCAGAGCAAGTAAACACGCAATTTAATGTATACGAAACAATACCAGCAACAATAAATACTCCTCAAAGAATTAAAGGAAGTTTACGTTTTGATACAAATTACGGAACATCAACTCCACCATCGATCTCATTTATAGGTGCTGGAGTTAGTGCTTTATGTGCTTGTGCTGCTACTACTGATGTCTGGCAAGATTTTGATGTAACATTAAATCCAACAAGTACGGATGATATAACTATAACAATTACTGGTAAGAGTACTTTATCTACTGGTTATGTTTGGTTGGATGGTTTACCAATTTATCCTTTCATCCAAGATGCGAGACATTATGGGTTTGTTTTTGACAAAACATCATATCGTACTATTAACACTTTAAATACATTAACCGAAAATCAAGTATCAGCATTAGCGGTGGTGTCTAATTTAGATTATCTCTATGATGCAGCAACTTATTGGTCAGTAACAAATCCAGCATCTAGTTCATACATCGATTTATATACTGTAAATGGAACTGTGATGAATTTTGGTTCGAATAATATTATTATTAATAATACAGGAACAGGATTTAGTTATAATTCAGCATCTAGTACTATTACTATCAATGCTCCTAGTCTATCTGCTGGTACTAATTTTAATACAATCAAAACTTCTGGTACTGTAACACTTTCTACTGGAATTATTTCGAATATAGACATCAATGCCAACTTAATTCAAACCATACCAACTTCATTGAATGGTGTTTATATGTTAAGTTCTTCGAACACCCTAACATATAATACAAATACTCCGATTGAAATTGAGTATACCAATTGTACTGTGGTGGGAGTCAAGAATGACGGAACTGCATTAGTAACTATTAAGAGAACTAATTCCACTGTTACTGAAAGCGATGCTGAAGTTTCTACATATGCTCCTACAATTATCAATTTAACTCTTCAAGGAGGGTATGCTGCTATTTATGATGATACGGGTACTCGTCAGTATTATACAAATTCTAATGGAACTGTTGTTTTAGGATCAACCTCATCTGGAAGCTGGTCTTATAAGATTGCTAGATATGGGTATCAATTAATATCGGGTAACTTTACAGTAAATCCATCTGTAGGGGGTACTATAGATATATCACCAAATTTTACTCCTGATGCATTTATAACTGTTGCTAACGTATCTACTGTATCTGGTTATACTGATTTAAACACGTATGATAAAATACATGATTATCTTTCATATTATTTGACTACATCCACTGGTATTAATTATGGTGAATTGGATTCAGAATCATTTGGCGTATTAAACTTCAATGGTAATTTAATTATGTCTGGATCTGCTTCAGCAATTGTACAATACACCAGCGGATCTAATACATTAAAATTAAAAACTAGTACAATAAACGACAGTATTATATTTGTTGTTGCTAGCGCCTTCACTCAAGATGGTGGCAATACTATAGGAGATAATCTAAAAATAAGATCCAGTAATTTAGATAGCGAATTATATTTTAATAATGTCAATTCTATAATATTTTACCCATCTTTATCAGATAGAGATAACAATACTAATGCTGGTATATCATTAAGTTCTGTTTCTATATATAGATTTAAATACGGATCTACAGTAAATGGCATCACTTTTACTGATTATATATACAGTCGAGTAACAATTGATGGATCGACATTACTATACAAAACTCCAATTGTTGCTGGAAGTACCACAATTGACTTTGGTACTGTGGGTAATTTACAGACTATTCTAAATAATCAAAGAATAATAAATATCGGAGTTCAGAAAGCTAGTAAATTAATTCCCCACACCACTAATATCTAGTTTAGATGATCGGGTGGCTTGATAGTATCAATGTATTCAGATCCTTTATTTTCTTTAATCATTGTAGAAAGCCAATGAATAGATTCTTCGTAGAATTTATGCTGATCAGAATCTTTCACACAGCTTATATAGCGATCTATGATCATATATGCCAGTCCTGCTGCCCACACAGGAGTAACATCGTGGGATGTTACGTCTTCAATAGCAGGAACCCATGTATCATCGGTTTTTTTCAAACGATGAATCTTAAACAATAGTTCACTTTCAGAAAAATCATCATTCATTACGCTTTTTTCTTCCTAGATTTTTAACCACACATGCGCAATGTTCAAACAAATGACAACTCACACAAGTATTGTCATCATTAAGATAACGACTTGGATACATACATGAGTTTTTTGTTAATTCTGCTATATCGTGTGGTGATTTTTTTGTTTCTGCGAATTCGGTTTTTGCTCTGAATTCGAAATCTTTAGCAGCTGCTAATAGATTTTCTAGTTCTTTACCTTTTTTGGTATTATACTTCTTTCTTTGTTTGATTTCGATATCTTCCTGCATAATAATTAATAATTATTGTCGTCTGTTTTTGCTACTTTCTTTTTGCCTTTTTTATTTCCCGAATTTTCCAACTTATCATCATATTCTTCATAATCGTCCCATACTTCTTGCGGAGTAGGATTGATTAAATGAAAATAATCATCTTCTGTTGGTAATACCGTACTGAAATTATTAAACTGATTGATTGATTCTACAATAGACTCGATCACTGTGTTGTCCAACCAACATTTTTGATAAAACTCATGTCCTTTTGAAATGGCTTCAAAAGAAGCATATAGATACACATTCTTTTTATCAAAAAACACTTGTCTATACAAGGAAAAAGCTAACTCATCTCCGATTTCTTTGTACTTATCAGCCAGACTTGGTGATAGTTTCTTCAAAATAGAAGATCGTACTGCGGATGCTTCTTTTTTAGAGCTATCGAAATTTAATTCTTCGATAAAAATCCAGAAATTATTAATAACTTCTTTCCCGTATTTGTTAATTAGTTCTTGCTGCATTTTTTATAGTAAAATAAATTGTTTCATCGAATATTATCTTACTACATATGTTGATATTTTCAACTATTATCTTTTGACTTTTTATCATTTAATAAAGAAAGTACTGTGGGTTTCATGAAAATACAAGCATATTCTTGCCAAAAGATCTTGTTGCTGAATTCTCTAAGGTAAAAGATCTTCAGTCCACCACATTTCTTACCTGTTAGCTGTTCATGCATATGAGCATAAATTGATAACTGAATAGTATATGTGGTGAATTCACATTGTGGAAGATAATCAATTGGCTCGTGGAAATATTCATTATACTTATTAGTAAAATTGAACTTCTTGTTGGTTTTGAAATCTAGTACATAGAAAATATCATCATTTTCCACAATAAGATCGGCTGTTCCGGCGAGTTTATACTCGTGTGAATACAGAAGTTCTTCGCTAAGAATTTTAGAATCAGGCTTGATAACACCAACTGTTTTCTTTACGAACGAATCCACCAGTTCTTCATATCCCTTTTCGATTTTGTTGTGTTTAACAAAATTCTCCATGATCAAATGCACGTTCGTGCCACGATTTTGTGCGGTAGTGGTGATTTCGCTCCACTTGTTTAGGATCTGTTCTTGTGTGGTTCCTTCACGTTTAGCAACAACTTTACTCCACTTGTCACTATCGAACTTCTTTTTGTATGTGTTGATAAGTGTGGTAACACTAGTGTAAATGTCGTTGTTCTCTGTGTTTGAGTATGTATGAGTATCGTGGTCGAGAATTACAGGCATTCGTTAAATATACCAGAATTTTTGTGTGGTACAAGTAAAAAATAATAACTATGTCATTTTTCTCGAAATTTTCAAATCAAATGTGTTCTGGTGGAATCCGCCTATCACCAGTAGTGATCATGCTGTTTTGGTTCCCATAATATTATTTAATTGTTTTTATTTGAAAGTGTACTACGGTGAACTACCGATTGACTAAAGATCACTGGGCTTTCTTGACACAGATCCATGTAAAGCAACTGGTGGTAGATTGATCTTTGTATGCACTTTACTATTAGGGTATATTGATCTTTATGGGTACATGACTATCAGTTGTGGAATTGTTACCTAATTGACCACTATCATTATTTCCCCATGCTGATAATCCACCATCAGTTCCAAGTGCAAGAGTATGAGCAAAACCACATGCAATAGCTGCCACGGATGGTAGATTGATCTTTATGGGTACATGACTATCAGTTGTGGAATTGTTACCTAATTGACCATAATCATTACGTCCCCATGCTGATAATGTGCCATCAGTTCCAAGTGCAAGAGTATGTGTATGTCCACAAGCAATACTAGCAACAGGTGGTAGATTGATCTTTATGGGTACATGACTATCAGTTGTGGAATTGTTACCTAATTGACCATAAGCATTATATCCCCATGCTGATAATCCACCATCAGTTCCAACTGCAAGAGAATGAGCATAACCACATGCAATAGCTGCCACGGATGGTAGATCTATCTTTATGGGTACAGAACTATTAGTTGTGGAATTGTTACCTAATTGACCATAAAAATTATTTCCCCATGCTGATAATCCACCATCAGTTCCAACTGCAAAAGTATGAGCATCACCAGCTGCAATAGCTGCCACGGATGGTAGATTGATCTTTACGGGTACTTTACTAGTAGTTGTGGAATTGTTACCTAATTGACCATTATCATTTTGTCCCCATGCTGATAATGTGCCATCAGTTCCAAGTGCAAGAGTATGTAAATAACCAGCTGCAATAGCTGCCACGGATGGTAGATTAATCTTTATGGGTACAAGACTATCAGTTGTGGAATTGTTACCTAATTGACCATAATCATTACGTCCCCATGCTGATAATGTGCCATCAGTTCCAAGTGCAAGAGAATGATAAAAACCACCTGCAATAGCTGACACGGATGGTAGATTGATCTTTATGGGTACTTTACTACCAGTTGTGGAATTGTTACCTAATTGACCAAGAGTATTTTCTCCCCATGCTAATAATGTTCCATCAGTTCCAACTGCAAGAGTATGCATACGACCACCCGCGATAGTACGTAGTATTAATAATGACAACACTGTTAATGTTGCTGCATTACTCGTAACATCACCCACACTGTTTGAAACTTTGCATGTTACTGATACATTTTTTGTTGGGTTTGATATCGTAAATGATGTTCCGGTTGCTCCAGAAAAATTCACTCCGTCTATCATCCATTGATAAGTAAGCGGAGCACTACCAACAGCATCTATAGTAAATGTCGCAGGAACTAATGCATTAACTGTTTGTGATTTCGGATGTGTAACTATAGAAGGACCAACCAAAACAGGTAATGCATTAACATTTAATGTTGCTACATTACTCGTAATTGATGCTACGGCAGTTGATGACGCCACACAATAATATGCAACGCCGTCTGCTAACTGTGTATCTGATATTACCAACGTATTATTATTAGTAGTAGTTCCTGAATGTATAGTATTCTTATCACTTCTAAACCATTCATATGTAACGAGACTTGTATACGTAGCACTTACATTAAATGTAGCCGTTTGGTGTTCATTTATAAAAATATCTGTTGGTTGTGTTACCCATGTCAATATAGATTTTGGAGGTTCGGGTGGTTTGTTTTTTAAGCATTCTTCTACTGCTGATAATCTTTGTTTTAAACTATCTATATTTATTTTTATGTCTTCTCCGTTCAAATCAAACATAGTAAACAACTTTAATGTTGTCTTGTCTGTGTCGTATCCAACTACATAAGTCTTCTTTGTTGATATCTCGTGTATTATGCTACCATAATTAGCGTCTTCTGGTATTTGTGGTGATCCTAATACATCTACCACGAAATTTTTATTAGATATCAATACGCCTCCGTATTGTGTATCATTCCCTACATATATTTTTTTCTTATCGATAGAATACACAAGTTCACCTTCGGGAAATATGACACTCTTTCTTTGTGCATCAGTTCCACGGCGAATTCTTATTTTACCTATTCTACGATCAATCATGAGATTATTAAATTATATAACTATTTAGTTTGATTGTATCTTTGTGAACTACCAAACACAAAAGAAACACCCCAAAGCCTCACGAAGAAACTTTGGGGTGTTGAGGAATCTGAGGGAGTGGATTAGAGTTCTGAGTCTGCAGAAAGTATTAAGGTAGCCTGCATGCCTCCAATGGTGCTAGCAGAGACTGACCAATAAACAGTGCTGTTGGCACCATTACCTAGCCCACCTGCAATAGCTCCTGCATTCGTAAAAGATTGAGAAACTGTTGTAAGAACCGGAGTACTTCTTTTTGACACCTTCAACGAATTCCTCACAGCGTAAAATGAACCAGCTGCAGCTGCATATGTAGCAAGTGCTATGTCCATGAGTTCATAATACCTCTGACACAAAGCCAACTCTGTTCCAATTGGGCGGAATTCGAAAGGAGTTGCTGTGGTGCCTTTTTCGAGTTGGACTCCGGTGATGTCAACGTAATCTGCTGCTCCTGCTGTGCCAGTTGGAGTATAAGAAATTTGGACTGTAAGAGACTGCATGTTTGCTGGTACTGTATATGTGAGCGTTACTCTCGTTGCAGAAGAGCTGTTGATTGCAACACTCGTTGAAGTACCTGCTAATCCGGGCCACGTACCATTATATGCTCCTGCGGATGACTGATCAATAGAAGTTGAGGAGCCAAAAGCACATGAAATAGACGAACTTGCTGCGCTGTAATTTGCTCCAGCTTTTGCGTAAAAAGATAAAGTAACTGTTTGACCCGCAAGATCCAATATGTTAGTGCTTTCAAATATTTGATTCAAAGCCAAATCAGCTGTACTAGCATTGCTGGATGTACGTTGCATTCTTAATGCATATTGAAATCCCGAATATCCTGCAACGCGTTGAGCTGTTGATCCACTGACACCAGATGTTCTCCAAGCTGCCCACCTATCTAGCGTATAATTCACCCCTGCTCCAATAGTTGCTGCAACTCCAGCATTTCTCTGGTCAATCCTCATGTCGCCGTTGATGATACGATTGCGGAATCCGGATTCATCCGATCTTGCTACCCATGTTGCTGTTGATCCGTTATAAGTAAGCACTTCGCCACCAGATACTATTGCTGGTTTTTGTATAAATTTATTGCTGATGATTGTATTAATAGCCGCCGAAACTGTGTTCATCGTCACCGTGTTTGTTGTTCCTGTCTGATTAATAAGAAAAACATCATCAGAATTTATAGATCCTACTGTGGTGAATTGTGATATTTTTTTATTGGGCATAAATATATTTAGATTAAATGTTCCATTCTATTAATGTGTCGTCTTCTGCTTGTATTACGAATCCATCCGGATCAGAAAGTATGTAATTACTAGTACCAATGATTAACGATATGGTATTGCTTTTAATAGATGGCATTATAATAGACGAAGCAACACAATAATATTCTACTGCATCGGTTATCTGTGCATCTAATATATTCAATATATTGTTTGCTTTGTTTGCGGTTTTTATTGCGCTGGTGTCAACTCTAAACCATTCATATGAAACACCACCAGTACCCGCTGCACTCGCAGTGAATGTAGCGGTTTCTCCAGCAGAAACCGTTACGTCTACGGGCTGTGTAATCCATATAATAAATGGTGTGGATGGTGAAGGTGGTGGAGGTGTTAAGCATCCAGTAACCGCTTGTAATCTAGTAATTAAATCCTCAACATCGAATTGATTATTATTAACAGAATTAGGATCAGAAATCAGAAAAGGTTTTAATGTTGTGTTATCTGTATCATAACCAATGATATATGTTTTGTGTTCCGTTGATTGATGTATTATATCACCGTATAATGCATTGTACGGAATACTTGGTGGATCATCAATAGATGATGTTATGTAATTCTTATTAGATACAGACACACCACCTAATGTTGTATCGTCTCCGATATACAATCGTTTTTTATCAATAGAGTATACAAGTTCGCCCTCTTGTGGAATGACGCTTTTTCTTTGTGCATCGGTTCCACGGCGGATTCTTATTTTACCTATTTTACGATCAATCATGAGGTTATTATATTAAAAATTAATTTCCATATGCATGCCATTGTATTACTCTACCATCACTAAGTTCATTATCAAAAAATGCTTGACCTTCTACTCCAGTTTTATTTGGTATTCCATATGATATCGATTGTTTATTTTTTCTATATTGAGCAAGCTTATCATAATCAGTTATCAGCACACCTATACTAGCTACAAAAGAAAAACATGCATTTGGAAATGCTTTAGGAAAGGTGATATCAACATTTTGAGAATCCGATCCCGTACCAGTCGTAAATTGCCCCCATTGAATAATAATACCATTTGGAAGTGTTGTGTATCCATCTGTTGTTAATAAAGATGCACCCATACCAGATACTCCAGTTACTGCGTATGCCGCAACTTGTTGCATGTTTACTTTGAGCGTGCTTCTTCCACCCGCTCCGTCATCTTGTGAAATCGGTAAAACATCCGAAGCTTTTATAACTGATGCTGTTGTTAAATCATTTATTTTAATTCCCATAATCTTATTTAAGTGTTTTTATTTGAAAGTGTACTATGGCAAAGCAACTGGTGGTAGATTGATCTTCGTCGGTGATGTTTTTTGCACTACTGAACCATCACCTAATTGACCAGTGCCGTTATATCCCCATGCCGATAACCCACCATCAGTTCCAACTGCAAGAGTATGAGAATCTCCGCATCTAATAGCTGCCACTGGTGGTAGACTGATCTTTATGGGTACAAGACTATTAGTTGTGGAACTATTACCTAATTGACCAGTGCTATTATATCCCCATGCCGATAATCCACCATCAGTTCCAACTGCAAGAGTATGAGAATCTCCGCATGCAATAGCTGCAACAGGTGGTATATTAATCTTTACGGGTGATTTTTTTTGTAATTTGGTTCCATCACCTAATTGACCTCTACTATTAAATCCCCATGCTGATAATCCACCATCGGTTCCAAGTGCAATAGTATAACTAGTACCACACGCAATAGCTGCCACGGGTGGTAGACTGATCTTTATGGGTATAAGACTATCAGTTGTGGAATTGTTACCTAATTGACCATTACTATTTAGTCCCCATGCTGATAATCCACCATCAGTTCCAACTGCAAGAGTATGCTCAAAACCACCCGCAATAGCTGCCACTGGTGGTATATTAATCTTTACGGGTGATGATTTTTTTAATGTGGTTCCGTCGCCTAATTGACCCTTAGCATTATATCCCCATGCTGATAATGTGCCATCAATTCCAACAGCAAAAGTATGTGCCCATCCACATGCAATATTAGAAACAGAGGGCAGATTAATCTTTACTGGTGATAGTCTAGTAGTTGTTGTCCCATCACCTATTTCCGAATAAATATTTTGTCCCCATGCTGATAATCCACCGTCCGTTCCAAGTGCAATAGTATAAAGGTTTCCGCATGCAATAGATTCAACAAGCGGTAGATTAATCTTTACGGGTGATGATGTTTTTAATGTGGTTCCATCACCTATATTTAGTCCCCATGCTGATAATGTACCATCAGTTCCAAGTGCAAGAGTATGAGACAGACCAGCAGAAATAGAATGTCTTTTTCCGAATAATATTCCCACTGTTAAATTGGCTACATTACTAACAGCACTACCTACGCCATTACTTACAACGAATGTTATATTTTTGATATCTGTTGTTATATTTGGTATGGTGTATGTTTTTCCTGTTGCTCCCGCAACATCCACTCCATTAATTCTCCATTGATACGTAAGTGGTGCAGTTCCAATAGCATCACCACTTAATGTCACCGAACTTCCTGATGTTATTTTTTGTGATAACGGATGTAATATTATAGCTGGTGCTGTGTTTACACCGACATGATTCACCTGCAATGTAGCGGAATTACTGGTGATTGACACAAGTGATGTAGTGGTTGCCACACAGTAATACAGCATATTGTCTGCAAGTTGTGCGTTTGATATGGTTAGTATTCTACTTTTGGTATTACTTGAATTTATAACGGAATTATCAAGACGGAACCATGCATATGTGATCGTTTCAGTAGATGTCGCACTTACGGTGAACGTGGCGGTTTGTGCTTCGTTTATAGTAATATTAATAGGTTGAATTACCCATGAAACAGCAGTTACTTTGGGTTCACATAGTTTGAACCAATCACCGTAATCCGTTAATACAATAACATTATCGTCTGTTATCAATGCACATGCCGTATTACAACATTCATCTTCTACTTTTGTTAAAATTTCATCAATGAATTTGAGTTTTTCCCAAATTTCATCGGATGTTGTGTCTAATATTATAGGAAATCCATCTGCACCTATTATTGATGTTTGGTGTGTGGTCGTATCATATACCAAATCCAATGATTGCGGAATTTCGTTTGTTCCGTCATTACTAATTATAGTTTTATTAGTAACAGAAGATCCACCTAACGTTTGTTGATCGCCTACAAATATACGATTGCCGTCCACAGTATACACAAGTTCTCCTTCTTCAAGAATTACTTGTCGTCTTTGTGAATCGTAACCTTTTCTTAGTATGATTCTACGTAGATGCTTCTCTTCCATATGCTACCATTTGATACAATACGCAACGGCTATGTTTACGGGATGGTTTTCACCCGATGATGTGGTATCTATGTTATTGGTTGTTCCTAATGAACCGCTTGACATAGTTCCCCCTGAATTTGGAGTTTTGCCATTATTTTCTCCATCTATTTCATGAGAACCAGAAGTTCCATTATTTGGAACATTCCATGCTCTGCACGTAAGTAACACGTCATCATTATTTCGGCCATCCCCAACACCATGCCAGTGTGTATTAGACGGAACTGATGCGGTTTGTATATTTCCCGGTGTTCTTCCCGTTGTTGGGTCTACTCCTCCTCCAACTCCCCATGCACGAAGAAAATATCCTCTATAATCCGGAACATTAAACGAATCTCCGCTACCACCGTATGCATATCCCAAATATGCAAACAATTCAGGGTATGTTATTTTGCTATAAGATCCACCATTACACATAAACCATCCATCAGGAACTACTAATGCCGGAAACATACTAATCATTCCAACAGGTAGTGTATTCGAATTTCTTGGGGGTCTTGGAGGTTTTGGGGGTTCGTCGGGATTATCGTCTGTTGTGATCTTGGTTACTCTTAATAATTTGATATTAACTTCACCTGTTGCTCTGTTGATCCATAATGGTGCTGCCGTGTCAGCAGAGCCATAATTATTTTTAATATAAAGATTGTTTCCTGTGTCTTTTTTAACAATTATAGAAAATAAATTATTATCAGTAACAGTAGGATTACCAAAAAGCAATTCATGGTCATTTGCGGATTCTCTGATTCTTAATTTACCTACTTCGGCAGTATTAAGAGAACGAACACTAACAGGAGATCCAACATTTGATATAGTAACATCATTAATAGTACCCCCTGCATTTAATGAAATATTTCCATTTAATGACATATTTCCATTTACTGATATATTACCACCTGCTGTAATATCTGATCCTACGAAACAACTAGATAATATAGTAGAATTAGCTCCTATAGTAATATTTTCCGAAACACTAACAGGACCAGAAATATCTGCTCCTTTTGTATCCGCACCTAATGTTAATGCAGTTGGTGTTCCCTGACCATCATATACTGTTTGTTTTATTAAAGTATTTGGTATACTATGTGGTAAATGTAACAAACCACGAAATGTTGTTGAGACTCTTTTTCCTGCTAAATTTGGATATGATGTTTCCTCCGCCATACTGTTATTTATTCGGTTGTGTTCGGTTACTCAATGGGATAAATGTTCAAACCATTTTTTATATCAACATATGTTTTGAAATTCTTTAATTTGACATTTGTAAGAGACAATAACTTCATTTGTAGATCATATATTTTTTTAAAAATACGATTAATTGAATTAGGCTGTACCAGTTCGTTTTCATTTATAAAAGAATTGTAATCCAAATCAATATCTAATGTATTAATTTCTTCATCTGTTAGGTATATGTAATCTTTGTAGGTAATATCGGAAAATTTGTTAAATTCCGCATAAAAACGTCCCTTGAGATTGTTTTTGAATTGTATTATATTCTGATATAATTTAAAAAATTCTTTATTGAGAACTAATGCTTGATTATATTCGATATTTTCGAA
>Ga0209296_1000744_pt1 | contig 27687 bp, 24 predicted proteins | sample S_130206_EF_Meta_FD_187319 | JGI IMG/M metagenome (GOLD analysis project Ga0209296, IMG submission 187319) | Freshwater microbial communities from Lake Simoncouche, Canada to study carbon cycling - S_130206_EF_MetaG (SPAdes) (version 2) | ecosystem: Environmental > Aquatic > Freshwater > Lake ... | reverse complement strand
TCCTCTTCCTCGGCGACAGTATCACCTATGGTGGCAATTGGACGGTCTACGTCGAGTCGGCCATCCGCGCGCAGAAGGGCATGGCACGTGCGACAATCGTGAACATGGGCCTCTCGAGCGAGACGACTTCGGGTCTTTCCGAACCCGGCCACGCCGGCGGCAGCTTCCCGCGTCCTGATCTGCATGAGCGCCTCGCCCGTGTGCTCGCGCAATTCAAGCCGACGCTCGTCGTCGCCTGCTACGGCATCAACGACGGCATCTATCAGCCGCTCGACGCTTCGCGTCAGCTCGCCTTCCAGGATGGCATCATCAAGCTACGCCTCGCCTGCATCCGCGCCGGCGCGCAGATCGTCGTCGTCACGCCTCCGCTGTATGCTCCTGATAATCGCGCGAAGGATGCGATCAACTACGACGGCGTGATGGAAGCCTACGGCGCTTGGCTTGTCGCACAGCGTTCCGCTGGCTGGCAGGTCATCGATATTCATCCATTGTTGCATCAGTCGGTCGACGCCGCGAAGAAGGCCGATCCGACTTTTATTTACGCGAGAGACAATCTCCACCCGGGCGAACAGGGGCATCTCTTCATGGCGAAGGCCGTGTGGACGTCGCTCGCTCCGATGATGAAATGGAAGTCTGACGTCGTGTTTGCCGAAGGCGTGAAGCTGAAGAGCTTGCGCGAAAGTTCGGCGCTCCTGCGGGATGCTTGGCTCACCCAGACCGGCCACAAGCGTCCGGGGGTGAAGGGTGGCCTGCCGGTGGCCGAGGCGGAGGCCCGTTCAGATGGCCTCATTGGCGAATACCTCAAAAAATAGGGGTTTTACGGTTTCAGGGGGTGGGGCTATTGCCCAAGAAACACCCCTCCGACACGGAACTGTAACAATTGTGTGGGATGATGCCTCTGTTTCCAACCACATGCACACCACACTCAAGTCCCTCGCACTGCTCGCCCTCACGGCGACCGTTGTCTCCGCTCAGTCTGCCGCCCCGGCCGCCTCCGAGGTCGTCTCGGTCGACGCGAAGCTTCCTGACTATGCCGTTTCCTCCGGCGTCTCGGGCAACCTGAACTCGGTGGGTTCCGACACTCTCAACAACTTGATGACCTTCTGGAGCGAAGCCTTCAAGGGCAAGTATCCTAACGTGAACATCCAAGTCGAAGGTAAGGGATCGGGCACCGCCCCGGTCGCCCTCACCTCCGGCGCCGCTCAGGTCGGCCCGATGAGCCGCGAGATGAAGTCCTCCGAAGTCGCCGGTTTCGCCGGTAAGTTCGGCTACAAGCCGACCAAGGTTCCGGTCGCCATCGACGCCCTCGCGGTCTTCGTCCACAAGGACAACCCGATCAAGGGTCTCTCGATCTCCCAGGTCGACGGCATCTTCTCCTCGACCCGTAAGTTCGGTGGCCAGGACATCAGCACCTGGGGTGACGCCAAGCTCACCGGCGCCTTCGCCGGCAAGACGATCTCGGCCTTCGGTCGCAACTCCGCTTCTGGTACTTACGGCTTCTTCAAGGACAAGGCCCTAAAGAACGGTGACTACAAGTCCTCCGTCAAGGAACAGCCCGGCTCGTCTTCCGTCGTCCAGGGCGTCGCTTCTGACCTCGGCGCCGTCGGTTACTCCGGCATCGGCTACAAGACCTCCGGTGTCCGCGCCCTCCCGCTCGCCCTTGGTTCCGGTGCTGACTTCATCGAGCCTAGCTACGCTAACTGCCTCAACGGTAGCTACCCGCTCGCTCGCTACCTCTACGTCTACGTGAACAAGGCTCCTTCCAAGGACATGGACAAGCTGACCAGCGAGTTCATCACCTTCATCCTCTCCAAGCAGGGCCAGGAAATCACGATCAAGGACGGTTATTACCCGCTGCCGGCTGATGTCGCCGTTGAAGGACGCACCGCGCTCAAGTACTACAGCGCCGAATAAGTTTGGTCTCGAAATCGTACCGTCGCCACCACGCCCTTCGGGGTCGGTCTGAAAAGCGCGACGGTACGGTCTCGGGTCCTCCCAAGGCGGGGTCTCCCCGCCTTACCCTTTATTAGAACCCAAGACGCCAGACTGTAACCCGATGGAAACTTCCGACATAAAGCCCGCTCCTGCGCCCGCGCCGGAGTCGCGTTTTACGGTAAGTCCCATGACCCTGGCCGCCGACCGGTGGATGGGTCGCCTGATCCGCTTCGGCGGAGTCGGCGTGGTGCTCGCGGTCTTCGGGATGTTGGCCTTCCTGATCTTCCAAGTCTTCCCGCTGTTCACTGGTGCCAAGGTCACAGCGGTCGGCTCGCTCTCGGTTCCAGCGAATGCCGTCGCCTTCGGCGAAGATGAATACGGCGACTTCCCTTATGTCGTCCTCGCTGATGGCAAGGTCGTCTTCCAGCGCGCGTTGGACGGTGCCAAGGCGCACGAGTGGGCTCCCTCGCTGGGCGACCTGCGCGTCACTGCGGTTCGCAGCTACCCTCGCGCGGGCCTAATCTTCCTCGGACTCTCCGACGGCTCCGTGCAGGAACTGCAAGTCGCCTATCGCTCGACCTTCGACGCCGCCGGCAAGCGCGCGATCGAGCCGGTCGTCACGCCGCTCGCTCCGATCTCGATTGGGAAGCAGGGCGTTCCCTGTCTCGAGGTTTGGAACGCCAAGGGCTCGCAGTCTCGCCTGATGGTCGTCCGCCAAGAAGCCGCCGGCAAGCCACTGCTCACCGCGGTTCGCCTCACCGAACGCAAGGGTCTCGGCGGCAAGGCCCGCGTGACCGCCAGTGCTCCCTTCGTCGTCGCGGCGGACGCCGCCTCAATCGAAAAGGTCCTGCTGCCTTCGACGGCGGAGTCCCTCATCGTCGTCGGCAAGTCCGGCGAAGTGCGCACGTACGCTGATGACGGCGCTGCGTTCACTTTCCTGCAGTCCTTCGTACCCTTCAAGGAATCCAAGGATACCGCCGTCGCTTCCGCTGGCCTGATTTTCGGCAATGTCTCGGTGGTCTTCGTCGGCCGTTCCGGCGAACAGCAAGTCTGGTCGATGTATCCGCAGGTCCAGCCGGACGGCAAGAGCCTGCGCCGCTGGGGTAAGATCCATGACGGCGAGGCGCTCGCCGGAGCCGGTGAAGGCGTCTACGCCGCCGAAGGCAACAAGTGCTACCTCGCGGTCGCAGGCGGCAAGCTGCAGATCCGCAACATGACCACCGGTTCGCTCCGCTGGGAAGGCGATGCGCCGTCCGGCTCGATCCGCCAGCTGGCGTTCGCCGGCAACTACGACCGTTTCACCGCGCTCTCCGCCGACGGTAAGCTTCACCGCTGGAGCATCGTCGACCATCACCCTGAATCCTCCTGGGGCGCGTTCTTCGGTAAGATTTGGTACGAAGGCGCTTCTGGTCCGGACTACACCTGGCAGTCGAGCGCCGGCTCCGACGAGTTCGAGGCCAAGTATTCGCTGGTCCCTCTTTTCTACGGCACGGTGAAGGGTACTTTCTACGCGCTGCTCTTCGCTCTCCCGATCGCGCTGACCGCGGCAATCTACGTCTCCCAGTTCCTCCGTCCTGAATACCGCCAGGTCGTGAAGCCGGTCATGGAGATTATGGCTTCGCTGCCTTCTGTGGTGTTGGGCTTCCTGGCAGGCCTGTGGCTCGCTCCGCTCGTCGATCCCCGCCTGATCTCGCTCTTCTGCGCTGTCGGCATCCTCGCTCCCGCGGCCTTGTTTGCCGGCTTCCTCTGGTCCGCGCTGCCCCAGCCGGTCCGCCGTCAGGTCAAGCCGGGCATGGAATTCCTCTGGTTGCTCCCGTTCCTCGCCCTTTGCGCCTTCGCTGCTTGGAAGTCTGGTCCCGCCGTTGAGGCCGCGTTCTTCACCGTCAAGGATACCGCGAGCGGACTGCCGATCGCCGACTTCCGTGAATGGTGGCGCCAGACGACTGGAGCGACCTACGATTCGCGCAACTCGCTCGTCGTTGGCTTCGTGATGGGCTTCGCGGTCATCCCGATCGTCTTCACGATTGCCGAAGACGCGCTTTCCAACGTCCCGAACTCCTTGGTCTCCGGATCCCTCGCCCTCGGCGCCAGCCGCTGGCAGACGGTCTGGAGCGTGGTGGTGCCGACCGCCATCTCGGGCATCGTCTCGGGTATCATGATCGGCTTCGGCCGCGCGATCGGTGAGACGATGATCGTCGTGATGGCCACGGGTAATACCGCGGTGATGGAGTCCAACCCTTTCAGCGGTATGCGTACGCTTTCCGCCAACATCGCGGTCGAACTGCCCGAGGCTGCCGCCGGCCATACCCACTACCGCGCGCTCTTCCTCGGCGCCTGCTGCCTCTTCCTGCTCACCTTCGTGATCAACACCCTTGCGGAAGTCCTCCGCCAGCGCCTGCGTGAGCGCTACAAAGTCGTCTGACCATGGCCTCCTCTTCCGATAGCAGTACGCCCCGCGGCGAAGCCTTTGTCTGGTTCACAGGCCTCGGCCTCATCATCGGCTTGGGTATGGTCATCGGCCTGCTTTCATTGGTGATCGTCAACGGCATCACGGTCTTCTGGGCGCCTCAGGTGCCGGTCGCCCAGGTCGATGACGGCCGTACGCTTATCGGTCAGCTGGCGCAGCGCCGCGTCCGCGCCGGTTCGCCTGCGGACAATCCCCGCTATGAGCTCCAGTATCAGGTCGGCCTGCGCGAACTGAACGGTAACTCCTACCTCTGGGTCGACGAAGCCAAGATCAAGTCCGAGAGTTTCCCCGCCGACGTCCTCGGCTTGGAGCGTGTCGAGAACGGCCCGGCCTTCGTCCGCCCGCAGACCCTGCGTAAGTCTGACGGTAAGGTCATCGCCGCCACGGACGCGGGCTTCGAAGACGCTTTCCAGACCGAAGTCGCCGCCGCCGCGGTGGTCCGCGAAAAGCTGATCGAAATCACCCGCCATCGCATCGGCGATGTTAACGGCGAGATGGATCAGGCCCGCGTGGCCCTGCGCCGTGCCGAGGACCTTAAGCTGGCGGACGAGGTCGAAGCCCGCCGTCGTCAGATCGCCGGTCTCGAAGAACGTTTCGCCACCTTGCAGGCCGAGGCCAAGAAGGTCGTCGAGGGCGGAGCGGTCGCTTCGCTCGTTTCCAAGGACGCTTCGAACCGCGAAGTCGTCGTCCCGCTCACCCAGGTCATCCGTGCTTGGTTTCCCAATCGCCTTGATACCTGGGGTCGCGTAAAGCTCTTCTTCTCCCGCCTCGGCGAGTTCGTCTTCGATGAGCCCCGCGAGGCCAACACCGAGGGCGGCCTGATGCCCGCGATCTTCGGCACGCTGGTCATGACGGTCTTCATGAGCCTATTGGTCACGCCCTTCGGCGTCATCACCGCTATCTACCTCCGCGAATACGCCCAGCAGGGCGCCGTCCTCCGCATCGTCCGTATCAGCGTCAATAACCTCGCCGGCGTGCCCTCCATCGTCTTCGGCGTCTTCGGCCTAGGTTTCTTCGTCTACGTGCTCGGCGGCTCGATCGACCAGCTCTTCTTTGCCGACCAGCTGAAGTATAATAACAATACGCCAGTCTTCGGTACGGGCGGCCTGCTCTGGTGCTCCCTGACGCTTGCGCTGATGACGCTCCCGGTGGTCATCGTCGCGACCGAAGAAGCGCTGGCTGCCGTCCCGCGCGGCATGCGCGAGGCTTCCTTGGCCACGGGTGCTTCGAAGTGGCAGACGATCCGTGACATCCTGCTTCCGGCATCCGCCCCGGGCATCCTGACCGGCGTCATCCTGGCCATGGCTCGTGGGGCAGGGGAAGTCGCTCCGCTGATGCTTGTCGGCGTCGTGAAGCTCGCCCCGACCCTGCCTTTCGACGGTACCGCGCCTTTCCTGCATATGGACCGCAAGTTCATGCACCTGGGCTTCCACGTGTATGACCTTGGCTTCCAGTCGCCGGACTCCGATGCCGCCCGTCCGATGGTCTTCGCCACCACGCTCCTTCTCATCGTCCTGGTCGTCTGCCTGAATCTTGGCGCGATAACGATTCGCAACCGCCTTCGCGCTCGCTTCAAAGGCGCCTCCTTCTAAAAACAAACCACCTCATGTCCCAGACCATGAATCCCCCCTCTACTTCACGCATTAAGGTCCGACCCGCCACTGAGCGCGAAGGCCGTAAGGACTATATCAGCATCCGGGACTACGGCTTCTGGTATGGCCAGAAGAAGGCCCTCGACGCCATCTCTCTCGACATTCCTGAGCGCCAGGTGGTCGCTTTCATCGGTCCTTCTGGTTGCGGAAAATCCACGTTGTTGCGCAACCTGAACCGTATGAACGACCTCGTCGATGACGTGCGCCATGAGGGTGATATCACCATCGGCGGCCGTTCAATCTACGACGCGGGTCTGGAAGTCATCTCCCTCCGCCGTCGTGTGGGCATGGTCTTCCAGAAGTCCAATCCCTTCCCGAAGTCCATTTTCGAAAACGTCGTCTACGCCCTCCGCGTGGTCGGCGTCCGCGACCGTGCCGTCCTGGAAGAAGCCTGCGAGACCTCGCTTCGTAAGGCCGCGCTCTGGGATGAAGTGAAGGATCGCCTCGATGACAGCGCCCTCGGCCTTTCCGGCGGCCAGATGCAGCGTCTCTGCATCGCGCGCGCTATCGCCAACCGCCCGGAGATTCTGCTGATGGACGAGCCGTGCTCGGCCCTTGACCCGATTGCCACCGGCAAGATCGAAGAGCTCATCCACGAGCTCAAGGACCAGTTCACCATCGTGATCGTGACCCACTCCATGCAGCAGGCCGCCCGCGTGTCGGATCGCACCGCTTTCTTCTACCTCGGCAAGCAAATCGAATACGACACCACCGAGAAAATCTTCATGAACCCGTCGCAGGCCCAGACCGAGGCCTACATCTCCGGCCGCTTCGGTTGATCCTTTAACAACTTTTATTATGCAACGCTTCTTCCACGACGAACTCCGCCAGCTCCGGGACGATCTCATCCTGATGGGTGAGCGTTCGCTCGATATGTCCCGCCTCGTGCTCCGCGCGGTCGAGACCGGTGACGACTCCCTGGCGCTGCAAGTGCGTGGTATGGATGACCGTGTCGACGAGCTCGAGAAGCGCGTCGACCGCGAAATCATGCGCTACCTGACGCTGTTCGGTCCGATGGGCAGCGATGTCCGCCTGCTCCTCGCCGCCCGCGATATCGGCCATGATCTCGAGCGCATCGCCGACGAGGCTTCCGTCATCGCCAAGCGTGCGATGGTCATCTCCGAACGCGGTCCGCTGAAGAACCTCCTGCACGTCCCGGCCGAAGGTATCATCGCCTGCGAAGTCCTGCGTCTGGCGCTCGACAGTTTCATTGAAGGCGACATCGCCAAGGCCCGTCTAGTCTTAGAGCGTGACGCCGAAATCGACGCCTTGAACCGCAAGAACTACGAAGAGCTGTTTGGTAAAGCTGGCGATACCACCAAGGTTTCCGCCTCCCACGTCGAGCTGATTTTTATTTCTAAGGCTCTCGAGCGCATCGGCGACCACTCCAAGAACATTGCCGAACAGGTCATCTTCCTGCTCTCCGGCGAGGACGTCCGTCACACCCGCTAAGCCTGCCGCCGGAAAGTCTCCCTTGTCGGGGGGATTTCCTGTGGTATGATGCGGGGATGGAAGTCGCACGTCGTCTCGGAGTCTTGGTCCTCGAATGGGCGTCCCTCGCCTTGGGGGTCTATGTTGCCGAACGCTTCGGCTATCTGACCTATAAGGACGTTGGAACCCTCGCCGTCGTCGCGGTCGTACTTGGGCTGTTCAACTCCTTCCTCCGTCCTTTCCTCCTGGCGATCTTCATGATCGTCTCGATCCCCATCCTCATCATCACCCTCGGCCTGGGCGCCTATCTGGTGCTCTTCGTGACTAATGGCGCCATCCTGGCCCTGACGGATAGCCTTCTCAAGGATCTCTCGGTCAGCTCCTGGGCCATGGCGACTTTGACGATTTCCATCACCTCCTGGGTGATCTCCTCTTCCGTTGGCATCGACCAGCTTAAGCCGCTACGCCGGGCCAACGAAGCCAAGGCCAACGCCCAGAAGGCCAAGGACGACGCGATCGATATCTGAGGCGAGCAGGGAAGTCGTTTCAGGTGGCACATCCTTGTTCGCCGCAGGGCGAACGCTGGTAGGGGCAAGGCTTTGCCTTGCACTCCATAGCACGAGGGCGCGGCGTAGCCACGCCCCTACCTTGGGCCGCCCTGCGGCGGCCACCTGCCACCCGTACTTCAGGTCTCTCCGTTCCTCGTGCCCTCCGGCCCTCGGGCCCTCTTTTCACTCAGTCTTGCCAATCCGCCGGGAGTCCTTTGCGTGGGGGCTCCTCGCCATGTCGAATCCCGCTCTCTCCTCCTGGGCCCGTAACGTCGCCCCTTCACCGACCCTCGCCGTCGATGCCAAGGCGAAGGCCCTCAAGGCCGCCGGCAAGGATGTCGTCGGCTTCGGCGTCGGTGAGCCCGACTTCGACACCCCGCAGTTCATCAAGGACGCCTGCGCCACGGCCCTGGCTGACGGCCAGACGAAGTATGCCCCCACGCCGGGCATCCCCGCTCTCCGCAAGGCCATTGCCGAGGACTACACCCGTCGCGGCTTCACCGGCATCGCGGACGCCAACGTCGTCGTCTCCCCGGGTGGCAAGATGTCCTGCTACCTCGCCATCCTCGCCACGATCAGCGCGGGCGACGAAGTCATCATCCCGGCCCCGTATTGGGTGAGCTACCCGGAGATGGTGAAGCTCGCCGGCGGCACGCCCGTCGTCGTCAACGCCGAGGACGTCACCGGTTTCAAGATCACTCCGGCCCAGCTGACCGCCGCGCTCACCCCGAAGACGCGCATGGTCATTATCAACAGCCCGTCCAACCCGACCGGCGCCGTCTACTCCCGCGCCGAGCTCGAAGACCTCGTGGCCATCTGCGTACAGGCCAACGTCTGGATCATGTCCGACGAGATCTACGAGAACCTAGTCTATGACGGCCAGACCACCTGCAGTCCGGCGACCTTCTCGCCCGAAGCCGCCCGCCTGACCATCACCGTCTCCGGCTACGCCAAGAGCTACTCCATGACCGGCTGGCGCCTCGGCACCCTGGTCGCCTCGGACAAGTCCCTCGCCGCCGCCGTGGCCGACCTCCAGAGCCAGATCTCGTCCAACGCCACCACCTTCGCGCAGTTCGGCGCCCTCGCGGTGCACCAGCACCCCGACAAGGCCAAGGCCTCCCTCGCCGAGATGGGTGCCGTGTTCGACAAGCGTCGCCTCAACCTCCTCGCCGGCCTCAACGCCATCCCCGGCCTGACCTGCTACCGCTCGCAGGGTGCCTTCTACCTCTTCCCGAATATCAAGTCGTTCGGCCTGACCTCCACGCAGTTCGCCGACCGTCTGCTCGAAGAAGAGCTCATGGCCGTCGTCCCGGGTTCCGCGTTCGGCTCCGAAGGCTACATCCGCCTCAGCTACGCGACCTCCGACCAGGTGATCGCCCAGGGCCTCGAGCGCCTCGGTCGATTCTGCGCGAAACTCAAAAAGTAATCGCCTAAGGCGTCTCCTCTAAACGAGAAGGACGGCATCTAATGCCGTCCTTTTTTGTGCCTGTTTCTAGGTAGGGGTACGACCGCGTCGTGCCCTAGTTAAACCGATTCCGCTAGGGCAGCACGCGGTGCTGCCCCTACCTCACATCAGGCAGGATCGACGAGGATGCAGGGCATGCCTGCCGCGTCGGCGGCTTCCTTGCCGCGCGGGCTGTCCTCGATGACGACGCAGTCGGCGGGATTCAGACCGAGGCGGTCCGCCGCGGCGAGGAAGAGGTCGGGGTGCGGCTTCGAACGCGCCGCGTCCTCGGCGGTGATGATCGCGTCGAAGAGATGCGTGATATCAATCTGCTTAAGCGTAGTGTATACGTGGTCGCGACGGCCGGCCGAAGCGACGGCGGTCTTGTGACCGAGGCCGCGGACGTGGTGGACGACAGCGACGACTTCCGTGCGGGCGGTGACGTCTTTGGCGAGGTGCTCCTCGAGGAACTCATGGCCGTCGGCGAGGAGCTGCTCGACGTTGAGGTCGAAGCCGTAGTCAGCCTTGAGGCGCTTGCAGGTGTCGACGGCGGACATGCCGCCCATCGAGCAGAAGAGGGGCCAGGGGAAGTCGAACGGGCGACCGATCTGCTTGCCCACGATGTGGGTCCAGCTGCGGTGGTGGATCCACATGGAGGCCGCGAGGGTGCCGTCGCAGTCGAAGATCCAGCCCGGACGGGAGAGGAGGGCCGGGTCGAAGGGAATCATCTGGGACATGGCGATCAGCGCATTCCGGGGAAACCGCCGCCGGGGAAACCGCCACCGCCAGGCATGCCGCCGCGGCCGCCGCCCATCTGGCCCATCCGACGCATGAGTTCCTTGCCCTTGCCGCCTTTCATCATGCGCATCATGTCGCGCATCTGGGAGAATTGTTTGATCAGCCCGTTGACGTCGCTGACCTGGGTGCCGGAGCCCTTTGCGATACGCAGACGGCGGGAGCCGTTGAGGATGTCAGGGTTGCGACGCTCCTTCTTAGTCATCGAGAGCACGATGGCCTCGGTCTTGGAAAGTTGCTTCTCTTCCTTGGCACCGACCTGGACGTTACCCATGCCCGGCATCATCTTCATGATGTCGCCGAGCGGACCCATCTTCTTCATCTGCTGCATCTGCGAGAGGAAGTCTTCGAGGTCGAAGTCTGACTTCTTCATCTTCTCGGCCAGACGCTCGGCTTCCTTGTGGTCGACGACCTCTTGGGCCTTCTCGACGAGGGAGACGACGTCGCCCATGCCCAGGATGCGCTGGGCCATGCGGTCGGGGTGGAAGGTATCGAAGTCCGAGGTCTTCTCGCCCGTGCCCATATAGCGGATCGGGACGCCCGTGACGGACTTCATCGACAACGCCGCGCCACCGCGGGCGTCGCCGTCGAGCTTGGTCAGGATGATGCCGGTGAGGGGTGTGGATTCGTGGAACTTGGCCGCCACGTCGACGGCTTGCTGGCCGAGGGCGGCGTCGGCGACGAGGAAGACTTCGTGAGGCTGGAAGGCGTCGCGGACACGGCGGACTTCCTCCATCAGGTCACCGTTGATCTGCAGGCGGCCGGCGGTGTCGACGATGACGAGGTCCGCGGCGGCGGCTTCGGCCTCCTTGACGAGGCGGCCCACCATCGCGGCGACATCGGTCGCGGCACGGTCGGAGCGGAAATCGAAGCCTTCGTTCTTGGCGAGGGTCTCGAGCTGGTCGATGGCCGCCGGGCGGCGTAAGTCGGCCGCGACGAGGGAGGGCTTACGGAAGCCCTCTTTCTTGACGAGGAGCTTGGCGAGCTTGGCGGCGCTGGTGGTCTTGCCGGAACCCTGGAGGCCGACGAGGAGCACGCGCAGCGGGCGGCGAGGGTTGATCAGTCGTTCGCCTTCGCCGAGCAGTTTCGTGAGCTCGTCGGACACGATCTTGACGGCCATCTGGCCCGGGTTGACGGACTCGATGACCGCTTGGCCGAGGCAGGCGACCTTGACGCGTTCGGTGAAGTCCTTGGCGACCTTGAAATTGACGTCGGCGGACATCAGAGCCGAGCGCACCTCGTTCAGCGCCGGGGCGATGTTCTCCTCGGAGAGCTTCGAGAGCCCCCGGAGGTCGCGGAGGGCCTTGGTGAGTTTGTCGGTGAGGTTGGCGAACACGGGAGGGGAAGGAGAAGGGAGGGAGGGGCGGGAGACAAGGCAGGAAGGCTGACAGCAGGGCTAGAGCTAGGGCTAGGGCTGGGTAAGATAAATACAGTCCGACATGCTGGCCCTAGCTCTAGCCCCGGCCCTAGCCCTATTCCGTCAAACAACTTTTGCTTTCGGGGCGATTAGCCCTCTTTTTGACGGAATGGAAATCCTCATCATGGGCTGCGGCACTTCGCAGGGCTGTCCGTTGCCCGCCCATGACAACCCGGGTTTAGACCTAAAGGATTCGCGTAACTGGCGCGCCCGGACGAGCGTCCATGTGGTCATCGAGGGCCATCACGTCCAAGTCGATGCTTCGCCAGAGTTCCGGACGCAGTGCCTGAAGTACGATGTCCGCGAGGTCGATACCTTCATCCTGACCCATGGCCACGCCGACCACGTCCTCGGCATGGACGACCTCCGTCAGTTCTGCACGAACAAGGGCGGGGCGGCTATCCCGGTATATTCGACCGACGTCGGCCTGGAGCGCATCAAGGCGATATTCCCTTATGCCGTCGGTAAGCCGCAGGCTTCGGGGTACGTTTCGTTGAGTCTGAGTCTGATGCCCTCGAAGCTCGTTCTTCCGGGCGGAGGCATCATTTATTCAACGCTCCTGCCGCACGGGAACGAGTCCACCCTAGGGCTCGTCTTCGAGGAGCCCTCGACGGGTATGAAGTTCGCCTATTACACCGACTGTCGCGCGATGACCGAGAAGTCGCTCGAGCTGGGCGAGCATGCCGATCTCGCCATCCTCGACGGCCTGCGTCCGAATCCGCACCCGACGCACATGACGATTGATGAAGCCTGCCAGGCGGCGCATGACCTGCGGGCCAAGCGGGCGCTGATCACGCACATGACCTTTCAAATCAATTACGAGACCACGATGGCCCAGCTGCATAAGACGCACCCTAAGGTCGGCCTTTGCTACGACGGACTGCGGATCAAGCTCGGTGCGTAAGCAGGCATGAAAAAGGGCGCCCGTCGGGCGCCCTTGGTCTACCGGTTCTGAGCGAGGCTTAGAGCTCGGTGATGACGAGGTTGCGGAACCAGCAGGGGTCGCCGTGCTCGGTGAGCATCAGCTTGCCATGTCCCGGGCCGAAATCCTTCTTGTTCTTGAATTTGCTCTTCGCGACGGCGGCCTTCCATTCGTCGGTCTTCGTGTCGACCGAGGAGCAGAGCTTACCGTTGAGGAAGTGCTCGATTTTGCCGTCCTTGATGACGACGCGGCTCTGGTTCCATTCGCCGATGGGCTTCTTGAGTTTGTCCTTGGCGGAGTCGATTAGGTCGTAGATCGAGCCAGTGTTGTGGCTACCGCCCTTGAGGCCGTCGGGGTGCTTGTCGTCGTCGATCATCTGGTACTCGATGCCGAGCCATTCGCCCTTGCCCTTGGCGTCCTTGATGTTGGTGACCCAATACTTGATGCCGTTGTTGCCGGCGGCTTCGAGGCGCCATTCCCAGGTGAGTTCGAAGTTCGTGTACTCCTTCTTGGAGATCAGCGCACCGGTGCCCTTCTGGGCGGCGAGGTGGATGACTCCGCCTTCTTCGGTCTTCCAGCCGCCGGCGGGGGCGCCGCCGTTGAGGTCGGTGAAGTCAGCGAGCGTAAGGGTAGCCTTTTCGCCGGCAAAGAGGGTGCCGGTGGCGAGCAGGGCGATGAGGAGGGATTTCATGAGGGGAAGGGTTTTATGGGAGGGTCAGGGCTGGATTTGAAGTCCGTAATCGTTGCTCAGGGCAGGACCTTGATTTCCCTGAGCCAAAGGAGGGATTCGGCCTGCCACTTGTCCCAGGACGGACCCTTATAGCCGTTGAGGCCGTGGCCGCCGTTGGGGAGTTCGATGAGGCGGGTCGGCAGGCCGGCCTTCTTCTGGGCTTCGAAGAACATGCGACTGTTCTCGATGGGCACGACCTTATCGTCGAGCGCATGCGCGAGGAAGGAGGGAGGGGTGGCGGCCGTCACATGCTTCTGGCTGGAGAAGTAATCGGGCAGACCGGCGGCGGGTGTCTCGCCCATGAGGTTCTTCTTGGAGCCGCGGTGCACGCCTTCTTCCATGCTGATGACTGGATAGATCAGGATCGAGAAATCCGGGCGACTGCTCTGGCCAGTGACGGCGTTGGGCGCACGCGTCTCGATCGTCTCGAAGTGCACGGTCGCGGTCGAGGCCAGGTGACCGCCGGCGGAGAAGCCAATGATACCGACTTTCTTGGGGTCGATCTTCCACTGCGCGGCGTTCGCGCGGACCGTGCGGATCGCCTGCTGGGCGTCGAGGAGCGGGACGTACGGACGTCCCGCGGGCAGACGATATTCGAGGACGATGCCAGCGATGCCGTGGGCGTTCAGCCAGTCGGCGATGCCGTGGCCTTCGCCCTTGGTCACCAGGCCACCGTAGCCGCCGCCCGGGCAGATGACGACCGCAGCGCCATTGGGCTTATCGGCCAGGTGCACGGTGAGCTTGGCCTTGGAGGAGTCGGAGAACTTACCGTCGCCTTCGGGCGCATCGCCTTTCCAGAGCGGGATTGATTCTGCGGCGTAAACCGAAGCGGTGAAGGCGAGGAGGGCGAGGAGGCGCATGGGTTTTTAAGGGGGAGGGAGAGGGGTTGGGGTAGGGGTAGGTTTTAACACGAGTCGCAGGGGAGGGAAGATGATTGCGGCGGCTGGGCAGGCACAAAAAAACCCCGGAGGGCCGGGGCTTTCCTTGCGAAGCCTGACGGCTTACTTGCCGAAACCAGCGGAGGGCTTGCCGTCGGCTTCGAGCTTACCGACAGACCAGAGCAGGCCACGGGTGACGAGGTCGAGGTAGCGGGCGTCTTCCACGGTGGCGTTGTTATGGCCGATCGTGGTGCTGAAGATGCGGGTCTTGTTCGGGCCGAACTCGTTGGTCCAGACGACGATGCTGGTGACTTCCTTGCCAGGGGTGACCTTGCCGGCCTTGTCCTTCTTTTCCGGGACTTTCTGGGTGCCATTGGCGAGACCCTTGCCGGTGAGGACCTGGACGTTGTTGTAGAGTTCTTCGTTAACGGTGGTCCAGTCGGCGAAGCCCTTCACGATCGGATTTTCCTTATCGGAGAAGGCGATCGCGATAGGGAGCTGCGGGCCGTGGCCGGTGGACTGGAGGCCGAGCATCTCGTACCAGCTGGCGTTATCGGCGCCGGCCTTGACGGGCTCCTGGAACTTGCCCCAGCGATAGCTGTGCATGGCGCAATGGAGGTTCACGGCCGGGAGGCCGTTGCGGTGGGCGTTGACGATGTTGGCGACGTAGGTCTGGTCGGTGATGTCGGCGGCGCACTCGTCGTGGATGACCACGTCGAAGTTTTTGGCCCAATCAGCATTCTTGTAGACCTCGAAGATCGGCTGGGTGGCCTTGCCCTTGAAGTCCTTGGCCTTGATGTCGACGTAGGCGACCTCGACGGTGGCGTTGAGGCGGGCTTCGATGCCCTTCTTCAGGATGTCCTTCTGGTTGGCGTAGTCGTGGCAGCAGCCGCCGGCGACGACGAGGACGCGGAGGGGCTTCTGCTCGGCCGAGAGCGTGGTGGTCAGGCCGGCGAGGAGAGCCAGCGCGAGGAGGGAGCGGAGTTTCATTGGGGTGACTGGGATAAAGGGCGGGGGCAGGGATATGGGCAAAAGAAAACTTACTTCTTGGCCTTCGGGGCGGCTTTGGTGGCGGCGGCAGCGGTCTTAGCGGCCGTGAGGGCCGTTTTCGTGTCGGCCAGGGCGGCTTTGGCGAGTTCGTCCGGAATCGGCTGGCCTTCGACGAAGGCGTAAAGGGCCTCCTTCTGCTTCTCGGTCATCGGCTTCTCAGCCTTGGGCGGCATGACGTCGCCGGCCGTCCGCTCGAGAAAGACGCGGGCTAGGAGCATGCTGTCGTCGGGCTTGCCGATGACGAAGGTCGGATTCTTGCCGCCCTTGAGCGTGGCTTCGAGCGTGTCGAGGCGCAGCTTACCCTTTTCCTTCTTCGGGCCGTGGCACGAGATGCAGTGCGCGTCGAACATCGGCTGGATCACCTTGGTGAAGTCGGCCTTCTGGGCGGCGGTCAGCGGTTTGGCTGGTTCAGCTTTCTTCGGCGTGAACGTCGCGGCGACGAGCGCGGCCGAAGAGAAGAGTAGAAGGAAGATGCGCATCGGTGAGCGGCGTGATGGTTGTCGGGCCTGCGAGGAAGAGCTTGGAGCAATTACGAGCCAGGGGCGGCCCGTCTCGCGATTCAACCGAGAGGAACGTGCGGGCGGTCCGCCACGGCCTTGGGTTCCGCGGCCTTCTGGGATTCCTTGTTAGGTTTGAAGAGGTCGCCATGGACCTTGGCTCCGCCGATGTGGGCGGCGATGGTCATGATGACCACAGCGGAAATCTGCGCCACGACCCGGACGCGCCAGCTTTGCAGGATGAGGAACCAGGCGCCAGCGGCGACGAAGGAAGCCACGATGCCTAGCCAGAGGTGCTGATCGAGTCCGGTGTACTCGCCGCCGTTGAAGTGGGCTTCCATCAGTCCGAAGAGGCAGGTGGCCCAGATGCTGACGGCACCGAGCAGGCTGAGCCGGCGGATGAGCGCGCTTGCTTCGGCGTGGCGATCCCAGATCTCGAAGAAGGGTACGAGCATCAGGATCGCGACCGGGAAGTGCAGGAGGATGAAGTGTTGGTGGCCAGCGATGGACAGTAGCGCCGGGCCTCGGTCTTCGCCGTCGTGAGGCCAGAACCATGCAAGTGCCACGAGCAGCAGGTTGGGTACGAGCGCACTCCAGAGGCGAGCGTTCTTAGTCAGGGCGTGGAGGCGTTCTTCGATGCGATGGAGGGGCGTCATGGGGCGAGAAAGGGGTTCTTTGTTTATGAGGTCGTGCTACCTTGGGGTCAAACGCAAGCGACCGCGTCGGGCCCCATACTATGAGACACAAAAAAAGCCCGCGGGTTGCCGCGGGCTTTTTATCAGGAAGCCGTGAGGCTTACTTGTTCTTTTCGATGAAGGCCTTGACCTTCTCGAGCTGCTCCTTGGTGAGAGGGTGACGCTCCTTGGCCTTCTTCGGGGGCATGGCGAGGTCGTCCTCAGGGTTGGAGATGCCGAGTTCAGAGGTCTTATAGAGAGCGCTCTTGGAGGCGTCTCCCCAAGTGATGCCGGCACCAGCTTCCTTGCCGCCCTTGACGACGGTGGCGAAGGAGGTGGCATCAAAGCCGCCCTTGGGCTTCTTGGCCTTGTCCTTGCCGTGGCAACCGATGCAGCTCTTTTCGAGGATCGGGGCGATGTCAGCCTTGAAGGCCTTTTCCCGATCGGCGTCGGTGGCGGCGAAAGCCGAGGAGGCGGCGAGGAGGGTGAGGAGAGCGAGGGTGCGCATGGGTGTGTTAAGGTAACACCAAACAAAACGAAAAGTTGCCACCTGGGGAGCAAAAAATGACCTACTCCTTGATCGACCAAGCCCGGCAGGTCTCCTGTAGGCGGGTCGGGACATAGACTTCCACCCGGGTTCCTTCAGGAAGGGCCTTAGAATTGAGGATAGTGGCCCCGGCGTGCAGTTTGGAGAGCATGGCGTACTGATCGTGGGGAATGAGTAGGGTCATATGCTCATCCCGGCTGGCAGCGCATTCCTCGAGGCGTTGGAGGAGGGCGGTGAGGCCCTCACCGGTCTTGGTGCTGACCAGCTTGGCGTCGGGGTAGGCGGCTAAGGCCTGGGCGCGTTCGACCTCGTCGCACAGGTCGGCCTTGTTGAGCACGGTGATCACGGGTCGGTCGCCAGCGCCAATCTCGGTCAGGACCTGCAAAGTGGTTTCGGCGTGCTTGTCGCGCTCGGGCGAACCGAGGTCGATGACGTGGATGAGGAAGTCAGCCTGTACGGCTTCTTCGAGCGTGGCCTTGAAGGCTTCGACCAGGCGGTGCGGCAAGCGGCGCACGAAGCCGACGGTGTCGGTCAGCAGCAACGCGCGACCGGAAGGCAGGGCGAGACGGCGCGTGGTCGGGTCGAGTGTGGCGAAGAGCTTGTTCGCCGCGAGCACTTCGGAGCCGGTCAGCTTATTGAGGAGCGAGGACTTGCCGGCATTGGTATAGCCGACGATCGAGAAGGTCGGGAGCGGGACGCGTTTGCGCTGCTTGCGCTGGGTGGCGCGCTGGGCGACGACCTCCGCTAGATCGCGGCGGACCTTAGCAATCTTATCGCGAATCTTGCGCTGGTCCATTTCCAGCTGCGTTTCGCCGGCGTCGCGCTGCATCGTGCCGCCGCCGCGCTGGCGGTCGAGGTGGGACCAGAGGCGCTTCAGGCGCGGCAGCATCTGTTGCAACGCGGCGAGCTCGACCTGGAGCACGGCCTCGCGCGTCTTCGCGCGGGTGATGAAGATATCGAGGATGATCTCCTGGCGATCGATGGCGCGCAGCTTGGCGTCCTTTTCCCAGTTGCGCTGCTGCGCCGGTGTAAGCTCGTCGTCGAAGATGATCAGGCCGCATTCGTTGTCGCGGGCCAGCTGGGCAATCTCCTCGAGCTTGCCGGAACCGACGAGCGTGCGCGGGTTCTCTTCGCGTAACTTGGCGATGATTGAGCCGCGAATTTCGACGCCGACGTTGCTGACGAGCTCGTGGAGCTCGGCGAGCAGCGCCTGAGCTTCGGCGGGGGTATCGTCCGGGCGCTGTAGGCCGACCAGGATTGCGCGGTTGGAGCGAGCGATGACCTCGGGGTCGAAAGGGTCGAGCGGCTTGTCTTGTTTGTCTTCGGATTCGTCGGACACGTGGCGGAAGTAAAAAGGGGAAAGCGGATTTTGCCCTCTACAGTGCGGCAGGCGAGAGCAGAGTGTGGCAAGGCCGCCGCATGGTGGCCTTGGGTAGGGGCGGGACTACGTCACGCCCGGGCACGTCGTAGCCGTGCCCCTACCTTGCGTCCACCATGCGGCGGACGTGCTACGGAAAAGAAAGCGGCGGGTTGCCCCGCCGCCTAATCTCGCCTCCGGCCCTCCGGTCAACGGGTCAACTAATCCTCGATCCTGGCTTACTGGCCGAATTCCACCCAGTCGACGTTCATCAGGCCGCCACCCTTCTTGGGGTTGGTCAGGACGAGGTAGACGTCATGGCGACCAGGCGCAGGCGTGAGCTTGGCCTTGTTCTCCATGAACTTACCCCAGTCGCCGGTATGGGCGATGTCGACGGTCGCGACGACTGGTCCGGTCGCCGAGTCCAGGTGCACCTCGATCTGGCTGCCCTTGGCGCCGCCGCCCACGGAGGCGTTGATTTTCACGTTCTTGGTGTCCTCGAGGTTCAGGTTGGCGAACTTGATCGTGGTGCCGTGATTCGTGGAGCCGATGGCCTTGCCAGTGTTCTTGGCGTTGGTGATCTCGCCGGACTCGGCTTCGAGGCGGCGGTGGCGAAGGGAGACGGCGGCCTTCCCGGAGAGCGGGCCGGCGACGCCGGCGCCGACGTCGGTATAGATGGCTTCAAGGAGGAGGGTGCCTGGCTTGTTGTCCTTGGGCGCGGTCAGCTGGCCTTCGAGTCCGCGGGTGAGCGTCGGGCCGCCCTTGCCCTTTTCGAGCGCGAGCATCCAGCGGAGCATGATGGCGACCTCGTCCTCGGTGTGCTGAGGATGGGCGAGCATGGGAACCTGGCCCCAGACGCCGCTGCCGCCGAGGCGGACCTTTTTGTTCAGGAGTTCGTCGGCGCCAGCCTGCTTACGATACTTGTCAGCGATGGCCACGAAGGGAGGACCGACGAGCGGGGTCTCCATGGCGTGGCAATTAAAGCAATCGCTCTGGCGCATCAGGGCGAGGCCGGGGTCGACTGCCACGGCCTTGCCGTCAGCAGGAAGGAACGCGGAGGTCACGAGCGTGCGGGCGCCGAATTCGGCCGCCTTGGCGTCGGAGGAGCCGTCTTCGACATCCTGTACGGTGACCTTATAACTGAGTAGTTTGCCCGGCGTGAAGAAGTCGCCGCTCTGCGGCGTGATGAAATTTACGACCGGGGCGGTGTTGCCGACGATGATGGGTATGGAACGCGTCGCGGAGCCGCCCTGTCCGTCGGTCACGGTGAGTTCGACGCTGAAGTTGCCGGCGGTCTCCAGAACGACGGCGAGTTCTTCGCCTTCACCGAGTTTCTTGTCTCCAGGCTGTAGCTTCCAGGAGTAGCTGAGTTTGCCACCGTCGAGGTCGCGCGAGCCCTTGGCGGACAGCGTGGTCTTCAGTGGAGTCGGGCCGGCGGGGGTGGATACGTTCAGCTTGGCGATGGGCTGGAGATTGCCGCGCACATAGGAGATCTTCAGCAGCGCCGAGTCTGGGTTGACGCCCCAGGTGTCGCCGTAGTCCAGGAGGTAGAGGCAACCGTCGGGGCCGAAGGCGGCGTCGACCGGGCGGCGGAGGATTGTCGCGCCGTTGTCGATGAGGGCCTGCTGCTTCTTGCGCTGCTCGTCCGTGTTGGCGGCTACGAAGGCCGTGGGAGCGAAGGCTTCAAGTTTGGCCAGGTCGGAGTGGGCGTCGAGGCGGGCCCACTTGATGAACGGGCGCTGCCAATCCCAGAAAAGCAGCGAGCGGTCGAAGTGCTTCGGGAAGCCGTTGGTTTTTTCAAAGGACTCCTGCCAGTAGAAGACGGGTCCTGCGCAGGCGGTGCGGCCGCCTTCGCCGAGTTCCGGCCACTGCTCGGAGACCACATAGGGCCAATAGATGAACGCCGGGACAGCGGGCGGGAGCTCGACGAGGCCGGTGTTGTTACGGCTCTTGTTCATCGGCGCCTTGGGATCGAAGAGCGGGCCGACCTTATCCGTCGCGTAATCGTATTCGGCGTAAGGGTAATTATTGCCGACGAAGAGTGGGTAGCCGAAATTACCAGCCTTCTTCGCCTGGTTGATCTCGTCGTAGCCACGCGAACCACGCGGGCCATCGACGCGTGCGTCGGGACCGACTTCGCCCCAATAGACGTAGCCCGTCTTCTGGTCGATGTTCATACGCCAAGGATTACGCGTGCCCATCGCAAAGATTTCGGGGCGGGTCTTGGGCGTCCCGGGCTTGAAGAGATTACCCTCGGGGATGCTGTACGTGGCGTCGGCGTTGACGCGGATGCGGTTCACCTTGCCGACGAGGGTGTTGGTGTTGGCGGAAGTGCGCTGGCCGTCCCAGGGTTCCTTGCCTACACGCTGGTCAAGCGGGCCGTAGCCCTTGCTGTCGCCAAAGGGGCTGGTGTTATCGCCGGTCGAAAAATAGAGGCATCCGTCCGGCCCGAACCTCAGCGAGGCTCCGTGGTGACAGCACTGGAGCCGCTGCTCCTCGTATTTCAGGATGAGCTTCTCGCTGCCGGGGACGAGCTTGTCGTCCTTGATGTCGAAACGGGAGAGATACTGGCCTTCAAAGCCGACGGGCGAATAGATGAGATAGATCCAGCCGTTCTGGGCGAACTTAGGGTCAAGCGCGAAGGCAAGGAAGCCGTTCTCCTGGGCCTTGAAAATCTCCATCTCGGCCACGAGCGTGACGCGCTTGGTCTTCGGGTCACAGATTTTCAGGGCGCCGGCGTATTCGTTGAACCAGATGCGACCATCGGGGGCGAACTCGAGGTGCATCGGCTGCGGTAGGCCGGTGAGCAACGTCTCGGTCTGGAAGCGGACGTCCTCCGGCATGGGGTCGGCGGCGCGGGCGACCGTTGGTGTCGCGAGTAAAGCGGCGCCGAGGAGGGAAAGGAGGCGGACAGGAGTAGAAGCCATGGGAGGGTGACCTTGGGGAGTGGTTGGGGTTCCCGCAGGGTTAGGAAAAGACGCGGGAGAGCAAGCGGGCAGAGAACAAGGGGCAGGGGTAGGGGTGGGGGTAGGGGTAGGAATTACCTAGAAACAAAACGTCCGCCGAGAGGCGGACGATGTTAGGAGCATTTTCTAGCCCAAGCCCTAGCTCTGGCCGTAGCCCTATTTAGATCAACCCGAGCTGCATCTTGCCGTCCTCGGAGATCATGGTCTGGGTCCAAGGCGGGTCCCAGACGATGTCGACGCGGGCCTGGTTGATGCCGGGGACGCCGAGCACGCGATTGCGCGCGTCTTCGGCGATGACGGGACCCATGCCGCAACCGGGGGCGGTGAGCGTCATGGCGACGACGACGCTGTGGCGGTCAGGAGAGTTATCCAACGGCTCGACCTTGAGCGAATACACGAGTCCGAGGTCCACGATGTTCACGGGGATTTCCGGATCGAAGACTTTCTTGAGGCTTTCCCAGACAGCTTCGTCGGAAGGCTTGCCGGTGTGACCAGCATGTTCGGCGACACCGACGGAACCATAGGCGTCCGTCTTACCTTCATTCTCGGTATTGTCAGACGGGACTTCTTCGCCAAGCGAGTCGGCATCCGAGCCCTTGATCCGGAACATGCCGGTATCGCAGACGACGGTGAAGTTGCCGCCGAGGCGGTGCGTGATGGTGACCTTGGTGCCGGCAGGCAGTACTGCAGGATCGCCCGCGGGAATGACGGTAGCCTGCACGTCACGTGCGAGCACGCGATCGTGGGGGCTGGGCGTGTGGCGCTGGCCGGTGGTGTCGTCGCTCATGTTCAGGCTTGGTGGAATTTGAGGCGGAGCATCTCGCGCACGGTGGCGGCGGCTTCTTCGTGGCCGACCTTGGCGAGGACTTCCTCGAGGAAGCCTTGCGCGAGCAGCTCCTGGGCGACGGCGAGCGGGATGCCGCGGGCGCGCAGGTAGAAGAGCTCGGCGGGGTCGATCTGGCCCGTCGTCGCGCCGTGCGAGCACTTCACGTCGTTGGCTTCGATCTCGAGGCCGGGCAGGGAATCCGCTTCGGCGTCGGGCGAGAGCAGGAGATTACGGTTGGTCTGGTAAGCGTCGGTGCGCTGGGCGTCCGGGGCGACCTTGATAAGGCCCGAGAAGATCGTGCGCGCCTTTCCGAGCAGGGCGTTCTTGAAGAGCAGGTCGGACTTCGCGTGGCCGGCAGCGTGGATCTGCAACGTGCGCTGGTCGAACTCCTGCTCACCCGTGGCGACGGAGATGCCATAGAGGCGGACGTCGGCGCCTTCGCCGTCGATGCGGACGCAGTTCTCGATACGGGCGCGACGAGAGCCAACGGCGGCGTTGACGGAGCTGATGAGTGCGTCACGACCACCGCAGGTGTTTTCGATCTGGAAGGACTGCGTGGCGGAACCCCAGGCCTGCACAGCGAGGCGGCGGACTTGCGAGCCCGTGCCGGCGTGGATGTCGACGGCCGAGATCGCGAGGGCACGTTGGTCGGCCTTAGCGGAGAGGTGGAAGTCGTGGATGTCGGCCACGGCACGCTCGCCGGCGATGATGAGCGCGTGCGGGAAGACCGCGACGCCGTCGGTGAGCGTCCAGGTGACGGAGACGAAGGGCTGCTTCACCTCAACGCCCTTGGGGACGTGGAGGACGTAGCCGGCGCGGAGCCAGGCGCGGTGCAGAGCGGCGAACTTGTCGCCGCCAAGGAGCACGGGGTGCTTCAGGAGGTGTTCCTGGAGTAAGGCAGAGCGGGTGCGGACGGCGTCTTCGAGCGATTCGAAGACCACGCCTTGGGCGACGAGCTCGGCGGAGAGCGTCGGCTTCAGTACGCAATGCCCGTCAACATGGACGATGAGGCCAGCGGCATCGGAGATGAGGCGAGAACGCGCGATGAGATCGGCCGCTTGGGCAGGCGTCGGAGCAGGCGCGGGGGCGTAGCCGTCGAGCGAGAGCGAACGTGCGTCGGAGAAGCGCCACTTCTCGTTGTCGCGCGTGGGCATCGGCAGCGACTGGAAGGTGTGCCAACCCTGCTGACGGAGGACGGCGAACCAATCCTGCGCGCGGAATTGGGTGGTCTCGGTGGACTGAAGGGCGACGTCGAGGACGCCGGCGGGGGCTGAGGCGACGGCGTTCATCCGACGGATCCTTCCATCTGCAGTTCGATGAGGCGCTTCAACTCGACGGAGTACTCCATCGGGAATTCCTTCACGAGGTCGTTGACGAAGCCGTTCACCGCGAGGGACATCGCTTCGCCTTCGGAAAGGCCGCGCTGCATCATGTAGAAGATCTGTTCGGCCGAGACCTTCGAGACGCTGGCTTCGTGCTGGACCGAGTTTTTTCGGCCGCGGACGGAGATCGCCGGATAGGTATCGGTACGGCTGTGCTCGTTGATGAGCAAGGCGTCGCACTCGGTGTTATTACGGCAGTTCGAGAGGGTCTTCGGGATGTGGACTAGGCCACGGTAGGTCGAACGGCCTTGGCCGACGGAGATGGACTTCGCGATGATGTTAGAGGTCGTGTCATCGGCCGCGTGAATCATCTTTGCACCGGTGTCCTGGTGCTGGCCGTCGTTGGCCAAGGCGATCGAGAGGACCTCGCCGCGGGCGCGCTTGCCGCGCAGGACTACGCCGGGGTACTTCATCGTCAGGCGGGAGCCGATGTTGCAATCGATCCAGCGGACTTCGGCGTCTTCTTCGGCCACGCCGCGCTTCGTCACGAGGTTGAAGACGTTGGCGGACCAGTTCTGGACGGTGATATACTGAATCTTCGCGCCCTTGAGGGCGACGAGCTCCACGACCGCGGAGTGCAGGGTGGCGGTCTCGAACTTGGGGGCTGTGCAGCCTTCCATGTAGGTGACTTCAGCGCCTTCGTCGGCGATGATGAGCGTGCGCTCGAATTGGCCGAAGTTCTCGGCGTTGATGCGGAAATAGGCCTGCAGGGGCTGGGCCACCTTCACGCCCTTAGGGATGTAGATGAACGAGCCGCCGGAGAAGACCGCGGAGTTGAGGGCGGAGAACTTGTTGTCGCCGATCGGGATGACCTTGCCGAACCATTTACGGAAGATTTCCGGATGGTCGCGGAGGCCTTCGGTCGGGCCGCAGAAGATGACGCCGAGCTTCTCGAGTTCTTCCTTCATGCGGGAGTAGACCGCTTCGGAGTCGAACTGGGCTTCGACGCCGGCGAGGAACTTACGTTCCGACTCCGGGATGCCGAGGCGTTCGAAGGTCTTCTTCACATCGTCGGGGACTTCTTCCCATGTGCGGACGGGCTTCTGGCCCTTGGAAAGGTAGTAGCGGATGTCCTCGAACTTGATGTTCTCGAGGTCGGTCGTGGCCCAATGTGTGGGCATCGGCATGTCCTGGAAGATCTTCAGCGACTTCTGGCGGAACTCGCGGATCCATTCTTCCTCGCCCTTGACCTTGGCGATATAGTCTACGGTCGCGGCGCTAAGGCCCACGCCGGCGTCGAAGGTATAGTTCTCTTCGTACTTAAAGTCGCCCTTGGAGCGATCGACTTCGATCGCTTCGCGCTGCGCCTGGGATTCGTCGATTTCGGCCATTTGGTTTAGGCGGAGGCGAGTTCGGTTTTGACCCAATCATAGCCCTTGGCTTCAAGTTCGAGGGCGAGCTCCTTGCCGCCGCTGTGGACGATGCGACCGTCCCACATGATGTGGACGCGGTCAGGCACGGTGTATTCGAGCAGGCGCTGGTAGTGGGTGATGACGAGGAATCCCGTGTCCGGGCCGCGCATGGCGTTGACGCCTTCGGAGACGATGCGGAGTGCGTCGATGTCGAGGCCGGAGTCGGTCTCGTCGAGGACAGCGTACTTCGGCTTGAGCATCATCAGCTGGAGGATTTCGCAGCGCTTCTTTTCGCCGCCGGAGAAGCCTTCGTTGACGAAGCGGGCGGTGAACTTGCGGTCCATCTTCAGGGCGTCCATCTTCGCGTAGAGCTCAGTGTAATAGGCCTTGGCGTCGAAAGGCGCGCCCTTGGCCTGGCGGGCGACGATGGCGGCGCGGATGAAGTTGGCGATGGTCACGCCGGGGATTTCGCTCGGGTATTGGAACGCGAGGAAGAGACCCGCGCGGGCGATAACGTCAGGCTCGAGGCCGATGATTTGTTCGCCGTCGAGGAAGGCTTCACCGGACTGCACGGAGTAGTCGGGATGGCCGGCGAGGACCTTGGAGAGCGTGCTCTTGCCGGTGCCGTTAGGCCCCATGATGGCGTGCACTTCGCCCTTCGGGACCGTGAGGGAGAAATCCTTCAGGATTGGGCGGTCGCCGATGGAGGCGTTGAGATTCTTGATGACGAGCGAGTCAGACATGGCGGAAAGGGAAGGGAATTAGTTGGAATGGGTATCCTTGGCCTGAGCGCGGCCGAGGAAGCTGATCTCGATGACTTCGGAGTCGAAGCCAGGCGGCAGGATCGAACGGAGGCTCTTCATCACTTCGGGCGGGAGCTCGATATCGTGCACCTGGCCGGTCTCCTTATCGCGGAAGTGCGCGTGCGGGGCCAGGTTGGGGCAATAGCGGGTGGACTCGCGCTCGTGGTTGACCTGACGGACCAGGCCGCAGCCGACGAAGGTTTCGAGGCAGTTGTAGACCGTGGCGAGGGAGAGGCCGGGCATGACCTCGCGGGCGCGGTTAAAGACCTCGTCGACCGTGGGGTGGTCGCGCTCGGCTAGGAGGACCGTGAAGACGGCTTCACGCTGGGGGGTGACCTTCTGGCCGCTCTTTATGAGGGCTTCTTGAAGGTGTTCCTTATCATGCTCAGTGAGATTTCGAATCATTCTAAATGCTAATTCAGTTAGAATGAGTCTAATCCGCAAGAAGAAAGGTGGGGAATAAAGGGAAAGGGGTGGGGGTAGGGGTGGGGGTAGGCAAATAAACCTCTGAGGAGGCTAATCCAACCCCTACCCCAACCCCCTACCCCTTCAGCCTCAGTTCAGCCCCCGGGCTTCTTCGCCGCCGCCCTGTTCGTCCAGCTTACGCTGGGCGTCGAGGCGGGCGAGCTCGTCGGCAACGGCCTTGATACGCTGATCCTGAGAAAGGCACTCGAGTAAGGCGCGGCGCGTATCGGCGTCGGCAACGAGGTGGCCGGCCGCGGCATCGGCCAGCGCGCCAGGCTGATTGGCCAGTCCGCGCAGGCGCTGCATGAGCGGCGCGGCTTCTTCGCCGAGCTCGCTGATGATGTTCTCCGCGAAGGCGAGCACGCGGGCGATATCGCGCGTACTGCCAATGAGGTCGGTCGAGGCTTCGTCGACGACCGGGGCGATCTCAAGCTGCGGATACGGCGTCTTGCGCTTCACCTTGATGACGCGGGCGCGGCGCAATCCCTCGAGGATGATGTGCGAGGTGCCGTCCTCAAGTTCGACATGGCCGACGATGCGTCCGACGCACGTGAAGGGGCAGGGCGGTTCGTCGTTATCGGGCGAGAGGTTTTCTTCATCCAGCTGCGAGATCGCGAACATGCGGCTGCCGGCGAGGGTCTCCTTCAGCATCTTGCGGTAGCGCGGTTCGAAGATGCGCAGCGGCATGAGCTGCTGCGGCAGGAAGACGCAGTTGCCCAGGGTCATGACGGGAACGACGACGGTGGGAACCATGGCGTTAGCCTAGCTGGATTGTCCGGAAAGGCAAATGGCTCCCAAGGCAGGGGGAAAGGTGACTTGCTAGGTAATGCGACGGCGGATATACCGTTCACATGACCTCACCCCAGGTTTCACAGGTTAATAATCAGCCGGATTACTCCAAGGTGAGAGGTTGGCTCCTGGTCTTCGCGATCTACGAGGGATTTTTCTTCCTGTTCGGGGTCATCTCGTTGCTAACGTCTCCGGCGTCTCAAATCCATACCGTCTTCGTCTATCTCGGTTATGTCATGCTGCTGGTCCATCTCTCACAGTGCGTCGCCATCTTCCGACGTCTCCGTGTCGGACGGACGCTCTCGCTGGTGGCTTATGGATTCAAGATTCTCCTCGGTCTCGTCTGGCTGCGGGTCATGGCGGGTTTTTTTCTGGATGCTCCTCTGTCTGCTTATTTTAGCGCAGCTGTCGGTCCGGCCTTATCCGTCGCTTCTTTCCTGTACTTCCTACGCTCGGAGCGAGTGAAGAAGACGTTGGTCAACTGAGCCACTTGGTGGTGCCTAGTTGCTAACCGCTAACCGCTAGCCGCCAACCGCGTTCACCTATCTCTGTCTCTTACTGCCACTGATCCAGAAACAGCTTCTTTGGGTCCGGTCTGTCAGACTCTGCGAAGTATACCGCCATGCGTAGAGAGGGCAGAAAGTGCGCAGGGAGCTTCTCCTTATTGCGGGCCACGATTTCCGTGAGGAGCGAATCGGGCGAACGTCCGGCCAGCTGGTCCACGCGGTAGTAGCCGGCGTCGAGCAGTTCGCGAGCGACG